>Ga0114898_1001491_pt1 | contig 13687 bp, 14 predicted proteins | sample Malvired_Geostar_FD_83496 | JGI IMG/M metagenome (GOLD analysis project Ga0114898, IMG submission 83496) | Marine viral communities from the Global Malaspina Expedition - Malaspina viral metaG DeepMed_Geostar | ecosystem: Environmental > Aquatic > Marine > Oceanic | place: Mediterranean Sea... | reverse complement strand
TGAAGTTCCAGACCCCCTCTCTAAGGTACAGCCGACCACCGGTCTTGCTCAGGACCCCAATTGCCTCGCGAATCGGCGTGTCCTGCGAGATGCAAATCTCACACTGGCGGAGGGCAAGGTTTTCTATCTGCCGGCCAATCGTTCTGAAGCGGTGATCCCCACCACTAAACACCTTGACCGGAAATCTGGTATTCGAGCGACTGGACGAAAATATACGGCCCAGAAGGGGAAAAACAACAGGGGATACCAAAATCATCGCGTATCTCCCGCCTCGACATCCACCATGATGGCCTGAATCACAAGTGGAGGCGCAGCAATCCTATCCACTACGGCGGTGGCATATGTGCCGGTTGTGTCCACCCGGTAGCCAGACTGGAACCCAAGGCGCAGCGTTCTGGAGCGAATCGAGGCCGGCTCGAGTTTTGATGTGAACCAGTCGCGCCCCTGATACTTTGAATTAGGCGTGTGAGCCGTCCCGACGTAGGCCGTCCCATAATAGAGCTCCAGCTTGTTGCCGCCCTCTGCCGGGTGCGTTGGAATCAGGCCGTCTGTCTCCTGCGTTTCTGATGCCGCCGCTACAGTCGAGCCGTCAGCGGCAAACGCCTGCGAGTCCGCGTGAGACTCCTCTCCCTCGGCAAACCAACGAGGTCCGTACTTGTCCGCGTCCAGGTCGCCCCATGAGAGCATCTTTAATCGAATCGGCCTGAACAGAGACAGTGTCGGATTGTCTTTGAACAGCCTTCCGGTGATGTAAATAAACGGAATATATGACTTATTGATGGCCGCGCCGCCAGACTGGGCAAGGTCATCGAGGTGACCCCCGTATCGAAGCAGCGGAAACTCCCCGACAGAAGACTCCCCCGTTCCAGAGGTATAGACAATCTCATTGCCGCCAATCAGGACGGTGGTGCCGTCATACATGCATGTGACCCGTGACTTGCCGGTGGCCACCTCCGAGGAACCGTACTCGGGGCCTCGGCCAGCCTGTAGCGGCTGATAGATGGACCATGCCGCATGGTAATAGTCGTACACAAGGGTGAGCGCATAGGCGCCGGGTTTCGTTCCGTGAATGTCCAGGCTCCACCAAATCTGATTTTTCTTCTGTACATGCAGCACGTTTGAGTGGGGAATGGACGACTTCACCGCCTTATAGGGCCAGCCAAACTGTGCCAAATCGTGTGATACAGATGGAGTTGATGTTACGGGCACGTGAGATTGCGCTGACTCGCCGGAAAAAACAGAATCGATCCCTTTGCTTATTTTCTCGATGCCGGCGCCTTCGTCATTTGCGCCACTAAAGCCATAGATGCCATCTCGAGCCATGAAGTAAAGGACTCCGTTGGCCTCCACAATCGAATTTGGCGCGATGCATCCAACCCCGCTAACGGCCTTGAAGAGCTGGAATGTTTGGTCCGTGCCGCCCGTCAAAAGGTAGATGGAACGGTCTGTAAACACCACCAACTGTTCCTTGAAAGACCTCAACCCGGTGATGACTTCCATCTCTTCGACGGCAAGGAAGTGATAGGCAACGATTCCAAGTGGATCGAACGGGTCTGACCATGCAACGTGCTGTGGTCCAAAAATCATCTTGGATCGATTGTTCTGGTTTATGCTTGCCTCCGAGAACTGGCTCTGTAGCGCATGGACCGGATAACTCAGCTCAACATTGAAGTGTTCTGGAAAGCCTGCGTACCAAACCGAACCCAGGTGCTCGGCCATAATCGGGCCAAACGGACCCCTGCCCCTTGGTGGGGTTATCCAATACCCCCAGCTCGTATCATTTATCGCAATGACATCGCCAGTCATGCTTGCCTCTGCAATCGCCATCGTGTTCAAGTGCGGGTCAAACACGTAGATGTTCTGCTTTGTGTAAATCAGCGTGACATGGCGGGGGCTTTCCTTGACTCCGTCGCCATCAACGTCTTTTGCAAGGATGACATCTGCGAATCGGCACGTGAACTCTGGGTCAATTGGCTCGTTAGCAATTGCCGTGCTCGTCTTTACGTTTTCACCTGTCTTGGCATCGTAGACGTAATAGACAACCGTGCCCTCGGTGGCTGTGTTGTTGTCTGGTCCCGTAATGCCAACCCCAAGGACATATCTGGGAATGCCGTTGACCATGACCGTATGGACCTGCATTCGGTCGGCACCCCTGGTCGAAATCTGCTTGAAGCCTTTTCGCCCCTCGATGTAGCCCCGGTGAAAGTCGATATTGAGCGCAAGCTGGCAATGCGTGTCTTCTTGAAAGTTCTCACGCTCTTCCATGCCTGTCCACGGACCAATAAAGGTGAATGTTCGTGGATTGCCTCGTCCGCCTTGTTTAGTCCCACGGGGCACGGGTAACCCTCACATGACTTGGTTCGTCTACGTTTCTCGAGTGGGCATTATCCTTCATTCGGTCAAGCCCCTCAAGCCACAACTGGTCAATCATTGGATTCTGCCCCTGCTGTTTGGAGTTCATCAGTTTCGCGAGATAGACGGCAACCAAATCTCCGTATGCGTCAGCAGCTCCATTCTCTTCGCTTTGGGTGCTTCGCAAAACAGTGTGACCGTCTGATGAGAGCTTTTCGATGTTCTTTATCCAGTAGATATGAAAGTTGATAGCCTCTCCTGGAATGGGCGCAACGAATAGCTTCTTGCCGGCCAAACAGTAATACCTGCTGAGCTCCCCGCGCCACCACCCACTCATGCCGTGAACCATCGTCCTGTCCTGGAAACGCATGGGTCGCCATTTTGTAGGTATGTTGGTTGGGGATATGGCGGCAGACTTCTCGGTCTCCTCGATGCCGATAATCTTGTACGGAATTGAAGTAATGAAGTTCGACTTGATGTCAAACGACTCCGTGTCTGCGGTCCACGTGAATGGCCCCGTTGTCGATTCAAGGAAGTACTCTGGATTAGTATCCACCAGCTCGCGGAAGACTGCCCTGTTAGCCTCGTTTGCGAGCGCATTCTGCTGCGCTGCCGTCCAAAACAGATCACCCGTTTCATCAAGCAATAGCTTCGCAAGACCCTTTACATCTTCCAGTGTCTGTACGGCGCCTAAGTCGCCAAAGCCCATAACGGCCCCCTAGTTCATAAAGAAGTACTTGTCGGGTTTCTTGTGTCGAACGTCAGTCCCACACAACTGGTCGCCCAGCTTCTTGGCAGAGTCCCATATGGCGTGTTTGGCGATGTAGTGCATGTTATCGACTTCGCTTCGTTCTTTCATTTCGTCGATGTATTTCGCGTCTTCATATTGCTGAAGATACTTTGCCGTGCCTGTGCGCCACAAGTCACACCGCCGAATGTAAGGGACGAGACGGGCGTCACGTATGTGCAACGGTATCCCGTCGTCGTCCTCCCACACCTTCCACACGAATGGAACCCTTTCCCTGGTCGGAACAATCTTGATCCCAAACCGAACCTCAACAGTCGCATCGATAATTCGAGCAATCATCCACCGCTTTTCACGACCACACCACCCAACGACGATCTTATCGTCATGGATTTGCTCACGAAGTCGCTTGGACTCGGTTTGATTCCATTGAATTCGCTTGATGTCGTTCCATTGAGATTCAGTCAGTATCATTATGCGTCCGTTGGTGCTATTTGGTCATTGACCTGCGGGCTGTCAGTGAACTTGGGCAGGTACGCTATCTGATACCCCAAACAGAATTTGTCTTCCGACATGCCAGCCGCAAAAGCTGTTAGTTCGACATCAACGACAACAAAGTCATTTCCGTCAGGCGCGATAGTCTCGCCATTAAGCTTGCCCCATGCCGTGTAATGGACTCGCCCGGAACCTTGGTTTGTGTCCGCCACAATGACAGTATCCAGTGCCTGAGATGCCGCAGCGGGGGGGCTCCCTTCGTCTATTTTTAACAGCTTGACCTGCCACGTAATCGTGTCTGCGGCATCGGTAGAGTCAGACGACCACATAACCCGGAAAAACACATGATTTGCCCAGTCGATATGCGTTGGCGAGTACAACAGGGTTCTGGCAAGTTGCGCTGTTGATGTTGTCATCTTCAAGCCAACAAGGCCGGTTGTGTCAATCTGTTCAAAATGGATATCGTTGTCGTTGGCAAGCTCAATGTCACCGTTGCCGCTATCGAAGTTAAACATCGACGAGAAGTTCTGCGCCTCGACCGTATCAATCTTGTACTTATAATTAATATTCTTGTCGCGAATCATGAGTTACCACCTCACAGTTTACCCCCCATTGCGGGGATACTGAGTAAAAGAAAAAGTGCTGGGAGGCAATGCCGGACTGCCCCCCAGCGTCTAGGGAATTTGCACGACCCTAGAAGATCAAGTTCGATACTTCGATGTCATCAAGCAACGTTTGCGAGAAACGACGCTCGAGACCCATATTACCGTACCAACACATGAAAGCTTCCCAGCTGTCAGAGTTAGCTTTACGGCTAAAGGTTGAACCATCTCGGTCGGCCCATGCCCAGTCCTTCATCACGTAGAGCTTGATGTCTTTCGTGTTGAGGAAAAAGAGCTTGTTATACGGAGCCATCCGGTCAAATTCAATGGGCATCGGGTTGGTGCCACCAGCATACGTCAACTTCTGGAAGCCACCTTTGAGCTGCTCCGGAGAGTAGCGCACGTCGCTTGTCAGAAGATTCAGATATTCGCGGCGCATCGAGTGATGACCCATCAAGAGATTCGGCTCTCCACCGGAAACCTCGTCAGTGGTATCAACCGCAAGCTGCATCAGCTCAAGACTCAACGGACGCTTGGTTCCGCTGTTGCCAAGAACATTTGCTGACCACTCAGGGTTTTCGCCAGTGTCAATATCTTGCAAGTCGTCATCGGCATCATCAACCATGAACGACAGGCCAGTAATCTCATTGTCATATGAGTTCTCACCCGATGCATCGGTGTTACCCAAAACAATTGCGCTGTTTTTCAATAGCGCAACGTTTACCGCTGCTCCCGTCGATGCAGTTGCAAACTTTACCTTTGTGCGGTCTGTGACGGAAAGAACGGAAATGCCGCCTGTTACCGGGGTAAAGGCACCCGCTGGGGTAGCGTCATCGGCAGACACATTACCAGTGACAACCGTCATGCCCTTTTTGAGATAACGAGTACCAACGTCATGCTGCTCATTTGATGCCGCGTCAGTGTGAGCCTGAAGCGTACCATCGACACTGATCTCCGCTGCCGAGCCTTGGTCGGCATTTGTTCCAACCGCAATGATGCCGGTTTTGCCGCGATAATCAGCAACGCCCGCCGCATCGGTATCCGACGCGCCAACCGGTTTCCAGTTGACACCCCAAACCTGACGGTTCATGTCAACGCGCAAGTCACGTCGCAGACCCTCAACCTCTGTCCGTAGAGCAGAAGCGAAAGAGCCTTTGTCGCCCTGGGATGCTGCGATAACAACACCCGTGAGCTCGATGCGCCCATACATGAACTTCGACTTGATACGACTCTCGACGTATTCTTGCCGGCCAGCGGTGGGCAGCGTGCCAGTTTCAGAACGAGCGCCAACACCGTGGTTACGGCGAAGGTGAACGGGGAAGACAATACGACGACCGTTCCACTTTCGTTTGGACTTCTCGACGTATTTGAGAATGGGAATAGAATTATTGAGATGCTCGCGAACGGGACCCTCGTAATACTCCTTGAGTACTACATCAAAATCCGATCCACCAGCGACATCACCTTGTTTTTGAATAGCCACTTTTTACTCCATGAAGTAATCAGGAGTTGTTCAAGAACTCAATAGCGGCAGCTTCGGCACCTTCCATGTCGTCTCCAAAATCTTTAGCAACGGGCATCGGGCCTTGACCCCTTGTCAGGGTTCGGGCTTTTGGCGCGTAACCATCTCGACGCAAACGGTCGTGATAGCCTCTTTCTACCGTTTCGTGTGAACGCTTTGCCAGGGCCGAGATATTGGCCCTTGGGTTTTGAATGATTGCGTTCACAACATCGAGCTTACGCATGGAAGGGTATCTTCGCTGCGCTGCTGATATTTCGGAATTAAGTTCGCGCTCGGCCTGTTGTGTAGCGAGTTCGCTTTGCCGGTGAGCCAATTGCTCATGCATCGCTTTTTGCTGCTGCTCCAGCTGGTTGATCTTTTGCTCAAGGGGATCTACATACACATCCTCCTCGGGCGCAACCTGCGGTTGCTGCTGCAATCGCTGCATCTCTTGGTAGGCGTACTGACTGTACTCCTGCTGCCGCCTTAAGTTCTCTTGCAACTCGTTCATTTGATATTGCATTCGCTCGCCTGTTTCACGAGCTTCCCTAAGCTGACTTCGGCTTTCCTTGAACCGTTCATATGGAATCGGATGTGGATTACCATTGTCATCGTACTCTGGTTCGAATTCACCTGTATCGCCGGCTACCGCGACATTCTCACCTTCATACTCAGAGGTCTGCGAATCCTCACTGGAGTCTACACTCGTATCGCCATACTCATCTGTCATCGTTACCCCACAAACCAGTTATCGTACTGGTTGACGTTTATTGTGGTGTTTGCATTCCTGTCTCGTAGTCGGCAACACCCGGACCTCTAGTACCAATTGCTTGGTTAAGTTCAGGTGTGCCCCCACCAGTCATTCCTGCGGGTTGCGCCCCGCCCGCACCTGCGGGAGGAGCACCTTCAGGGGGAGCCATGCCGGGAGGCGCTTCTGTCGGAGGCATGTTTTGCATACCCCCGTCAACATACGCCTGCCACCAGGGTTGACCCTGTTGGTTCTGTGACTCAGCATAATAGTGCCATGCCATATGACGCAAGAAGTTCTCTTGCACATCTTCTGACAATAGCCTGAAGTCTATCGATTTCATAAACTCGCTATGCTGGTCTATATGGACTGCATGGTCGTCAAACGGATTTACGTCCGGTTTCTTCCCTGCAATCATTTGTTCTATCTCTTCTCGCGCGAGGTTTCTGTCCTTGGACTCGTCCCCATAGACATTCTCCATGAAGCCGAACTCCATCATCTTGCGCGCTTTCATCTGTGTTCTCGGGTCGGATGGATCGCCCAAAATACCAACCTGATACATCTGGATAATCTGTTCCCGCCTGTATGAGGGGTGCTTTGGAAGCATCGAGTTTGGCATCACGCGCACGCGCGTGTTCTTGATTTGCTGTGCGTGAAACTCGAACACCTCGACAACCTTGTTTCGGCCCAGCGTCTGAATCGTCATCTCGATGGGCATGTACTCGCGCCACATGAAAAGGATCTGCTCGCAAATCTCTTCAATTGCCGCCTCGAGTTCGCGAACCGTGCCTGCAAGTTTTGTTGCATCCAGGTCTGACAAGAGACCAATTGCCCGGCCAGATGTCTGTGCTGGTGCAGAGCCCCTTGTGATGTCAGAGACACCGCTGATGTTCTGAATGTGTTCAATCTGTTCTTTCTCTATCAACCGATGCTCGGGTGACATCGGGGGAGGGGGCATCGGCTCGGGAGGTCTCGCTGCCGTGCGAGAGTAAAAGATGATCTCCCCCGGCTCGTCAGTGAAGCTCTGCTTCTCTACACTGCCCTTCTCCGCACGCCACTTCGGCTGCGCGTGCATGTTCTTGTTTTCAATACGCTGACTGACCGACTTGTTGAGCTCTTTTTGTGCTGGAATAAGTGAGCGAACAACGCCCTCTCCGGGGAGTCTGCCGGGAACCGAATTGTGTCGTATACAAATAAAGGGCAGCTTGCCATAGGGCAGTCGCTCCTCTTCTTCAAGAATGATGCCGCCGGCAACAATGGCGTAATACCCATCCGGGTGACGCGGTGACGGACGCTCGAAATACTCGAGTACGTTGATGCGGTCAAGGTGTGCCTGGTCGATGTCTGCCGATGGATTGACAAACTCACGCAGCACCTGCTGGCTGTACTCGTCTACCTCGTAGCTGGTGTTCGGGTGGACGTATTTGCCCTTCTCCCAGCGCGTGCGAACTTCATCAACATGCATCAGATTGCTGTGGATCATCCAGCGACAACTGTCCATGTCTTTGGCGCCTGGATCCCAACCAACCTCGAGCGGAGAAAGCACGTCAATGACGGGCAGACCGGACTTCTTGCGAACTCTCTTGGTTTCGCGCTCTTCAACCTCGTCAATACCTATCTCGCCAACGGCATAATCAACGACATCTTGAATGACCTCTTCCTCGTCTTCGTACTCCTCTCCGGCCTCGACATCCCAAAAGCATTTGATAAACACAGTACCCGTAACGGAAGCCCACTTCATGGCCTCGTACATCTTTACCTGCATCTTGAGCTCGTGCCATATATAGTCGAGTAATGATTCGCACTGACGCGCTGCGTCAATATCATCATCGTCGCTTGTTGCCGGCATGCAGATAAAGCCAGGACGATTCTCCACCAGCTTGCTTGCAAGGGTTTCAACGGTCGGAAGGACATAGTTCAACACCATCCGAACACGCCATGCCGGCGGATTGTCTTGAGTCAGAAGCTTTGTTACGCGGTTATATCTGGACCACTGACGACCCGTATAAAACGCCAGCGCCAGCCATGTGTTTTCAATGGTTGCCTGTTTGGTGCTTTCGGAAATCTGCCACTGTTCGTGAATGTAGGCAGACGTCTTCTGCTCTTTCTCGTCTGGGTCATATGTTTCGACGCCATCTTCGCTATATGCGTCTGTAATCGGCCCGGTGTCCATTTATGTCCGCCGCCTCATCCAAGGGGGTTGCCCCTCTTCGTTTGAACGATCAATCATCTGGCGGCGCATCAACTCGGCTGCACGTGCACGCCAGTCCATCGAACGCGACTGGCCGGAAGGCGTTCCGCCTGCTTGCTGCTGTTGCCCGGCAACCGGTTGCTGCTGCAATAGTCGAGTAATCTCCTGGTCGCCAAATTGACCGCCTATCGTGTTGGTTATCTCACGCTCAAGTGTCGGGCCTCCAGCGGCCTGCCCACCTGCCGCAAGCGCTGGATTTTGAAACCTGGGTATTGCTCCGTACCCCGCCATCACACCCCTGCTCTTGCCGTTGCCGCTTCACGCATTGCGCCTGGTCCTGGCTCGGGTCCTCCGGGCATTGGACCGGGAGGTCCCTCGCCGCCGCCAGCAATTGCTGCGTTCAGTTCGGCTACAATCTCCTGAAGGACTTCCGGTGGAAGCGTCAGAAGCATTGAAATAAGTTGATCGACATCTTCAGGACCGGGACCCGCCTCGGCGCCCATCTCTGGACCGGGAGGAGGACCGCCCATCGGAGGGCCACCCATCGGAGGGCCACCCATCGGGGGACCGCCGGGACCGGGAGGGGGTGGAGGAAGTGCTGCCATGATTAGCTCCTTGGTTTTAGCCGCTGTCTGATTCTGTCAGCCGCTGTTAGTCTAAATGAAGAGCCAGCCGATGATTGAAACGGACTGGTATCGATTGATGCCCTGCTGCCCCCGCCTAGTTGTGCAATGCTTGCGGCGGGTGGAGCGGAGTACTCTAGGGGCTCGTATTTCATCTGGGAACTATAGAACCGCTGACTCGCTGCGTCTCTTTGTGCGGCCTTTTGTCGCTTGTCTGCCTGCTCTTCTGCCGCGCTGATTCCCATTTGGGTTGTTGTTATGGAGCCGATGAGGCCGATAATTCCAGTAATGAGCGCTCCCCACAAAATTATTGCCTCCCTATATCGTACTCGAACTGTTCTCGGTACTTCACATCAAACTCATCCCACGCGGCATGACTGTTTTCAATAATAGCCATCTTCAACTGCTTGTCTTCTATATCAATACGATGGGTGAGGAAACGGGAAGCGGTAACACACAGTATCCCAAATGGAATTGCAGCAACCAGGCCAATGATAAGAGTCGTTATTACCAAACCGTCCCCAAGTGTGGGTCCCTGTCTGCATCAGGGGTGATGTCTAAGAAATTTGCAACCGCGTCTCTAGGTAACTCTTTCTTTTTTGTATACGGCTCTGAATATGACGCATCTCCCAGCTCTGAGTCAAGGTACAATGCAATCGCCATTGCCATCACCGCATCGTCGTGTGCTCCGGGCATCGCTTCCGCCCTTCCGCGCATCGTTTCAATGAAGGTCTTACACTCGCTCATCAAACGAAGCGAGTTGAATGTCCAGCTCTTCAGCCGGATTGCTTTTGCGAGTGCGGCAATGGCTGCGTCTCGCTGGCCCTTAGATTGTGTTCTGAATCCAAAGCGCTGAGTCCAGTTGCCGGAAGTCGAACGGATATAGAGATTCGTGTATCCATTTCCTCGATCCATGTCGAGCAACTCTCGAACAACGGCGAGGCCGGGCCCATCAATCTCTGGAACGATAAGGGCGTGGTTGTACGCTCTGCCTGCAACAGCGGCTTGACGTGCAGCGATATCGGGTGGCTGGCGTGCGTAATATTCGGCCACTTGGATTCTATGGGTTCTGTCCAATACTTGAATACAAGAGAAGTCACCATCTTCCACTCCGTGTGCCGAGTCTATGGTTATAAGATATTCGTGCTCTGGGTTTGGAAGATGCCACACCCGCCAATCGTCCGTACCGGGAACAAGCTGAATGTTTTCCTTCATCATTTCACCCTTCGTGCAGGGCGGCGGATTGTCCATCAACTCGCGCGCTATCTCCTCAATGGCCACCTGATCGAAAGGACTCTTTGCGCTGGATGTAAATGCTATCTGTGGTGACAGAGGGTATTCCGTGTCAAAACGTACTAAATCGCCACCGAATTTCGTCCGCAAGGTTTGAAGAGCCCAACGAACCTGACAGGGCTCGAGGTTGAAATCGATCATACGGTCTGCCCAGATCACATCCCAGCCCTGCTGGGAGGCGAGCTCGTAAAAGAACTCCTTCTCTTCTGACTTGTGGGCCTTGATAAGCCGCTCGCGTAACACCTTATCGCCGTGCTCTGCGGGCAAGCGGTAGTGAATGTGCTCCTGCCAACCAAAGAACAACGCCTTGTAGATATTGCCGGGCTCATCCTTATAGGCCTGCCAAAACCGATTGTAGAACGCACCAGCTGCGCCGTGGGCCGTGGACTCGATAATGCATGTGGTTCCAAACTTATCCTCCAGGGAACCCAACTGGGACTGGAGCACATCCTCGTCAGAACTCGCACGACGGTTTTTCCACCAGAGCGCCAACTCGGATAGATGCAAAAAGTCAGGGGTCGATCCTCGAGCTGCATCGGTTGCACCCTGCGTCTGGATTGCAAACCTCGAACCATGCGTCCACTGGATGGAATGACCCACCACCTTTGCTGGGGCGATCTCATCAAATAAATCTGGAAGGTTTTGCTGATAGCGCTTGGCGATACCAAAGATTTCCTTGGTACTGTCCTTGAGGTGAGCAATGCATTTCGCATTCGCGTGTCTAGAGAACTGACAGTAGTGCTGACCCAGCGCTTCTATTAATGTAGAACAACCCACCTTCCTGGATTTCAAGATTATCAAACGAACCGGAGCCTTGTCTTGCTCCTGCTCCTCGATGGCGTTGAGTATCTGCTCCTGCTCCTCGTTTAATATAAGGGGCATCAGCTTATACTTGCCATCCACCATCGTGCGGATGCGAAGACAGTTCTGGAAATAAAACCGGCGGTCTACTCGGCACCGCTCCCAGAATTCTTTCGCCTTACTCATTGGGGGGTGCCGCCCGCAGAAACAGAGGATAACCACAGGCGGCACCAAAAGGAGCAGTTTCCCGGCGCAGCACAGAGGAGTCGGCTGCACGAGAAAAGCTAAACACCACAGTAGTTTGTCTATCCAACAATTTCAAGCGTCTTGCGGCGACGACGAACGCCGGCCTTTTTTATGGCCTTTTCAACCTGACGCCTGGATAAACCCGTCTTGTCGATAATATCATTGTAACTCAACCCCGCCTTGTAGAGCTCCACCGCCGCATCCAACGACGCTGACGACTCGAACTCGGCCTTCGCTGCCGTTGCGTCCAGCTGCTTGTCCAACACATCCGGGGCAAATGGATCCCAGGTTGAGTCTGATGAGAATGCACTCGACTTTTCTACCATCTCACCAACAGACTTGCGAACGCTCACATAGGTCTGAACCGCGCGGAGCTTCTTGTGGAGGGTCGCCAAGTCCCCTTCGCTCTCCTCAAATGCACGGGCGATCAACATCTCCGTGCTCACCGCTGCCTTGAGCCAATAGTCCGCTACATCCGATTGTTCCACCGGCTTCAGCAATGATTGTTGTGTTGACGCGACTTCGCTCACAGCGCTATTCTGAGCCAATGGCACAAAAAAGTAAAACATCAACTCGCGTTCCTATCGATGACGCTTGCTTTGAACTGCTGTCCAGGACGGCAAAAAAAGCAAACCTCACCGTGAACACTCTCGCAAACCTCTGCGCCGAATCGTTTGTCGGGTCACTCAAAAATTATGGTGTGATCGCACCGGCTACCGAAATAAAAGCTATCGTTGCAGGCAACGGGAAAAAACAAGTCTCGCTGTCGCAAAAAACATTCGACGACCTCGCTAAAATTGGAGTCTACCTCGGAGTTGCCGTCTCATCCATCATGAGAGATGCCATCCTGGGACAACGGTTCAACTTCCAACGAATGCAGCCCGTCAACGCGAGAAGTATGGCCTCCGTTCGAATGACTCTCTTCCAGCTCGAGCAGGGCGGAAAACAAGCCCAGGCATAACGCCAACAACCACAAAAAATTTTCCAGGAGTCCCGCCAAAAAACGGGCTTTTCTGTGGATCAATGTGGGACCGAGTGGAGCGAGGCGCGCGCGGGCCGGCGTCCATTGTACCCGGGTATGATTTGGGCGGTATGGGCACACGTGGGAAACATGAAAGGGGGGGGGGGGTATATTTCTCAGCCCAGAGTTGAATTCCACACACACTGTGCGCTCAACTCTGGTGGGTCAACACAATGTGTGTGCCCTTGGTCCGCCCTGGTTTGGGTAAGGTTCGGGTAAGGTTCGGGTTTATTCGTGCAATAGGTCTCAAGGTTCAAGTGGTTCGGGTATCTCTCGTGTATATGTATTGGTATTGGGTCCGGCATGGTGTGTGTGTAGTGTAGTGTGTAGTGTAGTGTGTAGTGTAGTGTGAGTATGTAACTCCAAATACCTGTTCCACCTGTTCCGCCCGTGCGGTGTCACGGTTTCCACAACATCCAAACATGTTCCGCCCGAACCAAACCAACACACATTGTGTGATTATGTACTTGCTCCCAACACACTGTGTGGATTACAATGGTCATACGTTCAAACCAGAGGAGGAACGCATGTCCACTATCAAAACACTTTCTTTCTTTCTTGCCCTGTCCATCATGGCAGCCCTATTCATCTGCACAGGAATCTACTTCCTGACTGGCGCATGTTCTGGCGTCACGCTTTCAACTGTCAATGAATTCCAGGTTTTTACATGTGGCGTCATTGCCTATGTCGGACTTCGCGGCGGCTCATCGCTCGCATATGTTGCATGCACCGAAACACACAACGCAATTGTGGAGGAAACCAACAATGTTTAACTTATATGACCAGTATTCGGCAGTCCAGATTGTAGCGATGATTCACGACTCCGTCGTGGACGGTTATTGCAGCGCATGCGAGGAAATTTCCTCGCCACATGAACCGGACGCTACTGACAATTGGTGCCCATGTTGTGAATCAACGGGCACCGTCAAGTCCGTCCTTGTATTAGGTGGACTGTGTTAGCGCTTCGATAGCTCATAGGTCGCGCGTGCATGTCACGCGCTACTTATTGGGTCATCGACTCAAAACAGAGGAAACAGAGGAAACAGAGGAAACACACCATGAATACCAT
>Ga0114898_1001487_pt1 | contig 13701 bp, 13 predicted proteins | sample Malvired_Geostar_FD_83496 | JGI IMG/M metagenome (GOLD analysis project Ga0114898, IMG submission 83496) | Marine viral communities from the Global Malaspina Expedition - Malaspina viral metaG DeepMed_Geostar | ecosystem: Environmental > Aquatic > Marine > Oceanic | place: Mediterranean Sea... | reverse complement strand
GCCGGCGCCCTGAACGTCGAAACCGGCGAACTGCACCGCGACCGCAAGATGCGCGTCGGCTGGTTCCACCAGCACCAGATCGAGGCCATGGACCCGACCGACACGCCGCTGGAGATCGTCCGCCGCGCCATGCCGGACGCCTCGGAGAGCAGCCGGCGTTCGAAACTGGCGCAGTGGGGCCTCGGCTACGAGAAGCAGGAAACGACTGTCGCCTCCCTCTCCGGCGGCGAGCGGGCCCGTCTGTTGCTCAACCAGGTGGCCATGGACGCGCCGCACATCCTGATCCTCGACGAGCCGACCAACCACCTCGACATCGACAGCCGCCGGGCGCTGCTGGACGCGCTCAACGAATATTCGGGCGCCGTCATCCTGATCACCCACGACCGGTCGCTGATGGAACTGGTCGCCGACCGGCTGTGGCTGGCCGCCGACGGCTCGGTGAAACCGTGGGACGGCGACATGGACGACTACGCCAAATTCGTCCTCGACCGGGCCAAACAGGCGGCCGTGAAGCCGAGCCAGATCAAGGCTGAAGCCGAAACGAAAGCCGCGCCCGCCGCGCCCGCGAAGAAGGCCGACAAGAAATCCGGCCCTTCGCCCTCGACCCTGCGTCATGCGGTCAGGAAGGCCGAGGAGCGGATGGCCGCCCTCACCGCCGAGATCGCCCGCATCGACGACGACCTCGCCAACGCCGCCGTCAGCAATCCCAAGGCCCTCGAAGGCCTGACCCGCGCCCGGGCGAAGACCCAGGCCGATCTCGACGCCGCCGAAACGGCGTGGATGCAGGCCGAGGAAGCGCTGGCGGAGGTGAGCTAAGATGAGGCCGATCCAGTTCAGCCGCGAGGAGACCGACGACATCACGGCGAAGCTGCGGGCGTATTTCCGCGACGAGCTGGAGACCGACCTCGCCGTCCTGCCCGCCGAGATGTTGCTGGACTTCCTGAGCCGCGAGATCGGACCGTTCTTTTACAACCGCGGCCTCTACGACGCCCAGGCCGTGGTGACAGCCAAGGTCGAGGACATCGCCGAAGCCATCTACGGGCTCGAACGCGGCTAGGACCGGCTCGTTACAGAAGCCTCATGCGGCCGGGTGCATCCACGGCCGCCGGACACGGCCTCATACCCTCAACGGCGTGACTGTCACGCTCAGCAGAGGGCCAGAATGTTGAAATCCATTGTCTCCGGCAACCCCGGCCAGACCGCCAGCGCCCTGTTTGGGTCCTGTCGCGGCGGAATTCGTCTCGCCCTTGTCAGCCTGACCGCCCTGACGCTCTCCGCCGCCCCCGCCCTCGCCCAGGATCCGGAGCGCATGGATCAGGTCGTGCGGGCCGCCGTCGATGCGGAAGAGTTCTCGGGATCGGTTCTGGTCGCGCGCGATGGCGAGATCCTGTTCGACCGGGGTTACGGCTTCGCCAACCGGGAGTGGAACATTCCCAATGACGGCGACACCAAATTCCGTCTGGCGTCCGTGACCAAGCAGTTCACCGCCGTCGCCGTCATGATCCTGCACGAACGCGGGCTGGTCGATCTGGACGCGCCGGTGAAGACCTATCTGCCGGACGCGCCGGCGGCCTGGGACGGGGTGACGGTCCGACACCTGCTGACCCACACCTCGGGCATGCCCAACTTCACCGGTTTCGACGACTATGAGGCGACCAAGACCCTCCCGGCCACGGTCGACAGCCTGATCGCGCGCTTTCGCGACCACCCGCTGGACTTCCAGCCGGGCGAGGGCTGGACCTATTCCAACTCCGGCTACATCCTGCTGACCGCCGTCGTCGAGAAGGCCAGCGGCGAGTCGTACGCCGATTTCGTCACCGAGGCCCTCTTCCAGCCTCTCGGCATGAGCGACAGCGGCTACGACAGCTACGCCGCCATCCTGCCGCATCGCGCTTCGGGCTATGTTCCGACCGCCCGGGGGTTCGCCAACGCCGACTACGTGGACATGAGCATCCCCCAGGGCGCCGGAGCGCTCTATTCGACCACCCACGACCTGCTGAAGTGGGAACAGGGACTGTTCGGCGGCGCCCTTCTTCGGCCGGAGTCGCTCGCGCTCCTGACCACGCCCGTCCGCAACCAGTACGCCTTCGGCCTGATGGTCAAGGAGAAGGACGGAGACACGACCGTCGCCCACTCGGGCGGGATCGAGGGCTTCAACACCTACATGGCCTACGACCCGGCGCGCCGGATGACGGTCGTCGTGCTGGGAAATCTCAATGGCCCCGGCCCGGACCAGGTCGGCGGCTCCCTGCTCGCGCTCGCCCGCGGTCAGACCGTCACCCTCCCCGGCGAGCGCCACGCCTTCACGGTCGCGCCCGAGGTGCTGCGGGCCTACGAGGGCGTCTATGAGCTGTCGCCGACCTTCGCCATCACCGTGTCGGTCGTCGACGGCAAGCTGATGGCCCAGGCGACCGGTCAGGGCGCCTTCGAACTGCATGCGGAATCGGCCGACGCCTTCTTCCTGCGCGTGGTCGACGCCCAGGTCACGTTCACCCGTGACGCTGCGGGCGCCGTCGACGGTCTGATCCTGCACCAGGGCGGCCGGGACATGCCCGCGCCGAAGAAATGACGTCGCGCCAGCCGTGACGCCGGACAACGCCGCCTCGCGACCCCGATCGCGGGGCGGCTGTCTGATCCCTTCCCGGCGCCCGATCCTGCACCGGAAACAGGTCGCCTGTAGGCGAACCGCCCATCGCCCGGGTAAGGTGCCAGCCACATGACCGCAAGCCCCGAAATCTGGTTCTACCACCTCGAGCGATCGACGCTCGACCAGGTGCTGCCCGGCCTGCTGGAGAAGACGCGGGAGCGGGGCTGGCGGGCGCTGGTCCGGGCCGCGGACGAGCGGCTGCTGGACGACCTGGACGAACGGCTCTGGACCTACCGGGACGACAGTTTCCTGGCCCACGGCCGCGCCTCGGAGCCGGAGCCGGCCCGCCAGCCGATCCTGCTGACGCAGACGGGGGAGAACCCGAACGGCGCTCAGGCGCTGTTCATCGTGGACGACGCAGAGCTTGGCGATACGAAAGGGTTCGATCGATGCTTCATCATCTTCGACGGTCGGGACGAGGCGGCGGTGGCCGCGGCCCGGGTGCGCTGGAAGACGTTGAAGGACGGGGGCGCCAACCTCGCCTACTGGAAGCAGTCGCCCGAGGGGCGCTGGGAAAAGGCGGCCTGATCGCGCTCGCGGCGCTGGCCGGCTGCTCGACCTCGACCCCGACCGCGGATGCGACCGCGCCCCGGACCGTGGAGAGGGCCCAGATGACTCAGCCCGTCGGCGTTCGTCTGGTCAGCCCCACCACCGACCTGTGCAAGGCCGGCGAGCTGCAGTGGCTGGTCGGGAAACCGAAGACCGAGATCCCCGTTCCCGTAGACGTGGTCAATCGCAGGGTGACCTGCACCACCTGCCCGGTGACCGAGGAGTTCTCGCCCCACCGCCTGAACATCTTCTTCAACGAACAGACCGACATCGTTGAACAGGTCCGTTGCGGCTGAACCCAAGGGAGACCCCATGAAAATCAATCTGCCCGTCCTCGCCGCCGCCGGTCTGCTGGCTGCGGCCTGCGCCCCGGTCGATCCGGGTCCCATGCCCATGCCGCCCGAAGACGGACCGTCCCAGTGCCGCGCCGACCAGTATCAGCGCTTCGTCGGGCGACACCGCTCGGAGCTTCCGCCGGAGCCGCCGGGCGCGACCTGGCGCGTCACCTGCACCACCTGCCCGGTGACGATGGACTACAACCCCAACCGCCTGAACATCTTCTACGAGCAGTCCAGCGGGATCATTCGGGAGGTGAAATGCGGATGAGAGTTCTGATCCTGACCGCCGGGGCCCTGGCCGCAGCGTCCTGCGCGCCGATGCCGGAGAGCGCGGATATGCCCGCCCCCCAACAGTGCAACGCCGAGGCCAACCGCTCCCTGATCGGATCGCACGTCGGCGCAGTGAGCTTCGCGGCCGACGCCAACGTCCGCGTGGTCTGCACCACCTGTCCGACGACCAAGGACTATCGGCCGGACCGGCTCAATGTCCGTTTCGATCAGGCGACCGGCATCATCAGGAGCGTGGATTGCGGCTGATCCTCATCTCCCTCGCCGCAGCGTCACTGACGGCCTGCGCGGAACAGACGCCACCGTCCGCGCCGGCCGATCAGGCTCCCGCACCCGCGCCGGCTGAACCGCGTCCGTCCCCTCCGGCCGGCCCGGAGGCGCCGCCTACGCCGGTTCCGGCCGATTCGTGTGGCGCCGCCGAACGTCAGGACTGGGTCGGTCGCGCCCGCTCCGACCTGCCGTCGCCTCCGCCGGGGGCGAACTGGCGGATCTACGAAACCGGCCAGCCGGTCACCCAGGATCATCGGCCCGAGCGGCTCAACATCGAGATCGATCCGGACAGCCAGACCGTGGTCCGCCTCGGCTGCGGGTGAGCCCCTGCCCGCTACCGCGGGAGTCGCGTGTATAGCGGATGTCCTGGCCGGGTAGCCGCCGTGTCCCGGATTTGTAGCGGTCGTGTCGCGGATATTTCCCGCCTGTCGCGGGCGATTGTCACGCATGTCTCTGGTCGAACTGATCGAAATCGCCGGCCGGACGGGCCGATAGCCCGTCCGGCGCTGGTCGAAATCGTCAGGAACGGGCTACGACCCGCGATGCGCCCGCGTCAGCTCTCGTAGCTGTCGGCCACCATGCGATCGAGGGTGCGGACGCCCCAGCCCACGGCGCCGTCCGGCACGGTCGGGGACTTGCTGTCCTTGACCCAGGCCGTCGGGGCGATGTCGATATGCGCCCAGGGCGTGCCGTTGGTGAACCGCTGCAGGAACAGAGCGGCGGTGATCGAGCCGCCGGCGCGACCGTTGCCGGTGTTCTTGACGTCGGCGATCGGGCTGTCGATGTGGCGCTCGTAGGCCTCCGGGATCGGCATCCGCCAGGCGTTCTCGCCGACCTTGGGCGCGGCGGCGAGGAAGTTGTTGGCCAGTTCGTCGGAGTTCGAGAAAACACCCGCGTATTCAAGGCCTAGCGCCACGATCATGGCGCCGGTCAGGGTGGCGAGATCGAGCATGAATTTCGGCTTGAACCGCTCCTGGGTGTACCAGAGGCAGTCGGCCAGAACGAGCCGGCCCTCGGCGTCGGTGTTGAGGATCTCGACCGACTGACCCGAAAGCGACATCACCACGTCGCCGGGGCGCTGGGCGTTCCCGTCGGGCATGTTTTCGACCAGGCCGATGACGCCGATGGCGTTGACCCTGGCCTTGCGGCCGGCGAGGGCATGCATCAGGCCGGACACGGCGGCCGCGCCGCCCATGTCCCACTTCATCTCCTCCATGCCCTCCGACGGCTTGATCGAGATGCCGCCGGTGTCGAAGGTCACGCCCTTGCCGACGAAGGCGATGGGCTGGTCGCCCTTCTTGCCGCCGTTCCACTTCATGATGGCGACCTGGCTGTCGCGACGGCTGCCCTGGCCGACGGCGAGCAGGGTGCGGAAGCCGAGCTTCTCCAGTTCCTTCTCGCCGAGAATCTCGACCTCGAGGCCCAGCTTTTCCAGAGCCTTGACCCGGTTGGCGAACTCCTCCGGATACAGGACGTTCGCCGGTTCGCTGACCAGATCGCGCGAGAATTCGACGGCGTCGGCGACCGGAGACAGCTTGTCCCAGGCGGCCTGGGCGGCCTTCACGTCGGCGGCGACGACCTTGATCGTCTCGATCGACGGCGTCTTCTCGGGCTTGAGCGTGGTGCGGTATTTCAGGAAGCGGTAGGCGGCCAGACGGGCGCCGAAGGCGGCGCGGGCGGCCTGGTCGGCGGACAGGGCCGCGGCATCGATGGTCAGAGACTTCGCGCCCGACAGCTTGACGGCCTGATAGGCGGCGCCGGCCGCCGTCTCCAGCGCCAGATCGTCGAACTTGCCGGGATCCCCGGCGCCGGTGAGCACGATGGTGCCGGCGTCGACGCCGGCGACGCCCGGAATCACCAGGGTGCTGTTCGAGCCGCCCGTGAATCGGCCCCCGTTCATGGCCCGGGTCAGTGCGCCCGAGGCGGCCGCATCGTGTTCGGCGCCCTTGCCCTGGAAGGCGCGGCCTTCGTGAACCAGTACCGCCAGCACTTCGGCTCCGCTGGCGGATGCGACGAACTCGATCTTCATGGGCTACTCCTGCCGGGATGGAACGCCCCGGTCGTACTTGCAGTGGCGCGCGCGGGCGACTGTCGCCGGTGCGCGGGGATGTGTATTAGAGGCGTTCCCGCCGCCGCCTGCAACGGGCGATTTCCTCCGCTTATGACGCTGATTCAAGGCTATCTATTTCGCCAGATCGCCCGCCCGGTCATCGGAGCGTGCGCCGCGCTGGCCGGAATCGGCATCCTGAGCCAGAGCCTCGACCAACTCGAGATCATTGTGGAGCGGGGCCAGAGCGTCTGGGTCATGGTCAAGCTGACCCTGCTCGCCGTGCCCCAGCTTCTGGCGGTGATCGTCCCGATCGGCCTGTTCGTCGGGGCCCTGGTCGCCCTGACCCGCCTGCAGCGGGAACAGGAACTGACCGCGGTCTTCGCCTCCGGCGTCACCCGCTGGTCCGCGATTCGGCCGGCCGTGCGCATCGCCGCCATCGCCGCGGTCCTGACCCTTCTGATCACCACCGTCCTGCAGCCCTGGGCGCAGCGGCAGGCGCGGGCCGAGGCGTTCGCCGTGCGCACCGACCTCGCCGCCCTGCTGGTCGAGGAAGGCCGTTTCGTCCAGGGGCCTGAGGGCCTGACCGTCTATGTCCAGCAGATCGAGCAGAACGGCCTGCTGAAGAACATCTTCATCTACCAGGCCGAGGACGAGCGGGTGACGACCTGGGACGCGGCGGAAGCCCGGTTCTCGCGCATCGACGGCGAGCCGATCCTGACCCTGATAGACGGCTCCTGGCAGCGGTACTCCAGCCGGGGCGTGCTCGAACACCTGTCGTTCGGACGCCAGGACGTGCCGTTGGGACAATACTCCGAGATCACGGACACGGTGCGCTACAAGCCGTCGGACCTCTATCTCACCCAGCTTCTCAATCCTTCGCCGCGGGAGCTCGAGCGGGTCGGCTCCGCCGGCGAATTGAGGGCGGAGGCCCACTCCCGGCTGTCGGCGCCGCTCTACGCCCTGCTGGCCATGGCCATGGCGCTGTCGGCCATCCTCGGCGGTCAGTTCAGCCGCTCCGGCTACGGGCTACGCATCGCCAAGGTGGCGGCGGCCTTTCTGATCATCCGCATCGTCGGCTACGGCGTGGTCGCCGCCAGCGCGTGGAACGGCTGGCTGAACGTGTTCCAGTACCTTCTGCCCCTGGTCGGGACGATCGTCGCCCTGCGCCTGCTGTTCCGGGCGCTCAAGCCCCGCCGCCGCCGCTCGTGGCCGGCCTTCGACCGGCTGAAAGCGAGGGTCGCATGAGCCCCGCCTGGCTCCGTCTGGGCCGGATCGAGCGCTATGTGCTCGTCCAGCAGGCCCGTTATCTGGCCATCGCCTTGGGGGTCATCGCCGCCCTGATCATGCTGATCGATTTCGTCGAAATATCCCGCGGCGTCGGCTCCGACGTCGACCTGTCCGGCATGCGCATCCTCGGCCTGATGCTGCTGAAGTCGCCGCAGGTGATCATCCAGTTGCTGCCGTTCGTCTTCCTGTTCGGCACCCTCGCCGCCTTCGTGGGCCTGAACCGGCGAAGCGAACTGATCGCCATGCGGGCGGCGGGGCTGTCGGCGTGGCGGTTCGTCCTGCCCGCGGCGGGCGCGGCCTTCCTGTTCGGCATGATCACGGTGACGGCGCTGGGGCCGTTGGCGGCCTCGGCGGACGGTTTGTTCCAGCGCGAGCGGGCCCGCCTGTCAGGCGCCGCCAACGCGGAGGAGGCGGTGTGGATTCGCGAAGGCGACGACACCCGGCAGATGGTGATCCGCGCCGAACGTCAGGACCGGACCAATGCACGACTGTTGGGCGTGACCTTCTTCATCTACGCCAACGACGGCGACGGCCATCGCACGTTCCGGGAGCGGATCGACGCGGCGTCCGCCTCGCTGAGCGCCGGACGCTGGCGGCTGGTCGACGCTGTGGGGGCGCAGATCGGCCAGCGGGCGGTGCGCTATGAGACTCTGGACCTGCTTTCGAGCCTTGCCGACGAGGAGGCGTTCGAGCGGTTCGCGCGGCCGCAATCGACGCCATTCTGGTCTCTGCCGGGCCAGATCGCCCGGGTCGAGGCGGCGGGGTTTTCCAGCACGGCCTACAGGCTCCGCCTCCAGCAGTTGCTGGCTACGCCGCTGATGTTCGCGGCCATGTCGATCCTCGCGGCCGCCTTCTCGCTGCGGCTGATGCGGCTGGGCGACCTGGCCCGAATGAGTCTGGCGGCCGTGGTGCTGGGCTTCGGCTTCTTCTTCGTCAACCAGGCGGCTTCGGCGTTCGGTTCGGCCGAGGTGATCCCCCCGTGGCTGGCGGCCTGGCTGCCGCCCTTGCTGACAGCGCTCGCCGCCTTCACCTTGCTGTTCTATACCGAAGACGGCTAAGCGGAGCCCCGCCCCGCCCTCCTTCCGCCGCCCATCGAGTGAGCCTGAATGCCGCGTGACCGCCACGCCGAAACAGGAGCCCTGCGCCTCCGGCTTCTGGCCGGGGCCGCTGCTGTGGCCATGGGGACCTGGGGCGGGGCCGCCCAGGCTCAACAGACGCCGGCGGCCGCCGCCGTCGAGACCCGGCCCGGCCCGGACGGGCTGACGCCGGACGCCATCTATCTGGAAGCGGATACGGCGGCGCGCGACGGCGACCTGATCTCGGCCACGGGCGACAGCGAGCGAGTCCTCGCCCGCTTCCGCAATACGACCCTCCGGGCGGGCCGCCTGACCTACGACCTCAATCTCGGCGTCGCGACAGCCGACGACCGGGTGGAGTTCGTCGATCCCGAGGGCAATGTCGTCTTCGCCAGCCATCTGGAGCTCGACTCCGATCTGAGAGCCGGCGTGGCTGTCGACTTCGCCACCCGCTTCCGCAACGGGGCCAGCCTGATGGCGGCCACGGCCGTACGCCGCAGCGAGAACGTCAACGAACTGAACTACGCCCTGTTCACCCCCTGCCCGATCTGCGACGCCGCGGGAAATCCCAAGGAACCGAGCATTGCCATCCAGGCGGAGAAGGTGGTGCAGGACGAGGGTCTGCGCGCGGTCCTCTACCAGAACGCCGTGTTCAGGGTCGGCGGCGTGCCGGTACTCTATCTGCCCTACTTCGCCCATCCCGATCCGACGGTGGAGCGGGCGTCCGGCTTCCTCGTCCCCATCCCCAGCTATGACGAGGGGCGCGGCTTCAGCCTCGAGATTCCCTACCTGCAGGTCGTTTCGCCGTCCGAGGACTGGCTCATCAGCCCGCAGATCAACAGCCGCGTCGCTCCGCTGTTGAACCTGCAATGGCGCCGCCGGTTCGCTGACGGGACGGTCGTGCTGCGCGGCGGCTACACCTACGAGCGCAATTTCGGCGACTTCGATCTCGACAACGACTTCGACGCCGAGAGCAACGTCAAATTCGGCGACCGCACCAGCCGCAGCTACTTCCTCGGACATGGCCGGTTCGATCCGGAAGGCCCCTGGCGCTGGGGCTTCACGGCCGAACGCACCTCCGACAAGACTCTGTTCGACCGCTATGACGTACGCGACCCGTATCAGGACAATGGTCTCTACTACGGCGACCAGCGCCGGCTGATCAGCCAGATCTACGCCGAACACCAGACCGACCGGTCCTACGTCTCCGTCGCCGCCTTCACCCTGCAGAGCCTTCGCGTGGCCCGGTTCGATCCGGTCACGCCGGCCCTCAACGAGTTCGAGCGCGACGGCGCCCTGCCGGTTGTCGCTCCCCTGATCGAGGCGCGGTGGGAGCCGGACGGCCCCGTCCTGGGCGGCCGCCTTCGCCTGCGCGGATCGGCGGTGGCGCTGCATCGCGACGACTATGTCGGCAGCCCGGTGCTCAGGCCCGGAGTCATCCCGCCCGACCCGACTGCGGGGTTGTCCGGCGTCGACAGTCGCAGGGTTTCGGCCCAGGCCGACTGGCGCAAGACCATGATCTCGCCGGTCGGGGTGCGGTGGGAGCCGTTCGTCGACCTGCGGGCCGACTATTATTCAGTCGCCGATCTGCCGCCCGTCCTCGGCATCGACGAAGAAGGCTCGATCGGTCGCGGTCGCGCCACCGCTGGCATCGACGTCAACTATCCGCTGATCCGGCGCTTCGGAGCGACGGAGGTGATCCTCGAGCCGATGGCGCAGCTGGCGCTCTCGACCGATCCAGATCTCGACCCCCGGATTCCCAACGAGGACAGCGCGACGATCGAGCTCGACGAGGGCTCGCTGTTCCGGGTGGACCGCTTCCCCGGCCATGATCTCTACGAAGGCGGCCTGCGTTTCACGACAGGCGTCCGGACCACGCTGCGTTGGGATGGCGGGCGGCAGGCCAGCCTGTTCATCGGCCGCAGCTTCCGCTCCGACGAGGAGCCCGCCTTTCTGGTTCCGGTGCCGGATTCCCCGACCGACCTCTATGATCCGACGGGGCTGGCGTCCGACACGTCCGACTGGGTAGTCCAGGGCGATTTCTCGCCCTCCGACCGCATACGGGGGTGGGGCCACGCCACCATCGACTCCGGTGGCAATGTGCGGCGGGCCGAGATCGCCGTCGACGGCCGCTGGGGACGGCGGAATCTGGCGACGGTCAGCTACATCCTCGACCGCTCCAACCCGCTGGCGGGACCGAACAACCGCAACTACGAGTTCGTCCAGCTCGCCGGGCAGCAGTTCCTGTATGGAAACTGGGGCGTGGCTTTCTCCGGCATCGCTGATCTCGAGCGGACGCCGCGCCCGGGCCAGCCCGATCCAGGCTATCTGGTGCAGTCCGAGATCGGACTTCTTTTCGATGACGACTGCTTCCGGTTCGAACTCGGCTGGCGCCGGGACAACACCAGCGTGAGGCCTTCCGGCCCCTCGGAAGGTCCTTATGTGCGCCTAACCCTCGCCACTTTCGGCGGTACAGGATATTGACGGGGCGACAGGCGTCGGCCGGCGTGCGATTTCGGTCGCGCGCAGGCTGCCAGAACGGGGCTCGAACCCACGGCGCCGCTTGAGGAACCAGGACTGACATGCGTTTTCAGCGTTATTTGACGGGCGTGGCGATCGCCGCCCTCCTGGCCGGAACGGCCATGGCCCAGACCGCTCCCCAGGAGCCGGCGGCGGCGGGCACGCTGAACCCCGCAGCTGGGCAGACGCCGCCCGCCGCCCCGCCCGCGGAGCCGCAGTTCCAGATGGCCGACGGCATCCTGGCCACTGTCAACGACAGCGTGATCACCGGCTTCGACCTGCGCCAGCGTATGCTGCTGCTGATCGCCATGACCCAGGTCCAGCCGACGCCCGAGAACATTCCCGCCATCCAGCAGGAAGCCCTCAACGCCCTGATCGACGAACGCCTGCAGATCCAGGAGTTGGCCAATTACGAGACGCTTGTCGTCACCGACGAGGAAGTGAATCAGGAAATCGCTGGCATGGCCCAGGAGGTCGGCGTCACCCCCGAGGCCTACCTGTCGTTCCTCGAGGCCGGCGGTATCCGTCCGCAAACGCTGCGCGAGCAACTGCGCACCCAGATCGGCTGGCAGCAACTGGTCGGCGGACGCTTCCAGAGTCGGGCCCGGGTCAGCAAGGCCGCCGTTGACGCCGCCATGCGTCAGCTGTCCGAGGCCGCCTCCAAGAAGCAGTATCTGATCGGCGAAATCTACATCGAGGCCGCGCGGGTCGGCGGCCAGCAGGCCGCGATAAATGGTGCGACCCAGCTGGTTCAGCAGATGGTCCAAGGCGCTCCGTTCCAGAATGTGGCGCAGCAGTTCTCGGCTGCGCCCTCCGCCGCCCGCGGCGGCGACGCGGGCTGGATTGTCGCCGGCACGGTCAATCCGACCCTCCAGGCGGCGATGGACCAACTCGAAATCGGTCAGCTTTCGCGGCCGATTCCGGTCGAGGGCGGCGTTTACATCATCTACATGCGGGACAAGCGGGATGGGGCGTCGGCGAGCCTGGTGCAGCTGAAGCAGGTGATGGTCGAGCTGCCGGAGACGGCCAGCGACGCGGAGGTGGCGGCGGCGACGCAGCGCCTGACCGCCCTCCAGCCGCAGCTGACCTGCGATAACATGCTGCAGCGCGCCACGTCGGAGCAGGGCCTGCTCGGCGCCGACCTCGGCGAGGCCGACGTGCAGAACCTCGCCCCGCAGTTCCAGCAGGTGGCCCGCTCGGCCGCGGTCGGTTCGGTCAGCTCCCCGATCCGCACGCCGCTGGGCCTGCACCTCGTCGGCGTCTGCGGCCGCCGCGTCGGCGGAACCGAGGCTCCCGACCCGCGCGCGGTCGAGAACCAGCTGTTCCGCCAGAACCTCGCCAACCTGGGCCGCCGCTATATGCGCGACCTGCGCGAGGACGCCCTGATCGAGTTCAAGCAGTGACCCCGGCCCCGCCGCTGGCCCTGACCATGGGCGAGCCGGCGGGCGTGGGACCCGAGATCATCGCCGCCGCCTGGCGGGGCCTGAAGGACGGGCTGCAACCGTTCGCCGTCGTCGGCGATGCGGCCCTGATGCGGGCGCAGGGCGTTCCGGTGCAGGCGATCACGGCCCCCGGGGAGGCCGGAACCGCCTTCAGCCGCGCCGTGCCGGTGCTCGACTCTCCCCTCCCCGCCCCGGTCACGCCGGGCCGGCCGGAAGCCGCCAACGCCGGGGCCGTGGCCGACTGGATCGAGCAGGCGGTCAACCTGGCCCTGGCCGGCGAGGTCGCGGGGCTGGTCACCGCCCCGATCGCCAAGGCGCCGCTCTACGCCGCCGGCTTCCGCTTTCCCGGCCACACCGAATTCATCGCCGAGCTGACCGCCGAGGCGCCGTTCGCGGGCGTGCGCGGACCGGTGATGATGCTGACGGCGAAGGACCTGCGCGCCTGTCTGGTGACCATCCACGCGCCCTTGGCCGAGGTGCCGGAACTGGTCACCGCCGAGCGGGTCCGGCGCACGGCGCGGGTGGTCCATGAGGCTATGCGGCGCGACTTCGGCATCGCGAAGCCGCGGCTGGCGCTGGCCGGGCTGAATCCGCACGCCGGCGAGAGCGGTTCGCTGGGGCTGGAGGAGATCGAGGTGCTGGCCCCGGCGGCGGCGGCGCTGCGTCAGGAGGGGATCGCGATCACCGATCCCCAGCCCGCCGACACCCTGTTCCACGACGAGGCCCGCGCCGGCTACGACGCCGTGCTGTGTCTGTACCACGACCAGGCGCTGATCCCGGTCAAGACGCTGGACTTCTGGGGCGGGGTCAATGCGACCCTCGGCCTGCCCGTGGTACGCACCTCGCCAGACCACGGCACCGGCTTCGACATCGCCGGCAAGGGCGTGGCGCGGGCCGACAGCCTGATCGCCGCAGTCAAGCTGGCGGGGGAGATGGCGGCGGCGCGCTCCGCGCTGTAAGCAGCGCAGGTGACCGACCTCCCCTCCCTCCGCGAAAGCCTCGACGCCCACGGCCTGCTGGCGAAGAAGAGCTTCGGGCAGCATTTTCTGCTCGACCTGAACGTGACGCGGAAGATCGTGCGGCTGGCGGGGCCGTTCGAGGGGCGGGCCGTGATCGAAGTGGGGCCGGGGCCGGGCGGGCTGACGCGGGCGCTGCTCGAGAGCGACGCCGGCAGGGTGGTGCTGGTCGAGAAGGATCCGCGGTTCATTCCGCTGCTGGCCGAGCTGGATGATGG
>Ga0114898_1001486_pt1 | contig 13717 bp, 18 predicted proteins | sample Malvired_Geostar_FD_83496 | JGI IMG/M metagenome (GOLD analysis project Ga0114898, IMG submission 83496) | Marine viral communities from the Global Malaspina Expedition - Malaspina viral metaG DeepMed_Geostar | ecosystem: Environmental > Aquatic > Marine > Oceanic | place: Mediterranean Sea... | reverse complement strand
GGTGAAGCCATGTACAAGGCCCAGCAGGATGGCGGGGCCGGTGGCTCCGGTGATGGCGAGGGCGGCGGCGATGCCGGCAGCGGCGACGCGGCGGCCAAGGGCGACGACAAGGTCGTCGACGCCGATTTCGAGGAAGTGGACGACGAGGACCGCAAGAAGTCGGCCTAAAGTCCGATGACCGCGAACGGCACAGTCCGTTACGCAACCGAAATGCCTGTGACCTCCGGGGCATCATCCCCGGAGGTCGCGGTGCCTACTCATCGTCAGTCCAGGGGCCGCTAAACAATGGCGAAGCGGGACTATTACGAGACACTCGGCGTCGATCGCGGGGCCGACAAGGACGGGCTGAAGCGGGCCTACCGCAAGCTCGCCATGCAATATCATCCGGATCGCAATCCGGACGATCCCGAGGCCGAGGCACGCTTCAAGGAAGTGAACGAGGCCTATGACGTCCTGAAGGACGAGGAAAAGCGCGCGGCCTATGACCGGTTCGGCCACGCCGCCTTCGAGAATGGCGGCGGCCCGCGCGGCAACGGGCGCGGCGCCGGCGGCTTCGATTTCGGCGGCGGCTTTGCCGATATCTTCGACGAGATGTTCGGCGAGTTCATGGGCGGCCAGCGTGGCCGCGGCGGCCAGCGTGGCCGCGGCGCCGACCTTAGGCTCAATCTGGAAATCACCCTGGAGGACGCCTTCGCCGGCGCCACCAAGGAACTCCGCATCCCGACCTCCGTGGCCTGCGAAGCCTGCGATGGCAGCGGCGCCGAGGCCGGCTCCCAGCCGGTGTCCTGCCCGACCTGCGCCGGTGCCGGCAAGGTGCGCGCGCAACAGGGCTTCTTCACCATCGAGCGCAGCTGCCCGACCTGTGGCGGTGCCGGCAAGGTGATCGAGAATCCGTGCCGTTCCTGCGGTGGCAGCGGCCGCCAGCAGCGCGAGAAGGCCCTCTCCGTCTCCATCCCGGCCGGCGTCGAGGAAGGCACGCGCATCCGCCTGTCTGGCGAGGGCGAGGCCGGGCTGCGCGGCGCCGCCACCGGCGATCTCTATATTTTCCTGACCATCGCCCCGCACCGCTTCTTCCAGCGCGATGGGGCGGACATCCATTGCCGGGTGCCGATCCCGATGACCAAGGCCACGCTGGGTGGCTCCATCGAGGTGCCGACACTGGAAGGCAAGCGGGTGAAGGTATCCGTCCCGGAAGGTACGCAGAATGGCCATCAGTTCCGTCTGCGCGGCAAGGGCATGACCGTGCTGAACAGCAATCTGCGCGGCGATCTCTATATTGAAGTTACCGTCGAGACCCCGGTGAGCCTGACCAAGCAGCAAAAGGAGCTGCTGAAGCAGTTCGAGGAAAGCGGCAACCACGACAAGACCAACCCGGAATCCGCCGGCTTCTTCGCCAAGGTGAAGGAGCTGTGGGAGGATTTGCGCGACTAGTCCTCACATCCGCATTATCGCGGTATCGCCGGGGGGTAGCGCTGCTGCTCCCCGGCTTTTTTATGTGCCGGAATTCAGCCTTTCAGGGAAGCGCCCTTCACCTGCGGGAGCGCCGACGCCATGATACCGTAGTCCAAGATAAGTATTTGATTTATCGAGGAGTAATACCGCAATTCGGCGCCCTATCCAGCTATCTGCATCGCCCTAGCGGGCTTTGCGGTCGCGTTCGATCGCGTTCACGATGGCGCGGCCTTCGCCCTGCAGGAAGTCGATCGCGGCGCGCGCCATCACCTGGCCGAAGCGGGCGACGAAACGCTGGCCTTCGGTCGGCGGACTACCGCGATAGGTCTGGAAATGCGCCAGCACACCGCGCGATTCCGCCAGCCGCTCATCCAGCAGCCGGTCCAGCGTGTCCCGATCCAGCATGTCGGCAAAGAACATGGCGGCCAGGAATTCGGAGCGGGTCTGTTCCTGGCCCTTTGCGCGAATCAGGCTGGAATGCAAGGATTCCCGTCCTTTTTCGGTCAGCCGATAGGTCCGCTTATCGAGCGCCGACACCTTGTCGCCATCCAGGCTCTCGATCTCGGCAGCGGCCAGTAATTTCGCCAGCGCCGGGTACAGCGCGCCATAGCTCATGCCCTGATAGGGGCCGAAACTGTCCTTCAGCCGCTTTCTGATCTCATAGCCGGTGGCATCGCCCAGACTGAGCACGCCAAGACAGAGGCAACGAATGTCGATCATACCGGAAACCCTCGGTTCTGGTCAGCATATCGAGAAGAATTTATCATATATTTCAAATAACATTTCCCGCCAACCCCGAACAGCCCGAAAATTCGAAGTGCCGGCCCCGCCACCCGACCACACCGTCATGGACCGGAAGTGCCGCTTGGTAATCCACCGGAAAACCGGTTATAACGGGCGTCAAGCAAGGCGCTACCGGGCGGGGAGAAGAAAATGACGGCCATGAAGATCGGAATCGTCGGTGCCGGCGGCGTCATGGGCCGCATGCTCATCCAGGCCGTGGCGCGTTCGGACAAGACCGTGCTGATTGGCGCCACCGACCGACCCGGCACGCCGCATATCGGCAAGGATGCAGGGCTGGTTGCCGGAATCGAGGCGCTGGACGTCCCGATCACCGAGGATGCCGAGGCACTTTTCGCCGCTGCCGAAACGATCATCGATTTCACCGCCCCGGCCGCCAGCCTGGCGCATGCCGAACTGGCCGCCCGCCACGGCACCGCCCTGGTGGTCGGCACCACCGGCCTCACCCAATCGGATCGCACGGCGCTGCAGCTGCAGGCCCAGAAAATCCCGCTGGTTTTCGCTCCGAATATGAGCATCGGCGTGAATCTGATGTTCGCGCTGACGCGCCAGATCGCCGCCGTGCTGGATAATGATTACGATATCGAAATTGTTGAGATGCACCATCGCCGCAAGGTCGATGCCCCCTCCGGCACGGCGCTGGGGCTGGGCGAGGCCGCGGCGGCCGGCAGGGGTGTCGATCTAGCCGAAGTGCAGCAAAGCGCCCGCGATGGCCATACCGGGCCGCGCACCCCCGGCGATATCGGTTTCGCCGTACTGCGCGGCGGCGATGTGGTCGGCGACCATACGGTGGTGTTCGCGGCCGAGGGCGAGCGCATCGAACTCACCCACAAGGCCAGCAACCGCACCATCTACGCCGATGGCGCGCTGCGCGCCGCGCTGTGGACCCGTGGGCGCGCGCCTGGCTTCTACGGCATGGATGACGTGTTGGGGCTTAACTAACCCAGATCCGGCGCGCGGCTGCGCTGAAGCGCCTCGCGCAGCGCTTCCGCCAGTTCTGTCTTCTCCGGCTGGCTCAGAAAGCTGGCGATCTCCAGCTGCCTGCCATGGCTCGCCAGCACCAGCGGCACCGGATACTCGCTGGCCGCCTCATGCCGCACCTTCAGCCAGTAGGGCTGGAAACTCCAGCGCCGCTCATGACCGGACGGGCTGAATCGCTGCACCGTCAGCTCCGACTCGTCGAGCCGGACGGTCTCGCGGGCCAGCGCCGCGCGGTAATTCATTCTGAAAGCGAAATAGAGCAGGGCGACATCGAGCCCGAGGAAGCCGAAAACCGGCCAGGCGCCGATCAGCAGGAACATGATCCCCATGGTCAGCGACACGCCGCCAACCGCGCCCATCAGCAGATAGAAGCCGGCAGGCGGCAGGCTGCGGTGCGGCGTCAGCGTCGCATCGAAATAGAGCCGGCGCGCCGCGCCGCTCTCCGGGGTTTCCGCGATCTCCATGGGATCAAAGGTAGGATTGTCGGAGGGGTGCGTAAAGCCCGCCCCGTTAACCCCCGCCATGAGCCGTCTTGCCCGCTGCCCGCACCCCGGCTAGAAAGCCACTCATGGCACGCATGACCAAGGCCGATATCGAGGGGTTTTTCGCCCGGCTCCAGGACGCCAATCCGGAACCGGTGGGAGAGCTCGACTATGTGAACCCCTATACGCTGCTGGTGGCGGTCGCGCTGTCGGCGCAGGCGACCGACGTGTCGGTGAACAAGGCGACCGCGAAGCTGTTCCCCATCGCCGATACGCCGGAAAAGATGCTGGCGCTGGGCGAGGCGGGACTGAAGCAGCACATCAAGACCATCGGCCTGTTCAATTCCAAGGCGAAGAACGTCATCGAGATGAGCCGCCTGCTGATCGAGCGGCATGGCGGCGAGGTGCCGGCCGGCCGCACGGCGCTGGAGGCACTACCCGGGGTTGGCCGCAAGACCGCGAACGTAGTGCTGAACATCGCCTTCGGCCAGCCGACCATCGCCGTCGACACGCATCTCTTCCGGGTCTCGAACCGCACCGGCCTCGCCCCCGGCAAGACGCCGCTGGCGGTTGAGCTGGGGCTGGAGAAGCGTATTCCCGCGCCCTATTTGCGGCATGCCCATCACTGGCTGATCCTGCACGGCCGCTATATCTGCAAGGCACGCAAGCCGGATTGCTGGCGCTGCATCGTCGCTGATTTCTGCAAATTCAAGGAAAAGACACCGGATCCCGCCGGCCTGTAACCGGCCTGGCCCATGGTGTCGTTCAGCTGCCGCGCAGCGAGGCGGGCAGCACGGCGAGCCCGTTCAGGCAGGAGCCGACATTCAGTGCCGACAGGCTGCGCGGGTCACGCGTCTCGACATGGACGACTCGATATTCGCCCTGCTCCGGATAGAGGAAGATGTCGAGGATGCAGCGGCGGTCGGTATATTGCCAGACCTGGGCCGGGCTCTCGCGGCGCAGATAACGCGGCTGGCCCAGCAGGCCGCCCAGCTGCTGCGCCGTCATGCCAACCAGTTCCGGCGCCGCGGCCCCCGTCCCGGCCTGCGGGGCCAGAGACATATTATCCGGCCTGGCCGACGGTTCCGGCAGCAGCCCGGCCAGCCCACCAGAGAGCCCGCTGGCGAAACCAGGCAAGGCGGACGGTTGGGCAACCATGTCGGAACCCTGCACCGGCGCGGCGGACGCTGCCGTGGATGCGATTGTCGGGCCGGATGGCGCTTCCGTGGCGCAACCCGCCAGCAACAGCGCCGAAACGGACAGAAGACGGGGCAACAGGCCGCTCTTGCGGCCCTCCTGCCTGTTCCGCCCGATATGCCTGCCCGCCACCTTCATGCCGTACCTGCCCGAATCCGGTTTGCCGCCCCACTACCCCGCGTTACGACGCGGCGGTCGGCTTTTCTTCCGTCTTGATCTCGCCCTTGGCGTCCGCCTTGGCAGGCGCGCCGGAGCGCACATCGCCGTTGATCTCGCCGCCGGCCTCGACCTCAAGCTGGCCATACCGCACCGAGCCCTGGATGCGCCCGCCATTGCGCACGGTCAGCCGACCACGCACGGTAAGCGCGCCATCGAAACTACCGCTGATATCGGCTTCCTCGATCTCTGCCTCGCCCTTGAAAACACCCGAAGGCGTGATCTCAATGGCCTGGCAGTTCTTCAGCTTGGCATCCACCCGGCCTTCCACCACCAGCACCTCGCAGGCGGTGATGTCGCCGCTCAGCACGATCTCCCGGCCGACGGTCAGGCGCCGGCTGTCCGATACATTGCTGCGCACGGCGCCATCGCCACGACGCCCGGCACCCGGTATGTCGAGGCTGCGGCGCGGCAATTCCGGCACGAAATTCGGCGAGTTCGGCTTGATCGTTGACATTGTGCTCCCCCGTTTTCCTTCCGTATCCGCCTGCCCCCCAGCTTTTTCGGAACGGTCCGAAATCGCATCCTGCGCAGCGATTACTTCAGGAGATACTTTTTTGCGCCTGAACATGTAAATAAATTATTAATGGTTTCCGCACGGCTTCGGACAAGCCGAACATTATGGCTTCGAAATTATGCCGGATTTGCTTGCCGCCGCAAGCCCTCGAATAGATGAATCATGGCCGCAGTTGCGAAAACCGGCGCCACCAGATTCACCAGGGGAATCGTCATGAGGAAGGCAAACAGCGCGCCAAGCGTCACGATGCGCGCACCATACCGTTTCCGCAACGCGGCAGCCTCTGCCGGATCGAGGCGGCGCAGCGCGGCCTGTTCAAAATACTCACGCCCGATCAGATAGCCGTTCAGCAAATAAAACAGCAAAAAATTGACGGCGGGCAAAAGGAGATAAACCGGCAAGGCCAGAAGATTGAGCAACAGCGACAGCGCAAGGAACCGCGCCGCCATTGCAACTGCTTCGACGATGCCTTGCTCGCGCGCCGCCGGCAGCCCCGGATAGTGGCGGTCCTCCACGGCGACTGCGACGCGGTCCAGGAAAATCCCGCTCACCGCCGTCGCCACCACGGGGAACAGCAGCCAGGTCAGCCCCAGCACCGCCAGCCCGCCCAGCACATCGACCAGCAGGCGGAACGGATATTCGAACGGCGACGCGGTTTCCGGCGACAGACCGAGATCGGTCAGGCTGACCCCCGACAGCAGCCAGCCGATGGCCCAGAACAGCAGACCGAACACCAGCGCCGCCGCAGCGATTCCCAGCCACACCACGCTGCGCAGCCGCGGATCGGAGAATTGCTTGAGGGCTTTCAGAAGGGCATCCAGCATGGAAGGCAGCTTTCGGTTAGGGGCAGAATCCCGTAGAGATCGGAATGGCAAAGGGCAACGGCAAGCGCCACTTGTTGCCAGCGGCGCGGCGGTTATACTGCCACGCCATCGACGATGATTCCGCAAGCTTGGCCATCCGCCGGGAAGATAAAGTGATGACAGAAACCCGCTTCGACGTTCTCGGCATCGGCAATGCCATCGTGGACGTGCTCAGCCGCACCGACGATGCCTTCCTGGAAACCCACGGCCTGGACAAGGGGGGGATGCGGCTGATCGATGCGGAACAGGCGGAACGGCTCTATGCCCAGATGGGACCGGGTGTGGAGATGTCCGGCGGATCGGCGGCCAACACGCTGCATGGCATCGCCTCGCTGGGCGGGCGCGGTGCCTTCATTGGCAAGGTGCGCAACGATACGCTGGGAAATATCTTCCGCCACGACATGAAGGCCGCCGGTGTCAGCTTTGAGACCGCATCCGCCAGTGACGGGCCGCCGACCGCGCGCTGCCTGATTCTGGTGACGCCGGACGCGCAGCGCACCATGAACACTTTTCTTGGCGCCTGTATCGAGCTGACGCCCGACGATGTGGATACCGATCTCGTCGCGGCCTCCGCCTACACCTATCTCGAAGGCTATCTGTGGGATCCGCCGCAGGCCAAGGCCGCCTTCCTGAAGGCGGCGAACGCGGCGCATGAGGCCGGCCGCAAGGTTGCGCTGTCGCTGTCGGATGCCTTCTGCGTGGAACGCCACCGCCGGGAATTCCGCGCGCTGGTGGAAAAGCATGTCGATGTGCTGTTCGCCAACGAGGCGGAGATCAAGGCGCTGTTCGAAGTCGCCAGCTTCGACGACGCGATGCAGGCGATCCGCGGCAAGGTCGAGGTCGCGGCGCTGACCCGCAGCGAGAAGGGCGCGGTGATCGTCACCGCAGACGAGGTGCATGTGCTGGATGCCGAGCCGGTCGAGGCGGTGATGGACACCACCGGCGCCGGTGATCTGTACGCCAGCGGCTTCCTGTACGGGCTGACCCGCGGCCTGCCGGTCGCGGTCTGCGGTTCGCTGGGCGCGCTGGCCGCCGCCGAGGTGATCTCGCATTTCGGTGCCCGTCCGGAACGGTCCCTGGCAGAGCTGGTGGCGGACAAGGTGCATGCGTGAACGCAACGGGTGGTCTCGCGGGCCGTTTCGTCCGTAGCCTGAGAGGTTGGCTGGCGGACTCCACCATCTATCTGGAACGGCCGGTCCTTACCCAGTTCTTCCTCGGTTTCGCCAGTGGCCTGCCGCTGCTGCTGACCTTGTCCACGCTGACCGTGTGGCTGGCCGAATCCGGCGTCTCCAAGACCGCCATCGGCCTGTTCGCCCTGGTCGGCGCGCCCTATACCTTCAAATTCGCCTGGGCACCGCTGATCGACCGCCTGCCGATCCCGGTGCTGACCCGGCTGTTCGGCCGCCGGCGCGGCTGGATGCTGGCCTGCCAGGCCGGCCTCGTGCTGGCGATCCTCGGCCTCGGCGCCAGCGACCCCGCGGTCGATGCGGGCCGCACTGCGATCTTCGCGCTGCTGGTCGCCTTCTTCTCCGCCAGCCAGGACATCGTGATCGACGCTTTCCGCGTGGAAAGCCTGGAGACGCGCCAGCAGGGTGCGGGGGCGGGCATCCTGGTGTTCGGCTACCGCATGGGCATGCTGGTGGCCGGGGCGGGATCGCTCTATCTCGCTGCCTTCCATGGCTGGTTCGCGACCTACGCGATCATGGCGGTCCTCGCGCTCACCGGCAGTCTCGCCATCCTGCTGAGTCCGGAACCGGCGGATGGCCAGCCGGCACAGGAGGGCACGCCGGGTCTCGCCGCCTGGCTGCACGGCGCGGTGGTCGCCCCCTTCGCCGATTTCCTGACGCGGCCGTCCTGGCTGGCGATCCTGCTGTTCATCGTGCTGTACAAGTTCGGTGACGCGCTGGCCGGCGTGATGGCCAACCCGTTCTATATCGAGATGGGCTTCTCCAAGATCGAGATCGCCAATGTCTCCAAGCTGTTCGGCCTGGTGGCGACGCTCGCCGGCGGGCTGATCGGCGGCATCATGGTGGCCAGGCTCGGCCTGCTGAAAAGCCTGATGGTCTGCGGCGTGCTGCAGATGGCCTCCAACCTGATGTTCGCGGTGCAGGCGATGGCCGGCTACGACCTTGCCCTGCTGACCGTGACCATCGGCCTGGAGAATCTGACCGGCGGCATGGGCACGGCGGCCTTCGTCGCCTATCTCTCCAGCCTGTGCAACGTCGCCTATACGGCCACGCAATATGCGCTGCTCAGCTCGCTGATGGCCTTCGCGCGCACCGTGCTGGCCTCCTCCGGCGGCTGGCTGGCCGATCACATGGACTGGATCGGCTTCTTCCTGCTGTCGGCGGTGGCGGCGCTGCCCGGCCTTGTGATGCTGATCTGGCTGATGCGCGCGCTGCCGGCACACGCCGCTGCGCTGCGCCAGGACCGTCCCGCCGGGTGAATTTTTGCCGCAGCGGTGCGACAAGGCTTGCTGCGCCGCAACAAATGCGTAGGATGCGCGCCAACTCTGGCCCTTGCGGCCTGCAGCCTATTCAGCCAGCGAGACCGTTATGGACATCAGCAAGATTTCGATCGGCAAGAACCCGCCTTACGACGTGAATGTCATCGTCGAGATTCCGCTTGGCGGCGCGCCCGTGAAGTATGAGGTGGACAAGGAATCCGGCGCGATGTTCGTCGATCGCTTCCTGCACACCGCCATGTATTACCCGGCCAATTACGGCTTCGTTCCGCACACCCTGTCCGAGGATGGCGATCCGGTCGATGTGCTGGTGCTGGGCAATGTGCCGGTGGTGCCGGGCTCGGTGATGCGGTCGCGCCCGGTCGGCGTCATGCTGATGGAAGACGAGAAGGGGCCGGACGAGAAGATTCTGGCCGTCCCGGTGGACGAACTGCACCCCTATTACAACAATATCGCCAGCTACAAGGATGTGCGCGAGGTGCTGTTGCAGCAGATCGAGCACTTCTTCACCCACTATAAGGATCTGGAGCCGAACAAGTGGGTCCGGGTGAATGGCTGGGGCGATGCCGAGCAGGCGCGGGCCATGATCACCGCCGCCATCGAGCGCGACAAGACGGCGAAGTAGGAAGTAGGCGGATATATCCGGTAAAAAAAACCCCCGCTCCGGCGGGGGTTTTGCTTTACGCCGTCACCTTGTTGATCATGCGGCCCAGCGAGGCGCCGCCGAACACATGGATATGGAGGTGCGGCACTTCCTGATGGCCGTTCTGGCCGATGTTGGAGAGGATGCGGTAGCCGGCCTCGGCGCAGCCCAGATCGCGCGCCACCTTGCCGACCATGCGGATCAGCGCCGCGATTTCCGCCTCCGAGGCGTTTGCCGAGAAATCGTCGAAGGAGATATAGGCCCCCTTCGGAATCACCAGCGCATGCACCGGCGCCATCGGATTGATGTCGTGGAAGGCGAGCGTGTGCTCGTCCTCGGCGATTTTCTTGCAGGGAATCTCGCCGCGCAGGATGCGGGCGAAGATGTTGTTCGGATCGTAGGCCATCGTGCTTCCCCCTGTTACCAGTCAGTCCGCCTTGCGGGACTTCTTCTCCTCCAGGCCGGAGCGGCCCATGCGCGCCTCCAGCGAGCGCCAGACCTCTTCCGGCTGAATGCCCAGCGCCACCCAGGACACCAGCAGGTGATAGAGCACGTCGGCGCTTTCCGAGACCAGCTTGTCGCGGTCACCCATCAGCACTTCCAGCGCCGCCTCGACGCCCTCCTCGCCCAGCTTCTTGGCGATCTTCTTGCGGTCGCCCAGCAGCTTCGCCGTATAGCTGACGTCGGGATCGGCATCCTTGCGCGATTCCAGGATACGGAACAGTTCGTCCAGCGTGCTCTGGCTCATGCCGCCTGCCTTTCCGGGGTCAGTCTGACGGGAATGCCGGCGGCCGCCATCGCCGCCTTCACCTCGGCGATGCGGTATTCGCCGAAATGGAAGATTGAGGCCGCCAGAACCGCCGAGGCATGACCCTCGGTCACGCCCTCGATCAAATGCTGCAGATTGCCGACACCGCCCGAGGCGATGACCGGGATGGTGACGGCATCGGCGATGGCGCGGGTCAGCGGCAGGTCGAAGCCCTGTTTGGTGCCGTCGCGGTCCATCGAGGTCAGCAGGATTTCGCCGGCGCCATATTCCATCATGCGCTGCGCCCAGCCGACCGCCTCAATGCCGGTGGCGTTGCGGCCGCCATGGGTGAACACCTCGAAGCCATCGCCGGCGCGCTTGGCGTCCACCGCCACGGTGATGCACTGGCTGCCGAACTTCTGGGCGGCCTGACGCACGAAATCCGGGTCCTTCACGGCGGCGGTGTTGATCGACACCTTGTCGGCCCCGGCCAGCAGCAGCTTGCGGATATCGTCGAGCGTGCGCACGCCGCCGCCGACGGTCAGCGGCATGAAGCATTGCTCGGCGGTGCGCGACACCACATCGAGGATGATGCCGCGATTGTCGGAAGAGGCTGTGATGTCGAGGAAGCACAGCTCGTCGGCACCCTCGCGGTCATACAGACGGGCCTGCTCGACCGGATCGCCGGCGTCACGCAGATCGACGAAGTTCACGCCCTTCACGACGCGCCCGTCCTTCACATCGAGGCAGGGGATGATGCGGGTCTTCAGCATGTCAGGCGGCCTCCTTCCCATCGAGAACGGCAATCGCCTGCGCCAGATCGATGCGCCCGTCATAGAGCGCGCGGCCGCTGATCACGCCTTCGATACCGGATTCGGCCACCGCCATCAGACCCCGCAGATCATCCAGCGAGGCGACGCCGCCTGAAGCGATGACCGGGATCGAGATGGCACGCGCTAGATCGGCGGTCGCCTGCACATTCACGCCCTGCAGCGCGCCGTCACGGTCGATATCGGTATAGATGATGGCGGCAACGCCGGCATCCTCGAAGCGGCGCGCGAGGTCGAGCGCGGTCACGTCCGAAGTTTCGGCCCATCCCTCGACCGCCACCCTGCCGCCGCGCGCGTCGATGCCCACCGCGATCCGGCCCGGATGCGCCTTGCAGGCCTCGATGACCAGCTGCGGGTTGCGCAGCGCCGCCGTACCCAGAATCACACGGGAAATGCCGGCCGCCAGCCAGCGTTCGATGCCGGCATGATCGCGGATGCCGCCGCCAAGCTGCACCGGCACCGAGACGGCGGCAAGGATCGAGCGCACCGCCACCTCGTTCACCGCCTTGCCGGCGAAGGCGCCGTCGAGATCGACCACATGCAGCCACTGGCAGCCGGCGGCCTGGAACTTGGCGGCCTGCGCGCCCGGGTCGTCGCTGAACACGGTGGCCTTGTCCATCTCGCCATGCAGCAGGCGGACACACTCGCCGCCCTTCAGGTCGATGGCGGGGTAGAGGATCATGACAGCGGAATCTCCTGCTTCGGCGCCTCGGTCTCGCTGAGGTTCTTGTAATAGAAATGGCCGGCGATAATGTCGCCCCCCACCCGGGCATAATAGGGATGCGTGCCCCAGCGCACATAGCCCAGCGATTCGTAAAGCTTGATCGCCGCCGACTGGCTGTCGCGCACATCAAGATTGATGCTGCGGAAGCCCCAGGCCCGCGCCGCCTGCTCGGCAGCCACGACAATGGCGCGCGCCAGACCATGCCCGCGCGCCCAGGGCGCCACGAAATGTCCGGTCAGCTGCAAGGCGAAGGCCTGCGCCTCATTGTTGCGGGCCGGGCGCAGGGTCTGCGCCGCCGCCGCGATGGTGCCATCCAGCCGGCCGACGAACAGGTGCCGCTCCGGCACCAGCAGCACGCCGCGCCAATAGGCTTCCAGCACATGGCGCGCCGGCGGTGTCACCCAGCCGAAGCCGCCGCCATCCAGGATGGCGCCCTCGGTGGCGTCGCACAAATCCTCGAGATCGTTCCCGGAGAATTCTTCGAGCCGCTCGGCCGATGTCCTGACCGCGATTTCCGTCATGGTGTCCAGCCGAGGAAGTTGGCGATCAGCCGCAAGCCGGCCTCCTGGCTTTTTTCCGGGTGGAACTGCGTGCCGACCAGATTGTCGCGCCCGACGATGGCGGTGACCGGTCCGCCATAATCGACCGTCGCCAGCCTATGTGCCGGATCGGCAGCCGCCAGATGATAGGAATGCACGAAATAGGCATGGTCGCCCGAGCGGATGCCGGCCAGCACCGGATGCTCCGCGCCGTTCAGCTCCAGCTCGTTCCAGCCCATATGCGGCACTTTCAGCGTCTTGTCCGACGGCGTCAGCGCCACCACGTCGCCGGGGATCCAGCCCAGCCCCTGGCTGGTCTCGAATTCCAGGCCGCGATCCGCCATCAGCTGCATGCCGACGCAGATGCCGAGGAACGGCTTGCCGCCCTGGATCACCTGCGCCTCCAGCGCCTCGATCATGCCGGGCACCGCTGTCAGGCCGCGCTTGCAATCGGCGAAGGCGCCGACGCCGGGCAGCACGATATGGCTGGCCGTGGCCAGCACCGCCGCCTCGGCGGTGACTGTCACCTCGGCATCGATGCCATTGTCGCGCGCCGACCGCTCGAAGGCCTTGGCGGCCGAACGGAGGTTGCCGGAGCCGTAATCGATGATGACGGCCCGCTTCTTCCCTGTCATCGCCGCCTCCTAGAGCGTGCCGCCGAGGACGCCCTTGGTCGAGGGCACGGCATCGGCCTTGCGCGGGTCGATCTCGATGGCCTGGCGCAGGCTGCGGGCCAGTGCCTTGAAGCAGCTCTCGACGATGTGGTGATTATTCTCGCCGTAGAGATTCTCCACATGCAGCGTCACCCCGCCGGCCTGGGCGAAGGCCTGGAACCATTCCTTGAACAGTTCGGTATCCATCTCGCCCAGCTTTGGCCGGGTGAAATTCACCTTCCAGATCAGATAGGGCCGGTTCGAGCAATCCAGCGCCACGCGGGTCAGCGTCTCGTCCATCGGAATCAGTGCCGAACCATAGCGGGTGATGCCCTTGCGCTCGCCCAGCGCCTTGGAGAAGGCCTCGCCGATGGCGATCCCGCTATCCTCGGTGGTGTGGTGATAATCGATGTGCAGATCGCCTTCCGCGCGGACCTTCAGGTCGATCAACGAGTGGCGCGATAGCTGCTCCAGCATATGATCGAGGAAGCCGATCCCGGTCTTCACGTCATAGACGCCCGTGCCATCGAGGTTGAGCTCGACGGAGATGCGGGTTTCCTTGGTATTGCGCACGACGCTGCCCTCGCGCATCGGCACTCTCCTCGCT
>Ga0114898_1001483_pt1 | contig 13725 bp, 11 predicted proteins | sample Malvired_Geostar_FD_83496 | JGI IMG/M metagenome (GOLD analysis project Ga0114898, IMG submission 83496) | Marine viral communities from the Global Malaspina Expedition - Malaspina viral metaG DeepMed_Geostar | ecosystem: Environmental > Aquatic > Marine > Oceanic | place: Mediterranean Sea... | reverse complement strand
TCGTCGGTGGCCCGCACCAGGGCGTCGACCACACCCGGCTCGGTGGAGGCGTGGCCGGCGTCCTTGACCACGTCCAGCTTGGCCTCGGGCCACGCCCGGTGCAGCGCCCAGGCGCCCGACATCGGCGTCACCACATCGAACCGGCCCTGGGCGATCCAGCAGGGAATGTGGCGGATGCGGCCGATGTTCTTCAGCAGCCAGCCTTCCTCGGGGAAGAAGCCGCCGTTGGTGAAATACCAGTTCTCGATGCGGGCGAAGGCGACGGCGAATTCCGGCTCCGCGAACTTGTCGGGCTTGGCGTCCGGACCCTGAACGCTGACCGTCTCGCCCTCCCAGCTCGACCAGGCCACGGCGCAGCGCTCCCGCTCCGCCTTGTCGTCGCCGATCAGCCGCTTGTAATAGGCGCCCATCATGTCGTGGCGCTCCTTCTCCGGGATCGGGGCGATGAACCGCTCCCAGGCGTCGGGGAACAGATGCGACGCCCCTTCCTGGTAGAACCAGGCCAGCTCGCCCCGGGTCAGCAGGAAGATGCCGCGCAGCACCAGGGCCGCCGCCCGCTCGGGATGGGTGATGGCGTAGGCCATCGACAGGGTCGAACCCCAGCTGCCGCCGAACACCACCCATTTGTCGATGCCGAGCAGCTCGCGCAGGCGCTCGATGTCCTCGATCAGGGCCCAGGTGGTGTTGTCCTCGAGCGAGGCGTTGGGCCGGCTCTTGCCGCAGCCGCGCTGGTCGAACAGCACGATGCGGTATTTCGACGGGTCGAAATAGCGCCGCATCCCCGGATTGACCGCGCCGCCCGGGCCGCCGTGCAGCACCACCACCGGCAGGCCCTGAGGGTTGCCGCACTCCTCGTAATAGATCTCGTGCACCCCGTCGGTGGCCATGAAGCCGGTGGCGTAGGGCTCGATCTCGGGGAACAGGTCGCGGCGGGACGTCTCGGGCACGGGGAAGGCCATACGGACTCGGTCTCTCTTCGTGGCGGTTCAGGCGGGAGGGGTTTGTGTCCGCAATGCGGCAAACAGGATCAAAAGCCAACCCGCGATCATCAGCAGGCCGCCGATCGGCGCGACGGCGCCCATCACCGAAAGGCTCAACAGGGCGACGGCGGAAAGGGCGAGCGAGAAGATCAGACCGCCCGCCCCGGCCAGCCAGCCGGCGACGGTGATCAGCCGCCCGCGCGCCGGCCAGACCGCGCAGACGAGGGCCAGAATCGCGTGCGCCAGCTGGTAATGGGCGCCCGTGGTCAGCAACGACTTGATCTGCGGACCCGCGCCGTGGGCCGCGAAGGCGCCCAGCGCCACGGCCAGCGCGCCGTTCAGCGCGGCGAAGGCCGCCAGACTGCGATCGACTGTCATGAAGTGAACGCTAGCCGACAGAATCCGGCGCGTCTGCTATGCGCGCGCCATGACCGCCGCCCAGCGCATGGCTTTGCAATATGTGTTGCTCTTCGGCGCCACCGGCGTCTCGCTTCCGTTTGCAGGCCTGTGGATGCGCGCCCAAGGGTTGAGCGGCGCCGAGATCGGAACCTTGCTGGCCGCGCCGATGCTGGCCCGCATCGTCACCGGGCCGCTGCTGGCGGTCTGGGCCGACGGCTTTCGTCACCGGCGGACGCCGATCGCCCTGATGGGTCTGGTCATGGCGGCGGGCTATGGCGTGGCCGGTCTGTCGGACCTCTATGCGGTCCGCGCCGTCGGCTGGTTCGTCGGGGCGACGGCCATGGGCGTGCTGGTGCCGTTGAGCGACGTCATGACCCTGAGGCTGGCGGGGCGGCTTGGATTCAGCTTCTCCCTGCCGCGCGGGGCCGGCTCCGCCGCCTTTGTGGTCGCCAACGTCGCCATGGGCGCCCTGCTGCTGCACTGGCCTGTGGACAGCGTGATCGTCTGGCTCGTCGTCGCCTCGATGGGCCTCGCCGCCGTCGCGGCCTTCGTCCTGCCGCCGGAGCCTGTCGCCGATGGCGCCGCGGTGCCCGGCCTGGAGCGGTTCCGGGGCCTCGGCCGCCTGCTCGCCGATCCGGTGTTCATGACCGCCATCTTCGCCATCGGCGCGGTGCAGGGGGCGCACGCCTTCCAGTACGGCTTCTCCGCCATCCTGTGGAAAACCCAGGGGATAAGCGAGGCGGTGACGGGCCAGCTCTGGGCCTTCGGCGTCATCGTCGAGATCGCCCTGATGTGGCTGTTCGAGCCATGGCGCCGCCGGGTCGGCATCGGTCCGTGGAGCCTGCTGATGATCGGCTCGGCCGCCGCCGTGCTGCGCTGGAGCCTGATGGCCCTGGCGCCGCCGCTGTGGCTGCTCTGGCCGCTGCAGGCCCTGCACGCCCTGACCTTCGCCGCCACCTTCCTCGCCGGCCTGCAGATCGTCGAGAAGCTGTCGCCTCCAGACAGCCACACCGCCGCCCAGACGCTCAGTTCCGTGCTTTCGGCCGGGGTGTTGATCGGCCTCGCCACGGCTATATCCGGGCCGCTCTACGACCGCTTCGGCGCGGGGGGCTACTGGGCCATGGCGGCGATGGCTGCGGCGGGACTGGTCGCCGCGGTTCCGCTACGCCGAAGGCTGTTGGTCTGACCGATCAGGCCAGGTCGCCGATGGCGGCGTCCAGCAGCATGAAGGCCCGGCCGCCGTCCGAGGTCAGCCGCCCCAGCACGCCGGGACCGTCTCCGGCCTCGGCCCGGGCCGACAGATCCTGCGAGAAGCTGCGCACATAGGCCTCGGCGTCGGCGCGCAGGTCGGGATCGGTCAGCACCCGGCGCGAGACGCTGCGCACGGCCGCGGGCGCGACACGGCGTACGATCTGACGGGCGCGGTCGGGATCGCCGGCGCTCACGGCCTGCGCGGCCTCCTCGACGCGGGAGCGCGGCAGCAGGGCGTTAGGATCGACCCCCATCCGCCGGATGGCGGCCGTGATCCGCTCGCCCAGCGCCTCGCCGTCGGCGGCGGGCATGACGGGCGTATCGAGATCCAGCGGCGCCTCGCCGGGGCCTTCGTCGACCAGATCACTCCAGCCCAGCCGGTCCTTCTCCGGCTGGTTCTGTACGGCGGCGCCCGGCATCGGCTCCAGCTTCAACCGGCCGCGCAGGCCGAAGCCGCGAGGCTCGTTCTCGGCGCGCTCGATCCGCGCGCGCGGCGGCGTCTCCGGCTCGGCGGCCGGTGCGGGAGCAGCGGCCTCGCGGCGGCGGGTGGTCGGGCTGTCGCCGGACACCACCCCCATCAGCCGCACGGCCTCGGTCAGCATGTCGTAGTTGCGCCGCACCCGCTCCTGGAAGCCGGCGTCCAGCGCCTCGGTGTCGGCGGCGGCCTTCTGCGAGGCGGCGGACAGGGCGGCGAGGCCTTCCTCGACCGTCGCCCGCACGGCGTCGACCCGCTTCTGGGCCTCCTCGGGCAGCCGGGCGGCGCGCTCGTCCAGCTCGCCCATGGCCTCCTCGACCCGCGCCAGGGCCGTGTTCATCCGTTCGACGGTGGCCTCGAGCTGTTCGACCGCCCGCTGGCCCGCCTCGTCGACCAGTTCCCCGGTCTCCGACACGATGCGGCGAGCGCTGTCGACGCGGGCGTCGGCGGCCTGATCGGCCTTCTGCGCGGCCTCGAACAGGGCCTCGCCCAGCCGGTCGGCCCGGACCTGCGCCTGTTCGGCGGCGTCCTGAGCGGCGAGGCGCGAGTCCTCGGCGGTGGCCTGCAGCGCCGCCAGCGCCCGGCGGGTCTCCTCGACCAGGGCGTCGCGCGCCTCGGCGGCCAGGGCCTCGAACTTGTCGAGCGCCAGCTTGGTCGCGCTGTCGAAACCGTCGGCCTCGCGCTGGGACATTTCGACGAGGGCGCGGAACTGGTCGGTGGCGGCCTCGACCAGATCCTTGATGCTCTCGGTCGTGCGCACCGAGGTCTGGCCCAGTTCGTCGGTGACCGCCCGGGTGGCGGACAGTTGTTCGGTCAGCTGGGCGCGCTGGCTCTCGACCTGGGCGGAGAAGTCCTCCTGGTCGGTACGCAGGGCGTAGGCGGCGGTGACGAGGGCGGCGCGCTGCTGGCCCAGCCCTTCCTCGACCGACTGGATCTGCTCGGCGACGCCAGATCCGGCGTTCTCCAGCCGGAGGGTCTGCCGGGCCAGATCGTCGGCGGCGACGCGGGCGGCGTCCTGCGCCTCGTTGGCGGCGGCGGCCAGGTCGGCGGCGCGGGCGGCGAGGGCGGCCTCGGCCTCGCGCAGCTGGGTCTGGGCCAGGTCGGAGGCGTCCACCACCATTCGGGACTGCCGCTCGACGGCGTCGATGACGCCGGCCGCCTGGCTGTCCAGCTGGACCCCCAGCGTCTGCATCTGGTCGCGTTCCTGGCCGAGCTGTTCGGCCAGCCGGCGCGCGGTGCGGCCGGCCGTCTCGGCGGCCTCGTTGAGCCGGACCGTCTCCTGCGCCAGCGCCTCGCGCAGCAGGGTCATGTCGTGGCGCGCCCGCTCGGCGGCCAGCGAGGCTTGGTCGATGTCGTGGCGCAGCGTCTGCAGCACCTCTCCGGTCTGCTGGGCGGCCAGCGCCGTCGGCGCGATCAGCGCCTCGGACAGGCCCCGGGCCCGCCGGGTCTCGGCGGCGAGGCCGGCGCCCTGCCGCACGGCATGGGCCATCATGATGGCGAGGCCGGCCGGGGCGAGGGCGATCAGGGCGTAGACGGCGATCCGGAGCGGCTCCAGCTCGGCGGCGCCCGATCCGATCTCATAGGCCAGCCATGCCGCGACGCCGCCGATCCACAGGGCCGCCGCGACGCCGGCGAGCAGATAGGCGTGGCGCCCCGACGGAGCGGGCTCGGTCGGCCGGTGGGCCATGGCGGGCGGAGGAGGGGGCTCCCAGGCCACCGGCGGCGCATCGGCGGATTCGCTCAGTTCCGGCGCGGCGGCGGGCGCCTGCGCGGCCGCCTCGAGCCGCGCCGCCTCGGCAGCCTTCTGTTCAGCCTGCCGGCGCTCTTCCGCCAGACGGCGCCGGCGGCGCTCGGACATCGGGCGGTCGGTTTCCGGCTGCGGTTCAGGCGCCGGATCGGCGGCCTCAGGCGCGGCTTCGGCCTCGGCCAGCCCGGCGGCCTCCGGATCGGGTTCGGTCAGGTTCAGCGGCGGCCGTTGGCGGGGCGACTTCATAAGGCGGGGATCTCGTCAGGATGCGACGTCGCGCAGCCGGGGCGCGCGACCCGTCGGAACCCTAGCGGCTCATTCGCGGCGCGCAAAGCGAGCACGGACGAATCCGGCGCGCGTCTCAGCAGTCGGGGCGGCGTCCGGCGGCGGCGATCACGCTGGCGGCGGGCGCATCGCCGCAATCCTGGACCCGGTGGACTTCACGTTCGGACTTCCTGGGGGCGTCCACCTGCAGGCCAAACTGCGACAGGGCCGCGGCGGCGAGCAACGCGATGAAGCCGATGATCATTTCGATCAGCGCCTGCATCGCCGACCTCCCCGTCCAGATTGACTGTCATATATGCCTCGAAAACCGCGTTCGGGCAATCCGTCGCGGCAGGGGTCCGGTCGATTGACGGGAATGGCGGCGTCGTGGAACGGAACAGGGCGGCGCGCGTCCTGTAGAGCTTGGGGGCGCACGCCGCCGTCATGCGAATCGGTCAGGCTGCACCCATGAGTTCCCCGCCGGACGACCACAACGAGCCCTGGCTGAGCCCGGGACAGAACTGCTGGCGGGTCGAGACCGCCGGCCGCTTCGCCGTGCTGATGGAGAACGAGGCCTATTTCGACGCCCTGCGGTCGGCGCTCGACAAGGCCCGGCGCTCGGTGGTCCTGCTGGGCTGGCAGTTCGATCCGCGCACCCGGCTGGACCCCGAGACCCTGCCTGACGACCATCACGCCCAGATCGGTCACCAGCTCCGCATGATGGTCAGGGCCCGACCGGATCTCGACGTCCGGCTGCTGATCTGGCGGTCGCCGCTGATCATCGCGGCTTCGCAGGGGTTCTTTCCCCATCGCGGCCAGCGCTGGTTTCGCAAGCGGATGGTGGAACTCCGGCTCGATAACCTCAGTCCCCCCGGCGCCTGTCATCACCAGAAGGTGGTCATCATCGACGACGCGGTGGCCTTCTGCGGCGGAGGGGACGTGGCGACCGACCGCTGGGACTCGGTGGAGCATCTGGACGGCGACCCACGCCGCTGTCAGCCCTCCGGCCGGATTTCGCCGCCGCGCCACGAAGTCATGTGCGTCATGGACGGCCCCGCCGCCCGCGCCCTGGGCGATCTCGCCCGCGAACGCTGGTTCCGCTCCTCGTCGGAGCGGGTGGTTCCGGAGGAGGTGGACAGCGATCCCTGGCCCGACGGCGTCACGCCGGACCTCCTCGATACGCCGGTCGGCATCGCCCGCACCGAGCCGGGCTGGGCCGGGCGCCGCGAGGTTCGCGAGAACGAGGCTCTCCACCTCGACGCCATCCGCCGGGCGCGACGGCTGATCTATCTCGAGAACCAGTATTTCACCTCGCCGAAGATCGCCGCGGCCCTCGCCGAGCGTCTGGCCGAACCGGACGGCCCGGAAGTCGTCCTGGTGTCGACCGGGACCAGTCCCAGCTGGTTCGACCAGATGACCATGGACACCGCCCGGTCCGAGGTTCTGTTCCGCCTCGAGCAGGCGGACCACAACAATCGCTTCTTCGCCTTCGCGCCACATACGCTCGAGGGCGAACGGATCATCGTCCACGCCAAGGTGTCGATCTACGACGACGAGGTGCTGCGCATCGGTTCGACCAATCTGAACAACCGCTCGTTCGGTTTCGACAGCGAGTGCGACGTCGCGGCGGTTCCGCCGACCGACGAGGGGAGGGCGGCCATCCGCCGCTTCCGCCACCGCACCATCGGCCACTGGATCGGCGAGACCGCCGAGGAGTTCGCCGCGGCGGAGGCGGTGATCGGCTCGGTCGGCGAGACCATCCAGCGCTTCGACACCGGACGCATGCAGACGCTGGGCGCCGACCCACCGTCCGCCATCGAACAGTTCATCGCCGAATTCCAGCTGGGCGACCCGACCTCGCCGTCCGACGCCTTCCGGCCGTGGAAGCGGCGCAGCCCGTCGCACCGCGAACGTCCGCCCCTGATCAATTCCTGAACTCGAAATCGACGACCAAAGGCAGGTGGTCCGAGGCCATCCGGGCGAGGGGAGAGAAGGGGGCCGTCACCCCGGTCACGATCAGCTCGGGGCTGGTGAAGCAGTGGTCGATGCGGATCGCCGGAAAGCTGGACGGGAAGGTCTTCACCGACGGCCGCAGCCCCAGTTCCCGCTGGCAATCGGACAGCCGCCGCGTCAGCGCCTGATAGGGCCGCGTGATCGAGGTGGCGTTGAAGTCGCCGGTCAACAGCGTCGGGCCGGTGCACGACGGGTGCCCCAGCCACCCTTCGCCGAGCAGGGCCGCCGCCTGAAGCCGTTGCTCGCGGGGCACCAGACCGAGATGGGTGTTGATGACGTTCAGGGTGACGCCGTCGAAATCGATCGCCGCCCACAGCGCGCCCCTCGGCTCCAGCCCCGGAATGCCCCGGATGGTCGGCAACGCCCCCGACTTGACCAGCCGCTCGGGGCGCAGCGTCAGGATCGCGTCGCCATACTCTTCGGTCTCGACCGTCATGGCTGCGTGAAAGTGGAAGGTCATGGCCAGCCGCTCGGCGATGGCGCTCGCCTGGTCGACCAGCCCGGTCCGGGCCCGTCCGACATCCAGCTCCTGCAGGCAGACGATGTCCGGTTCGTGCTCGGCGATGACGTCGGCGATCCGCTCGACATCCAGACGGCGGTCGACGCCGACGCAGCGATGAACATTGTAGGTCAGCAGGCGGGGCATGAAGTCCTGGGAACGGCCGAAACGCACTGTGGCGGTCGGGCTAGGCCATTTCCATCAGGAATGCGACCCCCCGAAGACCCGTTCCGGCGGCGTCTCAGATCACCACCAGCCGGTCGGCGACCTCGTTGGGATTCGACGTCCGAGGCGGGAAATGATCCGCCAGAACCTTGCCGCACAGGCCTACCGCCGCCTCGAAACCCGCCGCCGCGTCGTCGCGCTTCAGCCCCTGCGAAAGGGCCTCGGCCGCGTCGCCCCAGACGGCCTTGTCGACCTTCGCGTGAATGCCCTCGTCCGCGACGATCTCCACCTGGTGGTCCGCAAGGGCCGCGAACAGCAGCACCCCCGTCCGCGCTTCGGTGACGTGCAGCCCGTGGGCCAGAAACTGCTGAACGGCGGCGTTCCGCGTCCGCGCCCGCCTGACGGCGCGGGGCGTGACCCAGCGCGTCACCACGGGGATGCGGGTGATCAGATAGACACTCAGGAACACCACCGCCTGGATGACGGCGTAGGCCCCCAGCGCCTGCCCGGTCGAGACGTCGCGCGCGGCGAGATGCGCCGCTTCCCAGCTGTCGGCGAAGCCCGGGATCCAGGCCGCCTCGAACCCCAGCGGAATCAGGCCGAGCGGCAGGATCAGCGCCGCCGCCGCGGCCCAGCCCAGCGACACGTCTCGATAGGACGACACCCGCCGGGCGAGGACGCAGAAGATTTCCCCCGACGTTCGGCGTTCCGCCGCCGCGATGGCGGCCGCGATCCGGTCGTGGGCCTCGGTCGTGAGAGAATTCACCATCCGCCGGACGCGCCTCCGCCGCCAAAGCTCCCGCCGCCGCCGCGGCTGCTGCTGCGCAGGGCTTCGGACGCCGCCCAGATCAGGATGGGCGCCACCCCGGAGCCGCGTCGCCGCCGTCCGGCGCCGGCAAGGCCGCCGATCAGGCCGACGAACATCAGGAAAAAGATCACGCCGATCATGATCAGCGGCCCCACCGGTACGCCGGCCTTCGGGCTGTCGGCCGCCGCCGCCCGGGCCTCCGCCTCGGCCGGATCGAGGCGGAGTTGCGCCTCTATGGCCGCCGCGCCCTGTTCGACGCCGCGCTCGAAATAGCCTTCCCGGAAGGACGGCAGGACCTCGTTGTGGATGATCAGGGCCGACAGGCCGTCGGTCAGGATCGGTTCGAGCCCGTAGCCGACCTCGATGCGCACCTTGCGCTCGTTGGGCGCGACGATCAGCAGGACGCCGTTGTTCTCCTCCGACTGGCCGATGCCCCAGGCCCGTCCCAGCCGATAGCCGTAGTCCTCGATCTCGAGGCCCTGCAGGCTTTCGAGGGTGACCACCACCAGCTGATCCGAGGTGTCGCGTTCCAGCGCCTCCAGTCGGGCGGTCAGCGCCGCTTCCTTTTCAGGCGTCAGCAGGCCGGCCTGATCGACGACGCGGCCGGAGAGGGCGGGAAACTGGACGTCGCTGGAGCCCTGCGCGGCGGCGTCCTGCGCGAACGATGTCCAGACGACCGCCAGCATCGCGACCAGAAGCGCGGTCAGGCGGACCATGGAAGGACGGGATGAACTCACTGCGCCGGCGGAGCCGCGCCGGGCGTGGTCGGCGGAGCGTTTCCGCCCGGCCGCGCCGGATTCAGCGCGTCGAAGTCGACGGTGGGCGCGGTCTGCGCCGCCTCCGTGCCCTGGAACGGCTGCATCGGCTCCGACCCGCCATGGATGGTGTTGGCCCAGATCACCGTCGGGAAGGTCCGGAGCGAGGTGTTATAGTCCCGAACCGCCTCGTTGTAGTCGATCCGCGCCACATTGATGCGGTTCTCCGTGCCCTCCAGCTGGGTCTGCAGCACGAGGAAATTCTGGTTCGACTTCACGTCGGGATAGCGTTCGACCACCAGCATCAGCCGGGACAGGGCCTGGCTCAACTGTCCCTGCGCGGCTTCGTAGCGCTGCATGGCGCCGGGATCGTTCAGCGTCTCGGGTGTCACCGTCACGCCGGTCGCCTGCGCCCGGGCCTGGATCACCTCGGTCAGGATGGCGCGCTCCGAGATCGCTGCGCCCTGCACCGTGGCCACCAACTGAGGCACAAGGTCGGCGCGGCGCTGATAGGCTGACTGGACGTCCGCCCAGCGGGCCCTGGCCGCCTCTTCCTTGGTCGGGATGGCGTTGATGCCGCAGCCCGCGACCGTCGGCGCCAGGATCGCCACGGCGGCGATGGCCGCCGCCCGGGAGTTCAAGGGAATCATCGTCGTCTCCTGACAGGGTGAAGACCCGGGAAGGCGACTATCGGAGGTTAGGCGTCGCCGTTCAAGCGGCGAGCGATTCGGGCTCGACCCCCGCGGCGCGGCAGGCCGCCGTATAGGTGTTGGCCAGCAGGCAGGCGATGGTCATGGGACCGACCCCGCCCGGCACCGGCGTGATTCGCCCGGCCACCGACGCCGCCTCGTCGAAGGCCACGTCGCCGACCACCCGGGTCTTGCCTTGGGCCGCCTTCATCGGATCGCGCGACGGGACGCGGTTGATGCCGACGTCGATGACGGTCGCGCCCGGCTTGATCCAGTCGCCGCGGATCATCTCCGCCCGGCCGACGGCGGCGACCAGAATGTCGGCCGTGCGGCACAGGGCGGACAGGTCCCGCGTCCGGGAGTGGGTGATGGTCACCGTGCAGCTCTCTCCCAGCAGCAGCTGCGCCATCGGCTTGCCGACGATGTTCGAGCGCCCGACAATGACCGCGTTCAGCCCCGACAGCTCGCCCAGTTCGGCCTTCAGCAGCATCAGACAGCCGAGCGGCGTGCACGGGACCAGCCCCGGCAGTCCGACCGCCAGCCGGCCCGCGTTGACGACATGGAAGCCGTCCACATCCTTGTCCGGATCGATCGCCCCCAGCACCGCTGAAGCGTCGATGTGGCCGGGCAGCGGCAGCTGGACGAGGATGCCGTGAATGCCCCGGTCGGCGTTCAGCGCCGCGATCAGCGCCAGCAGCGTCTCCTGATCGGTCTCCTCCGGCAGCCGGTGGGTGTCCGAGCGCATCCCCGCCCGCTGGGTGGTCTCGCCCTTGTTGCGGACGTAGATCTGGCTGGCCGGGTCCTCGCCGACGATGACCACCGCCAGCCCGGGCTTGATCCGGTGCGAGGCTTCCAGCCGGGCCGAGGCGGCGGCGACGCGCTCCACGAGTCCGGCGGCGAAGGCCTTGCCGTCGATCAGGGTCGCGCGGGCGGGGTCGGCCGTCATGGTTCGGCTCCGGTCGTCAGGAAAGGTTCGGGTGTGCGCGATTTACAGACGGCGCGGTTCGGCGTCTATGATCGAGGCCGTATTCAGGGGGACCGCATGCGCCGTCACACCATCCTCGCCGCCGCCAGCTGCCTGGCTCTGATTCTCGCCGCCGGCCCCGCCCTGGCGCAGTCCGCGGAGCCGCTGGCCGTCGGCGCCACGGTGCAGGGCGCGATCGAGGACGGCGACCTGACCCAGGTCGAGGAGTCTTACCGCTACGACGACTACGCCGTCACCGCCCGGGCCGGCCAGCGCTTCGAGGCCATCCTCCGGTCCGGCGAGTTCGACGCCTATCTGGAGGTGTTTCCCTCCGACGACCCGTCGGATGCGCTCGCCACGGACGACGACGGGTTGGGCGAAGGCACCGATTCGCGTCTGCGCTTCACCGCGCCCGCGGCCGGGACCTGGATCCTGCGGGCCCGCCCGCTGTCGGGGCTGGAAGGCGGCGCCTACACGCTCAGCCTGACCGAACGCCCGCCCGCGCCGCGCCCCCCGCGCCCGTCCGGCATCCGCGTCGGCCAGACCCAGAGCGGCGACCTGTCGGCCCGCGATCCGGAAACCGACGACGGCCTGCCCTACGACGCCTTCAGCTTCCGCGCCCGGCAGGGCGAGCGGATCGCGGTGGCGCTGGACAGCGAGGCCTTCGATCCGGTGGTGCGGGTCGGACGGAATGTAGACGGGGTCTTTGTCCAGCTGGCAGAGAACGACGACGGTCCGAACTCGGGCCTCAACTCGCGTCTCGTCTTCACGGCCCCCGAGACCGGCGAATACCTGATCCGGGTGACCGCGCTCGACGCGGCCGGCGTCGGCGCCTACAGCCTGGCCCTCAGCGAAGGGCCGCCGCCGGCGGCCGCCCAGCCCATCGCCATCGGCGCCACCGTCGAGGGCGAGCTGACCGAGAGCGACGGCAAGAGCGAGAGCGACACCCCGGCCGACGCCTGGCGGTTCGAGGGCCGAGAGGGCCAGCGCGTCCGCATCGACCTGACTTCGGACGATTTCGACACCTATCTCGAACTTTTCGACGATAACCGGGTCAGCCTCGACGAGGACGACGACGGCGGGCCGGAGGGCACCAATTCGCGTCTGACCCTCACCCTGCCGCACACCGGGGCCTACATCATCGAGGCGCGAGCCTTTACCGACGGGACCGGCGCCTACAGCCTCTCGGTCGCCGAGGTGCAGCCGGACCGCGCGCCGGAACCCATCGCCTTCGGCGCGTCGTTGCAGGGCGAGATCGGCGAGGGCGATCCGCGCGACGACGACGATCGCGGCTACGACGCCTTCATCTTCTCCGGCCTCGAGGGCCAGCGCATCCGGGCCATCATGCGCTCGGGCGACTTCGACACCTATCTGCAGATCGGCAAGGCGGACGGGGAGTTCACCGCCATCGCCGACGACGACGACGGCCTGATGGAGGGCACGGACTCGCGGCTGAACTTCACCCTCCCCGAGGACGGCGACTACGTCCTGCGCGCCCTGCCGCTGGGCGCGGACGCCGAGGGCCTCTATTCGCTCGAACTGATCGACCGCGGACCCCAGCCCCAGGCGGGCAGCCTGCTGATCGGCTCGACCGCCTGGGGAACCCTCACCGAGTCGGACGCCACCACCGACAGCAACAGCCACTACGACGCCTACCGCATCACCGCCCGCGAGGACGAGGAACTGCTGATCACCATGGTGTCGAACGACGTGGACAGCTTCCTCGTCATCGGCCGCGTCAAGGCCGACGGGGCCTTCGAGGTGCTCGGCTCCGACGACGACGGCCTGACCGACACCCACGCGAAGCTGGAATGGACCGCGCCGGACGACGGAACGTTCGAGGTCCGGGCCGGGGCCTATCAGCACGGCCAGACCGGGGTCTACGCCCTGACGGTCGAGAAGAAGCCCTGACCCTCACGGCGACGGTGGAGTAGGCGTTATGACGAAGACCGCCGCCCGCAAGGATCAGCATCTCGACGTCATCCTCGCCGGCAAGGCGCGGCACGGGCGCGCCGGCGGCTTTGCGGACATCCACTTCGTGCACGAGGCCCTGCCCGACCTCGACCACGGCAAGATCGACCTCGGCGTCGACTTCCTCGGCCGTCGGCTGAAGGCGCCCCTGCTGATCAGCGCCATGACTGGCGGCCCGAAGCGCGCCGAGGCCATCAACGCCCGCCTGGCCGAGGCGGCCCAGCATCTCGGAATCGCCCTCGCCGTCGGCTCGCAGCGGGCGGCGCTGGAGGCGGACGGGCCGACGCCCGGCCTCGACATGGCCCTGCGTCTCAAGGCCCCCGACACCCCGATCCTGGCCAATATCGGCGCCGCCCAGCTGACCCGCGGCTTCGGTCCCGACGAGGCCCGGCGGGTGCTGGACATGATCGCCGCCGACGCCCTCGTCGTGCACCTCAATCCGCTGCAGGAGGCCTGCCAGCCCGAGGGCGACCGCGACTGGTGGGGCGTCGGGGCGGCGCTCGAGGCCCTGGTCAAGGCGCTCGACGCCCCGGTGGTGGTCAAGGAGACCGGCGCGGGCATCTCGGCCGCGACGGCCAGGCGGCTGGCCGCCATGGGCGTGGCCGGCCTCGACGTGGCCGGAGCCGCCGGCGTGCTGACCGCCGCCACGGTTTCCACCGAGGCCGTGGTGGCCCATTTCCAGACCGTGATCCGCCAGCTGAGAACCGTCTGCTTCTGCACCGGCTCGCCGAACCTGACCGCCCTC
>Ga0114898_1001481_pt1 | contig 13730 bp, 17 predicted proteins | sample Malvired_Geostar_FD_83496 | JGI IMG/M metagenome (GOLD analysis project Ga0114898, IMG submission 83496) | Marine viral communities from the Global Malaspina Expedition - Malaspina viral metaG DeepMed_Geostar | ecosystem: Environmental > Aquatic > Marine > Oceanic | place: Mediterranean Sea... | reverse complement strand
GGAACCTCAACCAGCGGAAGAAAGTCCAGACGGAACGGACTTCATAGACTTCGATCAGCTTGATCCCAAGGTAAAAACACGGTTCGACCGGATATACCGGAACATGAAGGAAAATGAACGTGCCCTGCAAACTTCTGCTGAAGTGCAGAGAAAACTTGTGGATCGTTTGACAAACCTTGAAAAGTCTGATATAAACAGCAAGGGACAAAATGCGATAGCGCATTTAAACTCCCAAAAAATAGAAGCCCTCGACGAGGGTGATAGCGCGAAGGTCATAGATATTGACAATAAATTGCGTGCTATCGAACAATCTCAACGATACCAACCCCAGCCAATAGAAGTGCCTCAACCTCAATCCGGCGGCTTGTCCCCGGAAGATGAGGCGACTATGGAACGCTGGGCAGGTGAAAGGGAAGAAGGGGGTCCGTTAAGACGCCCCTGGGCTGATCCCGGACACCCGTTGCATCAAAAGGCGGCTTCAGTAGGGTATGCTGTTATGCAGGACCCTAATTTATTCACTTTGGAAGAGCAACTTTCTGAGATTGACCGCTTGATGGGTAACGAGGGAATAAAACCTCAAAGAACATCTCCAGGTGTCCTCCCTACAGGGGAGGGCGGTAGACGCACCGGGAAGTCAAAACCCGGTCTTACCTCCGATGAAAGGGCCATTGCACGGGCCATGTATCCGGAAAAGAAAAGTGGAGATGCAGAAGTCACTTACCTTCAGGCAAAACAGAATTTAGGAATGTAGAATGACAGAGCAGAATGAAAGACCGAAGAATAGCAGAGCAAGGTGGCGTCCCGCCCGTAGACTGGAAACTTTCGAGAAAGACCCCAAAATGGGGTATCGGTGGTGTGTTGATGATCCATCGAACCTTGAGAGAAAACAGTTTGAAGGGTGGTCATTCGTCAATAATACGACAGGCGCAAGAGCAGATCACGAAATGGATGATAATTCGTCTTCAGGGGCAAAAAAACATAATGAGCTGGTTTTAATGGCAGCGCCAAACGAGGTGCTGGGAGAGCGGGATGACTATCATCAAAACTTAAATGATCGAGCTGCTGAAGCTGTGGTCCGAAGCACCAAGCAGAGGGCCAAAGACATGGGTGGCGAGATCGACGGAAAACTCATCATTGAATAGGAAGGAATATTTCAATGGCATCTGACAACCCACGCGGTTTGATACCGATGCGGTCCCTTGACGGGAATCCGACAGGTGTTACCCGCAGATTTTCAGTTAGTGCCAATAATCCTGCTGCAATTTTCAAGGGTGATCCGGTAACATTTTTTAACGGCCATGTTCGCGTTATTGCCACATCTACGCCATCTGCTGGCGAACCTGGGGTTCTGGGGGTTGCTACGGCAATCTACGACTCCAATGCTCGCCCATTGACGCACTCTCTGCCTTCGGGCGGTCAGTTCCTCGATGCTTCTACTGCTGGTTTTGTTGATGTCGCTTGTAGCCCTGACCAAACTTTTCTGGCTTCTACCGATGCGACTGCCGCGCAGTCCATGATCGGTCAGTTTACCAGAGTGAGTGCGGCGGGAGCGAACTCAGCCGCAGGAGTGTCCGGGTTCCTTGTCAAGCTGGCTGATGCAACAACGACCAACACGACAGCGCATCAGTTTATGATTATTGGTGTAGGTCCCAACGAAGAAGCAACTGGCGGTATTGGCGATAATGCCTTTGCGAACAACCAGGATATCGAGGTCATAATTTCTGACCACGCTTTCCGGCGCAAAGTGATTATAGCTGGTGTAGCCACTGTTAAAGTAGGTGTATAGGAGATTACGATGACTGTAGCAACAGGTAACTTCGCAGAACTCCTATGGCCAGGTATTCACGACCGTTGGGGTACTGCGTACAACGAGTACGAACCTCTGTACAGCAAAGTCTTCCAGATGAAGAAATCGTCCATGCGATTCGAGAAAGAGCAGGGCGTAACTGGTCTGGGGCTAGCTGGAGTCAAGAACGAAGGTGATTCGATCAATTACGAAGATCCTTTCCAAGGATTCCAAAAAGAGTATAGCAATATTACTTACGCATTAGGTAGTATTGTAACTCGTGAAATGTACGAGGACGACCAGTACAATTATATCACGGAAATTCCTCAAATGCTTGCCATGTCAATGCGGCAAACAGAGGAAACCATTTCTTTTAACCACTTAAACCGTGCGTTCAATACGAGCTATACGGGTGCAGACGGCTTGAGCTTATGTAATGCTTCCCACCTTCTGGTAGGCGGCGGCACATACAGAAACCAGCTTTCTACGGCTTCTGATTTGTCTCAGACCTCTTTGGAAACTGCCACTCAGGATCTCATGGACTTCGTGGACGATCAGTCCCTGAAAATCCGTGTCATGCCTAAGTGTCTGGTAGTTCCAACTGCGCTTAACCACACAGCCCTCAAACTTATTGAGACTGATTATGTGGTTGGTTCGGCTGACAACGACAGGAACACGACTAAGGGATTGTTCCAGGATCTGGTTGTTTCCCCGTATCTTACGGATAACGACGCCTGGTTCATCGTTACCGATGTTCCACACGGACTTGTCTGGTACGACCGCAGAGATGCTGAAATCGTGCGCGACAACGAGTTCGATACTCAGAACTTGAAGTTTGCGACCACGAAACGGTTCTCAAGCGGCTGGACCGATCCACGAGGCGTCTTCGGAACTGGTGGCGCAGCGTAAAAAGTCTAACGGGGGGCGGGGAAACCCGCCCCACCACTTAATGAGGGGACGTAGGTTGAATCCGAAGAAGAAATAAAAACCAAGACCCCCAAGGATGGAAATATGACACGTTTTACCGGACCCTTAAAGGTCAAAAAGGCATTTTCAGAAACAACAGCGGCGTCTATTGACGCAAACGGTGTAATTAAATCCGGCAGTTCTGGCGAACAGGGTTTTGTTCAGTTAGTCCAGCAGAAAGACATTACTCCGAATACGGCTAAAGTTACTGCGGCTATTATTCCTGGAGGATCTGACATCCTCGATGCCTACTTCATGGTGAAGACAGCTTTTGGTACGGCTGCTTCAGACGTTATTCTGCGGGTAGGAACATCCGCGAATGAAACGGCACTCGGCATCATTTCGATGGACACCAATATTGCAACAGGGATGCACCACTTGGCTAATGCAGCGTTTACGTCTGCTGGCACCCCGGCTGCATGGTCTGATGTTTCGGGTGCGTCCACGAAGATTTATGCAGCGGTAACGGCTGTTTCCGGTGCGGTAGCTTCCGGAGCAAGCGGTACACTGAGTATCGTCTACGTCAAGAAACAATAGGAGCGTCCAATGCCCGTAAGGACTGTTAAGGCTGTTACTGGCACAGGAGCCTGGATACCTCTTAGTGTTCACGACGGAGAATCCCGTATACAAATTGCTGTAAACACGACAAATGCAGGGCGTGTTGAATACACCCTTGATAATGTTCTGGATGCAGACGTTAGTGCTTATGCCGTCACCGAATATACTTTTGCAGCGGCTACGGCGGCTGAAATGGCCCATCCTGCGGCAGCAGTAAGGGTCGTGATGACATCAGGCACTTCCACACTTCGGGTTCTTCAAACAGGGAATACCTGACCCATGCCCATCCGTAATACACACAGGGTGGGTGATTCTCTAATGGTGGACGAAGAGAGCGGTCATACTGTTTATCGTTCTCAGGTGACAAAGATATGGGACGGCACTTTTCGCCGTACCAAATCCTTTGAAACCAGACAGCCCCAGGAATTCATTAAAGCCAGGAACGATCCCAAACCTCTGACTGATGTAAGGTCTGAGGCCAAGTTCCCGACTGCCTGTAATGTTGTCCAGCCATACATAGGAAATACGGGCATTAAAAGAGATGCGACCTTAACATCTCCGGCTGCTCATTTGTATCGCGGTCCCGGTATCGGGGAAGCGGAGATTCAGTGTGACTTTGCAATAAGTTAGTTAAATGCCAGAGGAAAGTGCCCTCCTGTCAAAGTTGCCCGTAAATATAGAAAGATGAAGAAGAGATGACGGCTCAAACACGCCCCGTATTAAAGGCACTCTTCGAGGACGGAGACAAGCCTTCCGGCTCCAACTATTCGGACTGGGTTGATTCGATGGTATCCATAGCGGATAGCACGGCCCAGACCATGACCTCTGATCTCAAGGCTCCCAAATTCATAGCCACAACCGAAGTCTCTGCCCCAACAGGGTCCTTTGCCGCTGTTAATACTTCTTCAGCTACGCTTACGGGTCCCCTCACAGGAACGAACATCGTTCTCACAGGGAGCGTTTCGGCATCCTCCATATCTCTTAGTGGTCCCTTTACAGGAAAAGATATAATACTAACAGGACGGGTTTCCGCGTCATCGATGTCTCTTACTGGACCTTTCACAGGCAAGGATATAACACTTACAGGACGGGTTTCCGCCTCTTCCGCCTCTTTAAGCGGGGATGCGACAATAGACGGGGTGGTTCAGGTCGGCGCGGCAGGAGAAAGAGGGTTTGTCCAGCTTGTTCAGCAGAAAGATGTAACCCCCAATACTGCAAAAGTAACCGCCGCCGTTCTTCCTGACGGTTCGGATGTTCTTGATATGTATTTTATGGTTAAAACCGCTTTTGCAACGGCAGCAGCGGATGTGGTTCTTCGTGTCGGAACTTCAGCCAACGAGACAGCACTGGGAACGATCTCTATGGATACGAATATCGCCACGGGGATGCACCATCTTGCAAACGCCGCATTTACTTCTGCCGGGACACCTGCCGCGTGGACTGATGTCTCCGGAGCAGCAACAAAAATCTATGTGGCCGTAACCGCAGTATCGGGTGCAGTGGCATCCGGTGCAAGTGGAGTTTTAAGCATTGTTTATGTGAAGAAGGAATAATGGCCTCTACAGATATCAGAAAAAATGTCATTTCAATCGTTAATGAGGTCGAGCGTAAACTGGGAGTTAACGAATCTACGGCATTGACGGACAGGAAGCTCACAAAAGTTCTTGTTGATTTTCTCAATGACGTTATAGATGAAGTCAACGACTTCGGTGACTGGCCCCAGATGTTCAGGGAAGTCAATGTCTCTGCCGTCACATCAGGGAAGTCATACGAAATAGCCGTCAGTTCCAACGTAAAGAATGTTCACGAAATTCATTTCGGGAGCCAGTCGGCTCCCCTAGAGCAGCGCAATATCTCCGAGATAAGGGTTCTCCAGAAGACTTCAGGTGCAGGTGAGCCGCGCCAGTTCTGTATTGTAGACACTTCCGGAACAAACCCCAAATTCAGGGTTCACCCCATTCCCGGAACTAACGAAGACGGAAAGATCTTCGATATTGCCTATTTCAAGAAAAACCGTATGTACACGACAACAACGGCAGACAGTACGGCAACTCCGGCGTTCCCTTCAAGGGTGTTAGTCCAGGGCGTGTATGCGAAAGCTCTTCTGGAAGAAAACGGGCAGGAACCCACCAGGCAGTTCGAGGTAGCCTACCAGGAATATATTCGTATGCAGAGAGAGGCTTTGAACAGACTGACGGTTGACACCGGAGGAGATGTACAGTTTGTCCCCACGGGATAGACAATGAGTAAATTTGAAGCCTCATACCCCACTCCCCGTTTCGGGCTGGCAACTTCCTTCAATGAGTCGGAAGTCCCCTCCGATTATGCTCTTAAACTGAGAAACAGGTTTATCAACGCTGCCGGAGGACTGGAGAAACGTCAGGGAATACGCCAGCTAGGTGATGCCATCGCGGGGACTCCTGACCTTCACGGCATCCACGAACTGGTGGATAAAGACGGCAATGTAACCCTTATGGTGTCCTCCAAGGGGTCTATCTTTAAATTTGACGGCACATCGGCTTACAGTGAGGTCCATTCCGGCCTCGACAACAGTTCTGTCATACGTTCCGTACAGGTGGATGACAAGCACATCTTCTTTAACGGTGTGGACAGGACCGTCTTTACGACCGACGCCTCCTCTTTTTCAGAGCTTCAGGCCGTTGTCGAAAGAGGCGAACTGGCCGGAGCCGTATCCGCTGGCGGGGCGGATGATGCGGATGTTGATGACTGGGTTCTCACTGATGTAAACACGGGCGATATCGTCAGGAACCTCACAGGCGGGGGTGTCGGCGTTATTACGGGGGTAACAACTGCAAACGTAACCCACACGGTAATAGGATCGGCGGCTACGGGTCTGGGGTTCCAGGCAGACAATCAGAAAGCCGGGGACAGATACGAAATCATAGATAATGTTTCCCTCAATATTATTCCGACAGACGGGGAAGATGACAACACTGGTGTCGCAACTACCGGGACAAACGCGACGACAATAGCCGTATCAGGGGTTAATTTCGCCAATACGGATATCAAAGTCGGTGACTATGTGAGGAATACGACAAGATCAGCCCTCGCGCAGGTTTCCGCCATAGCTACGGCGGTAACGGTTACTTCTGTTGCTTCCCAGACATCCAACGATTCCCTGATATTTCTTAAATCCGCAATGCCGATTGCAAAAGATATTCATGTGCATTACGGGCGAACCTATTATCTGGATGCAAGAAACCAGAACAAGATAAGAATTTCCGGCTCCGGGAACCCGGAGGACATGACAACCTCATTCGGGACACTGGATACGGGAACATTTTCTTTCGGTGATCAGCAGCCGCAGGGGGATATCGCCAAGTCGATGACCTCTTTCCAGAGGTTTTTAGCCATTGGAGGGAAGCAGAACGTCTATATGTTCCAGGGGATTGATCCGATAGCGGATACAACCGCCGCTTCGACAAGTTTCGATATTATAGGTCTGTTCCCGCAGGGCACACTGTCCCTGGATTCGATGATTTCACTGGGCAACGACTCTGCCTTCATTTCTTTTGACGGTGTACAGACGGTTTCGATGGTAGATGACTCCTCGACTCTGGCGAGGGCGAACCTTTCCGAGGCGATAAAGCTCACCCTTCGTGATCTTGCGACAAAGACGGCGGAAGACGACATCCAGCTAATACATTACCCGAAGAGATCCTGGCTTCTCGTTAAAATGGGCCAGCAGTTGTTTATCTTTAACTATACGGCATTTCTGGGACTGGACAGAACCAGAGGCGGTGCCGTCACCAAACTGGACCCCGGTGAGGGAAGCTGGTCCCTGTTCGACGGCAAGATGTCCCGCATGAACTCCTTCTATGTGAGGGAAAACGGCGAGCTTATCGGTGTGTGGTCCGGGGGAAGGGTCTACACGATTGATGTGGAAGGTGTTTTTGATGACGACGGGGATACCTATACAACCGAATACCAGACAGGGTGGTTAAGCATTTCCTCCAAGACAAGCCGTAATACGAAGATCAAGCAGGGCAATTACATCAAGCCTGTTTTTGACGTTGGAACAAATATAGACTATACTCTACGCGCCGAGGGGTCCTACGATGTGGCCTCCGGAGAAACAATTACCGTTTCCACCAGTGGCGGTTCCAGAGGTATAGGTCTGGATACAATACCATTTACCATCGGTGGGTCCAACATTCAAAATGAAAAGCATCAACTCCGCTGGCGCGGAGAACAGTTGCGTTTAACCTACATTACGGAAGATCAGAACGGACCCGACACGATCTCCCGTCATACGATATATGGGTCACAGTGGGGTGTAAGATAATGGCACTTAGTTTTGGTGATGTTGTTGGTTTCCTGCCTAAATTAGTGGAGTTTGGGGGGTCTTTTTCCGCACCTCCTAGGGAAGGACCGGATCTTGGGTTTCTCAGGGACGCCATAGCTAAAAGGGAGGGCTATGTTGACAAAATGATAGCCCCTCCTCCGGAAATCGTTGCGGCTGAAGAAGCCGAAATGAGACGGGCACAGATACAAAGAGTGAATCAGCTTCTGGCGGGGTTGAGGCGCGGCGTAAGGCGAGGGGGACCAAACCTTGTTGACAGGGAAAGAATGGATGATCTTGGGAGATTTATAGGAACGCCGGGACCCGAAGGAAGAAATGCTGTAAGAAACCTGTTTGCCAAGGCGGCGGGAATGCCTGTCGATCCTAACGTAGCACAGTTAGGCCAAGCCGCACAAACGGGGCGCAGGTCAGACTTCCTGAACAGACTGGGCTTCGGAGCAGGAATACTTGGTGACGTTTTGAGACAAAGAGAACAGGCCCCCCAATATCCTGGTCAGGTAGCATCAGTATACCCCCAACCATCTGTTACTTTCAGTGGCGGTGGGGGCGGTGGTAGCGGTTACAGGATGTTATAATGGCAAAAGATTTAATGCAATCCATAGGTCAGGCATCTGACAGAATAAGCAAAATGCTTAATAAGCAGACCTCACGCTTTGAGGTGGGGGATCTTACCTCTGCGCTTATTTCAGGAAAGCCCATTGCCGGGATTGCACAGCAACGCCGCGCTCTGGATGTACAGAACCAGAATGCCTTTCTTAACTCCCTGATGAGCCAGAAAGGATTGCAAATGCAAGAGGGTCGTTTCAAGATGGCCCAAGAGGAGTTTGAGTACAAGAAAGCTGATCGTGAGGCAAAACTCAGGGGCGGTGCATGGAAGGGCATGATGACTGTCCTTAACAAGATGCCGACACCTGAAGCGAAAAAATATTTACCCATTGTAATGAAAAGCGACAGAATAAATGAAACCACTCCGGAGTGGGAAGCAGAAAAAATTACAGCCGATATAATTCTTAAAGCAGGTGGTTCCCCTGGGACCGATATGACAAAATTTGAGGAAGAACAAATACTAAAACAACGACACGCAAAACCAACAAAAATTTCAGCTTTTGAAGAAAAAATTGCAGCCTTAGTGAAGAATTTTGGGATGGAAAGGAAGGACGCTGTTAAATTTTTAATGACCAAAAGATATTTTAATCAGGACACTGGTGAGATTGAACAAGTAGTTCCTGGTGAAACAGACGGACCAAGACCCAGACCTGTTCCTGTCGGAAGTGATGTTGGAGGTGTTCCTGGCGGTGGACCTGGCGTGGGACCTGCTGTTGGAGAAGTCACTGATATAGATCCTGATTTTAAAATGGTCAATGGGAAAAAAGTGCCTAGATCCAAAAAAGAAAGAATGAAAATAAGGGAGGAAGAAAGAAAGACAACAAAAGAGAAACTAGAAAAAAAGAAAAAAGGCACTCGTATGTTGAGCAAGCTGGCAAAAGCCAGGGAAGCCGTCGAGAAGGCGGTGGGGCCACTCCCGGTCATACAAGAGTTTTTAACCAGACTACCAGACCCTTCCGGCATCCCTCTTCTTGGTGACGCATGGAAAAGGATACCTGCGGAGATCAGAAGTAACCCTGAAGTTGTCGAGGCCAGATCTAAGTTGAACATCTTCAGGGAAGAACTAATCGAGGCCATGAAAAAGTCTGCCCGTGCCAGCGTACCAGAGCAAAAAAGAATCCTCAAACTTTTTGACAATCTTGGGTTTTTATCCACCTCTACTGCCGCTAAAGCGGATCTGGATGCTTTGCAGGAAGCGATTGAAGACATGTTTGAAATTGGCGAGGCTTCTGAAAAAGCCCCTACTGGAAGTAATGCAGAAGATGTTAAGAAAAATTTGGAAAAAGAATTCGGGGTAAAATTAAAATAATGGGAGACATGGCAATCATACCTGACGTTGACGAGGGGATACCTTTTGGCCCCAAGACTGATGTTGAAAAAGTAAGAGAAAATGTCGGTAGGCTGATCAATGCGAATGTCCCGGAATCAAGAATTAATGAATATATTGATTCTGAAGGCGTTAGTCGTGACATGCTTACCAAAAGTGAGGAACAAAGGGTAGGAGAGGCTCTCCCTGAAACCATTACCACTACGGAGCCTGATGAAGTTGTCAAGGCTACCCAAGGCTGGGTTGGAAGACCCACATTTGTGGGTACAGGTGCTATCGTAGGCGGAACATTGGGAACGCCGGGAGGTCCTCCGCTCATAGCTGTTGGTGCCACACTGGGTGCCGGAGGTGCCAGTCTTTTGTATGACGCCGTGGAAACATTGACACGGAAAGGGAAGGGCAGGAGACTATCTCCACACCTGAAGGGTCTTGGCCCGACCAGAACAGCACTACAGGAAGCCCAGTGGGAAATGTTTTTTGCTGGCCTTCCGATGACTGCGAGTATGGTCAGGACGAGTTTCGCCAGAGCCATAGGGTCCATGAAGCCGGAAGCAAGAGCAATGGCAGACAAGGCAATGGCAATGGGTCTTCAGTTAGGCCCGATGCACGTTGCCAAGAGAATAAAGGGTGTGACAAAGATTATGGGAATATTCCCTTTTGTTGGTGGCCCCTTACGCAAGGCACAGAAAGCCTTTGTCGGATCTCTAAGTGACTACCAGGCGGATGTTTTAAATACCCTTGCCCCGACTATGGATTTATATGAATTCTCAGCAAAACTGACACTAAAAGCAGCCAAAAGGTTCGCAGCTTTCAACAGAATAAAGGCTTCTCTTTATACAAAATTTGATGACGCGGCGGCTAAACTGCCTGACCAGGATATTGTGCCTACAGACGGGATCGCTGACACTGTTTCTAGCCATATTTCAAAAAGTGCTGACGAAGCCATTGTCCTCAAACCGAAAAAGAAAGGCGAACTTGACGAACTTCTTGAGTTTCCAGTCGAGACTCCCGAAGCATGGCTGGACGATATTATGGCGAAAATGCTCGACGATGCTGGTAAGCCAACCGAAGAGTTTCTGGGGCTTCCCCTTAAAGATGCTCTTGGGGCATGGTTTTCCAAACTTCAAAGATTGCCGGACAACATTTCCGTTGCCCAAGCCAGAGGTCTGGAAAGGGAACTGAACGCATTATATAAATTGGCAGATATGGGAAATATGTCCGGTAACTCAAGACAACTTCTGGGCAAAGTCAAGGGTGCGTTGAATGACGCCAAGAATAACATGGTTCCCGGAGGAAACACACCGGAAGACATTGCGAAAGTAAAGGCAGCGTGGAACGCAGCCAACGATTTTTTCCATAAACACAAGCAGATTTATGAAGGTGTAAAAGGAAAGAAATTTGAACAGGTTGATAAAAACATATTCAAGGCTCTTTCTGAGAGATTCGGTACGAAAGAATCAGATGAGATATTCAACAACATATTCAGCACAAAATCCATTGAGGGCATGGATGATCTGGAAAAACTGGTAGGGAAAAACCATTTCAAACAGGCTGTTGGTAAATACCTTTCGGAATCCATGAAAAAGGCGGGAACAATAGCCAGGGAAGGTGCTGTTGCTGAAGATCTTTTCAGTGCCCAGAAACTGGAACAAATCTTGGGACTTAATACTCAGGAGGGGTGGTCTGCCCTTAGTCGGATGCTTAAAGGTACGGGTGTTTCTCCAAGTCAGTGGAAAGAGTTTCTCGAAGTTGCCAAGGCAGGAACAGACATTGCCATACCTGATCCCTCCTCCTTTCTTATGAGGCGCGTAACTTTAGCTGGTGCGCGGGGGCTTCTGGGTGGAATTTTGATTGGAGCGACTGCTGCGGCAGGGGGCGGGATATCCGTGACAGCAGCGGCTATTATTACTCTGGCCGCAAGAGCAGGGGGCAAATATTTAATGAATCCGGGGAATCTTAAAAAACTGACCCGTATTATGACGCCGGATGCACCAGAGTATTTGAAAAAGGTTGTTTTGCTTAATCTTCTCCAGCAAAGCATCAGAGGTAGTGCGGAGGAGAATGAGAGAACTTATAAACGCAAACCAGGAAGCATATCCGATTTACAACGTAGATACGAGGAGATCAAGTGATGTACGATTCAGGAGTACGCAAGACCAAGAAGAGCAAACATAATTCCAGCACCAGTTTAATGGGTGCAATGGGCGGAAAAGGCGGAAGTGCCAATATGATTGGTGCCATGTATAGCTCGTCCGGAACCAAATACGCTGGAGTTCAAGGCAAAAAAGGCAAGGGTAAGAAGGGTAAATCCCGCTCTTACTAAGGAGAATACGATGGGCATCAGGACCAAGGCTTCGGTCGCCGCAAATTTTGGAACAGGGGACATCCCTACCCAGGCGCAATTCGCCGACTGGATAGATTCTTCTGTCTTTATCCCCCAGGCAGGTGCAACCGGATTTATTGAAGTTGAAAGTACGGCTTCCGCAACCAACCGTTCCGCCGGGGCATTCGGGGTGAAGATGCTTGCGGCAGACACGACAGCCTCTGGCAGCAGTATGATTTCCGTAGATACTGTCGGTGTCGGCATCGTGATAGCGTTAGGAGGGTAATATGGCCGACACTTTTCATATGGTAAATGCCGATGTGACCACGAGTGACCCGACTGTTCTGACGGCGGGAAGCGGGGAAACACTTGTAATAATTGGATGTCAGATAGCGAATATGCACGCATCAACAGCGTGCCATGTAACCGTGACCGTCTATCAAAGCGGGGGCAGTACAAACGCCATTATCGCCAAGGCGATTAATATCCCGATCAATGACTCGCTCAATCCCATTCAGGGCAAGCTGGTTTTGGAAACTGGTGACTATATCAAGATGGATGCAGAAAACGCCAGCTCACTCGAAGCCACCATTTCTTATTTAAAGCAGACGTAGCATGAGCGGGTTCTTATCGGGCAGAACATCCCTTACAACTGTTCAGACTGCTGATATTGCAGACAATGCAATTTCTTTGGCGAAGTTGGCGCATGGTACGGCGAGCCAAAACATTGCGTATGATAGCGGGGGAGTTCCTGTTGATGTTGCTTTGGCTAGCAGCGGTCTTGCAAGTCAACAAGTTTTTACCTCTTCGGGTACATGGACGAAACCATCAGGAATAACCCTCGTAAAAGTCATAGTTGTAGGTGGAGGCGGCGGTGCTGGTGGAAATGCATCTGGAGCCAATAAAAATGCTGGCGGTGGAGGCGGTGGAGGTACTGCAATTGAAGTTATTGATGTAACTGGGACTTCGAGCGAGACAGTGACCGTTGGCGCTGGGGGCGCTGGGGGCAGTGTCGGGTCCGCGGGCAATGCCGGAGGCACATCGTCTTTCGGATCTCTTTGCTCTGCAACTGGCGGTGGTTTAGGTGTAGTGGGGGGCGTTACTGACCTTGGAGTAGCTGGGGGCGCTGGATCTGGGGGTGATATTAACCTTGCTGGTGGAAGAGGAGGAGGCCCGAATAGCCAAGATTCTAGCGAAAACTGGGGCCACGGAGGTCACAGTTTTCTAGGAACTGGGGGCGCACTTTCTCTCAACAATTCTGAGCAAGCAGCAGGAACAGGTTACGGTGGTGGTGGCTGTGGTGGCTTCAATTCTACTGGTGGTGCAGGAAGCGGCGGCATCGTAGTTGTGGAGGAATATAAATAATGAAAAAAGCTTTAATTCAAGGCACTCGAATTTGTGAATTTGGAACACCTTTTCCTGTTCACAAAGATTTGGAATGGGTTGATGTTGCTGATGATACAACTGAGCAAGACACCTATGTGGATGGTGAAGTAGTTAAGTACGTTGCGCCAGTTCCAACCGTCTTAGATAAAATAATAGATTTAGAAGCCGCTGTTACACCAAGGCGAGTGCGTGATAGCATTTTAACGGCTGATGGAAAGACATGGCTGGATGATCAGGAAAAATTAATCGCCGTTGAACGTGCGAAGTTGTAAGGAGATTAAATAGATGTCACAAACAAAAGTAGCTGTAGGAATGCTTAATGCTACAGGAACACCAGGCTCTGGTAATTTCCTTAGAGGTGATGGGACGTGGAATACTCCTTCTAGTGCGATGACGTTTATCAGCAACACAGATATCTCCAATGCTGCAACGTATAATTTTACTGCTGTAGACG
>Ga0114898_1001476_pt1 | contig 13760 bp, 14 predicted proteins | sample Malvired_Geostar_FD_83496 | JGI IMG/M metagenome (GOLD analysis project Ga0114898, IMG submission 83496) | Marine viral communities from the Global Malaspina Expedition - Malaspina viral metaG DeepMed_Geostar | ecosystem: Environmental > Aquatic > Marine > Oceanic | place: Mediterranean Sea... | reverse complement strand
GCCTTACCAGGGCTGGTTCCTGGTCGACATGCAGGAAGTGTTCGTCCAGCCGCTGTCCGAATCAGCTCGGCAGATCCTTCCCTATGTGGTGCAGACCAGCATTCTGCTGCTCTTCGCGTTGCTGTTCTGCTGGGTCTCGGTGGGCTTCTGGACCGCACTGATGGGCTTCTTCCAGTTGCTGCGCGGCAAGGACCGCTACAGCATCTCGGCCAGCAGTCCGGGCAACGAAGCGATACCGGCCGAGGCGCGTACGGCGCTGGTGATGCCGATCGCCAACGAGGACGTGCCGCGTGTGTTCGCCGGGCTGCGTGCGACTTACGAGTCGCTCAAGGCAACCGGTGAGCTCGAGCATTTCGACATCTTCGTGCTCAGCGACAGCAACGACCCGGATACCTGCGTTGCCGAGCAGAAGGCCTGGGTCGAGTTGTGCCGTGCGGTGGATGGCTTCGGCCACATCTTCTACCGTCGCCGTCGGCGCCGGGTGAAGCGCAAGAGCGGCAACATCGACGACTTCTGTCGTCGCTGGGGCAGCAGCTACCGCTACATGGTGGTGCTGGATGCCGACAGCGTGATGAGCGGCGAATGCCTGACCAGCCTGGTGCGACTGATGGAGGCCAACCCCAACGCTGGCATCATCCAGACTGCGCCCAAGGCGTCGGGCATGGACACCCTCTATGCGCGGCTGCAGCAGTTCGCCACGCGCGTCTACGGTCCGCTGTTCACCGCCGGGCTCAACTTCTGGCAGCTGGGTGAATCGCATTACTGGGGCCACAACGCGATCATTCGCGTGAAGCCGTTCATCGAGCACTGCGCGTTGGCGCCGTTGCCCGGCACCGGTTCGTTCGCCGGGGCGATCCTCTCCCACGACTTCGTCGAAGCCGCGCTGATGCGCCGTGCCGGCTGGGGCGTGTGGATCGCCTACGACCTGCCGGGCAGCTACGAAGAGCTGCCGCCGAACCTGCTCGACGAGCTCAAGCGCGATCGCCGCTGGTGCCACGGCAACCTGATGAACTTCCGCCTGTTCATGGTGCGCGGCGTGCACACGGTGCATCGCCTGGTGTTCCTCACCGGGGTGATGTCCTACCTGTCGGCGCCGCTGTGGTTCCTCTTCCTGCTGCTGTCCACCGGCCTGCTGGCGATCCATACGCTGATGGAGCCGGAGTACTTCCTGCAGCCGAACCAGCTCTACCCGCTGTGGCCGCGCTGGCATCCGCAGGAAGCCATCGCGCTGTTCTCCGCGACCATGACGCTGTTGTTCCTGCCCAAGCTGCTCAGTGTGCTGCTGGTCTGCATCCAGGGCGCCCAGGCCTATGGCGGGCGGCTGCGGGTGGTGCTGTCGATGCTGATCGAAACGCTGTTCTCGGTGCTGCTGGCGCCGGTGCGCATGCTCTTTCACAGCGTGTTCGTCACCGCCGCGTTCCTCGGCTGGTCGGTGCAGTGGAAATCGCCGCAGCGCGGCGACGACGCCACCCCCTGGGGCGAAGCGCTGCGCCGGCACGGCTCGCAGATCGTCATCGGTGTGCTCTGGACGGCCCTGGTCGCCTGGCTGGATGCAGCCTTTCTCTGGTGGCTGGCACCGATCGTGGTGTCGCTGATCCTGTCGGCGCCGGTCTCGGTGATCACCAGTCGTACCGGTCTCGGTCTGGCCGCGCGGCGCAGCAAGCTGTTCCTGATCCCGGAGGAATACGCACCGCCCACCGAGCTGGCCAATACCGACCTGTACCAGCAGCAGAACCAGGCCAACGCACTGCGCGAAGGCTTCCTCGTGGCGGTTGTCGATCCGCTCTACAACGCGCTGGTCTGCGCCATGGCCCGTGCGCGTCACGCCAAGGTCGTGCCGTCGGCGGAACATCTGCGCGAGCAGCGCCTGGGCAAGGTGCTGGCCGCCGGGCCCGATGGCGCGGATGCCGAGGCGGCGCGCTGGCGCCTGCTGAACGATCCGGACGGCATGGCGCTGTTGCACCGTCACGCCTGGGAAGATCCGGCCGGGGCCGTCTGGCTGGCGCGCTATCGGGAGCAGTATCCCCGAGGTGTGGCGCGCCCGGACCTCGCGGGCGAGGCCTGATACCTGCGACTTTCTGGCGGCCCGCAGGGGGCGCCAGAAAGGCTGGTCAGTCGTCGCGCGTCAGCACTTCCAGCAGCTCGATCTCGAAATGCAGATCCGAATTGGGCGGGATATGCGCGCCGACCTGGCGCTCGCCATAACCCAGATGAGCCGGCACGAACAGTCTGCGCTTGCCGCCGACCCGCATGCCCATCAGCCCGATGTCCCAACCCTTGATGACCCGACCGGTGCCGATCACGCACTGGAAGGGTTTGCCACGCGTGTAGGAGCTGTCGAACTCCGTGCCGTCGCTCAGCGTGCCGCGGTACTGGGTAGTGATCAGCGCGCCCTTGACCACCGCTTTGCCGTCGCCGAGCTGAATGTCTTCGACCAGCAATTCATCGTTCATTCGTGCGCTTCCTGAAAGCTGAAAGAGGGAGCGCTTTGTGGCAGGTAATCGCGCTTCGGGCAAGAGACCGGCTGTCGTGCCGGTTTACCGCTGCCAGTTGCCCGGCTTACCTATCGGTAGAATCGATAGTTATTGGCTGAAAATTGCAAACATTATCGATCTGATTGAATGGATCATCTCCTTCATTGGCCGGGCCGTCCCGGTGACCTGAATTGCGGAGAGCGAGATGATCGAACTACGTCCATATGCCCGGCTTGGTCATGCGCAGCACGGCTGGCTGAACGCGCGCCACCACTTTTCCTTTGCTGGTTATCACGACGTCGAGCGCATGCGCTGGGGTCGTCTTCGCGTCTGGAACGACGACAGCATCGCGCCGCAGTCCGGCTTCGAACCGCACTCGCACCGGGACATGGAAATCATCACCTACGTCCGCCAGGGCGCCATTACCCATGAAGACAGCCTCGGCAACCGTGGCCGTACCGTCGCCGGCGATGTGCAGGTGATGAGCGCCGGCACCGGCATCGTGCACAGCGAGTACAACCTGGAGGATGTGGAGACACGCATCTTCCAGATCTGGATTCACCCGCAGCAGACCGGGCTGCCGCCGGCCTGGGGCACTCGCCAGTTCCCCAACGGCGAGCGCGCCGGCGCCTTCGTCACGCTCGCCAGTGGCCTGCCCGGCGATGACGAGGCGCTACCGATTCGTGCTGAAGCCAGGCTGGCAGCGGCTACGCTTGCAGCAGGGCAGAGCGCGGACTACGAAATTGCCGCCGGGCACCGGGTGTACCTGGTGCCGGCCAGCGGCCAGATCGAGGTCAACGGACTCGCGGTTGCCGCCGGCGATGGTGTGGCCGTGCGTGATGAGACACGGCTGAGCGTCAGGGCCGTGGAAGACAGCGAAGTCATCCTGGTCGAGTCGCTCTGACGGCTGCCATCGGAACGACGCTTCTGGCGCGTTATCCCATCCACAACGTTATTCAGACTCACCCACCGAAAGAGGAAAGCAAGATGGCGAAGATTCTCGTGCTCTATCACTCCATGTACGGCCACATCGAAACGATGGCCAATGCCGTCGCCGAGGGCGCACGCCGCGTACCGGGTGTCGAGGTGACGATCAAGCGCGTGCCGGAAACCATGCCGGAAGACGCCTTCCGCAACGCCGGCGGCAAGGTCGATCAGCCAGCTGACATCGCCGATCCGAATGAGCTGCCGGACTACGACGGCATCATCTTCGGCACCCCGACCCGCTTCGGCAACATGTCCGGGCAGATGCGCAACTTCCTCGACCGTACCGGGGGGCTGTGGGCCAAGGGCGCGCTGCACGGCAAGGTCGCCAGCGTGTTCGCCTCGACCGGCACCGGCGGTGGGCAGGAGATGACCATTACCTCGACCTGGACCACCCTGGCGCACCACGGCATGGTCATCGTGCCGACCGGTTATGGCATCAGCGAGTTCTTTGACATCTCCGAAACCAACGGTGGCACGCCCTATGGCGCCACGACCGTCGCCGGTGGCGACGGCTCGCGTCAGCCTTCGGAGAAGGAACTGGCCATCGCACGCTACCAGGGTGAGCACGTGGCGAAGATCACCAGCAAACTCAAGGGCTGACGAACGACGCAGTACCTATGCTGGGGCCCGCCCGGGTCCCAGCAACAGGCCATACATCAGTTCGTCGACGAAGCCGTCGTCGCTGCTGCGCTTGTAGGCAGCGCGCTGCGTGCCTTCGTGGACGAAGCCGAAGCGCTCGTAGAAGGCGATCGCCCGCGGGTTGTCCGCTTCCACCGTCAATTCCACACGACGAATGCCGCTGGCGGCCAGCTTGTCGAGGGCTTCCTGCATCATCCGTCGCGCCAGGCCGCTGCCTCTCACCTCGGGCGCGACGGCCAGGGTGCCGAGGTAGGCGACATGGGCGGCGCGGCCCAGATGGCGTTGCACCTTGTAGAAGCCTTGCACCACGCCATCGTCTTCGAAGACATAGAAGCCGGCGCTTTCGAACAGCGGCTCGAAGACCTTGCCGAAGTGCTCGCGAGGCATGGGGTCGAAGCCCAGGTACCGCTCCACGTCCGGGTGCATGTAGATGTCGTAGACCCGCTGCTCATCGGCGGGCGTGGCGAGGCGGCGCATGGGATTCTCCAGTTGGGGCGGGTCAAGCTTAGCCGGAGGGCGGAAGATACTGCGCTGTATCAGTCAGCGCACGGCGATTGAGGTGATAATGGCCGCCGCTCATCTCCCGCCTCAGCCAAGGACATCGCCCCGTGGTGCTATTCGAGATCGTTCCGCTCAGCCCCGAAACCTATCGCCAGCAGACCCGACGCAGCACCCTGATCGTCGCCGTGACCTTTGCCGTCCTCGCCATGGGCTTGTCGACCCTGGCCGTGGCGCTGTTCGGCGAGCCCGGTGGCGACAACCTGCGGCTGAACATCGGCGGCGTGGTGGCCGGACTGGCGCTGACGATCGGAGTCGTCAGGTGGCTGTACTGGCAGCAGCCGTGGATGGCGGCGGCGGTGTACGGCTGGCAGCTCAAGCGCAGCCTGATGCGCGTGACCAACATGATGCACCAGGTCAAGGCAGGCGTAAGTGCGGGCGATCCGGATGCGATGAAGCTGCTGCGCTTCTATCACCTGGGGCTGACGCAGATGCACCAGCTCGACGGCAACCTCACCGGGCTCAGCGATTCGGTCGCCGAGATCGACCGTCACCGCGAGGCAATGGAGGCGCGGAACATGGATATCGACCAGCCACGCCTGGAGTCCGTGTGGCTGGAGCGCGTCGGACAGATCGAGGCGAAGCGCTGAGGCGAATTGCCTGAGGGACGATTGCGCCGGCCATGGCGCAGCCCATCAATGCACGTGGCGGCTGCCATCCGGGTGATGGTGTACATCGGCTTCCGGTACTGCTTCCGAATGCGCCGGTGCCTGCTCGTCGTGTGCGCCCTGATGATGGGCTTTGCCTGCAGGCTGCTGATCGGCGGCAGGAGTCGGATGCTGGCCGCTGTGATCGTGCATGTCCGTTTCACCGCCACCGTGCTGGTGGCCGTCACTGGCGTCCACCAGCGTCTGGTATTCCATTGGGGTGAGTGACGGCAGCTGTTCGACGAAGGCGACCAGCGACCAGATGTAGCGGTCTTCCATGAACTTGCCCCACGCCGGCATACCGGTGGATTTGAGCCCATGCTTGATGACCCAGAATGTTGCGGCCGGGTCGTTGTCGCGGGAGTCCTCGGCAAGTGGCGGCGGGGCGGGGTAGAGACCCTGGCTCAGTTCGGTCGGCTCGACTCCCGGCGCCAGGTGGCAACCGACGCACATGGCCGCATAGTTGCCCGCGCCCGAGCGCATCTGCTCCGCCGATCCCAGCGGAGGTACCTCGATGTCACCGGCGCGTACAGCCACGGCGCGTTCCCGGGTGGTCTCCAGCAGGGTGTGCAGCGGCGCGCTGTGCGGGGCGTCCGCGCCGACGTCGATGATGCCGGAATACGCCACCAGCGCGCCGCCGATTGCGATCAACAGGGTGCTCAGTGCCAGTGTCGCCAGGACAGTCTTCATAGGTCGGGTCTCAGAACCAGAAACGAATACCCGCCACCAGCTTCGCCTCGCTGACGTCTTCGTCATCGGCACGCAGCAGGTCAGCGGTATTGCCGTAGGCTCGGCCCCAGCTGACGCCGACATAAGGCGCGAACTGACGGCTGATCTCGTAACGCAGGCGCAGTCCGACACTGGCGTCGCTGAGACCGGAGCCGACGCCGCGCGCCTCGTCGTTGCGCCCGTGCAGGTTCAACTCCGCGGTGGGTTGCAGTACCCAGCGCTGGCTCAGCAGGATGTCGTATTCGGCCTCCAGGCGCAGCGCAGTCTGGCCACCCTCGCCGAGAAACGCGGTGGCTTCGGTTTCCAGACCGAACAGCGGCATGCCCTGCACGCCAAAGGCTGCCCAGGTTTGTGGCGAACCGGGCTTGAAGTCCTGACGCACGCCGGTGACGGTCTCCCACCAGGGGCCGATGGCGTGGCTCCAGAGCAGCTGCAGCTCGGCCTCCTCGGTGTGGCCATTGGTGCGCTCACCCTCGGAACGGAAGGCGAGGCGGTCGATATCGCCGCCATACCAGCCGGAAATGTCCCAGGCCAGCGTGCTGCCTTCGTCGGCGTCCTGCCATTCCAGCTGATCGGCGAGGAACAGAAAATTGCTGCCGCCCTGGTGCATAGAATGAGGCGGCAGGTCGGGAAATGCCGCGGCGCGGTCAGCATCGCTGATCGTAGGAATTGGCGTGCGCGGCTCCTGTCCGGTGCCAACGCCGGTGACCGGCGGGTGAGCCATTGAACTGTGATCCATGCTGCTGTGATCGCGATGATCCATGCCGCCTTGGTTCATGGGCTCATGGTTCATCTGGCTGTGATCCATCTGCCCAGGATCCATCTGGCTGTGGTCCGCTGGCGCAGCGTGCCCGGCGTGTCCGGAATGATCCATGGCCTGCTGCGCCTGGCTCGCCGTCGCAGCCAGTGCGAGGGCGATGGCGACCGGCAGTGTCTTAATGATCATGCGGCTTGCCTTGTTCGGCGCCCTTTGGCAGGTCCTTCTGCATCTTTCCGTTGCCCATGCTGCCGTGGTCCATGTGGTCGGAACCCATGTGCTGGTCGTGCATGTCCTGCATCTTGTCGTGGCCCATGCCCTGCATCATGTCGCCCTGTTTTTGTCCGGGCTTGGGCTGGCTGGCCTGCGGCGCGGCCTGTTCGGCTGGCGCGTTGGCGGGATGATGACCATCGTGCTCACTCTGAGCGTAGACAGTGGTGAGGCCGAACGTCGCAGCCAGGCCGAAGGCGAGCAGGGCGGTGCGCTTGATTGTCTTCATGGTTTTCTCCGTCATTCTTCTACGCGGACTTCGCGGAACATCCCGAGGTCCATGTGCATCAGCATGTGGCAGTGATAGGCCCAGCGCCCGAGGGCGTCGGCGGTTACGCGATAGCTGCGTTTCGAACCCGGTGGCATGTCGATGGTGTGCTTGCGCACCTGGAAATTGCCGTGTTCGTCCTCCAGATCGCTCCACAGCCCGTGCAGGTGGATGGGGTGGTGCATCATGGTGTCGTTGACCAGGACGAAGCGCACCCGCTCGCCGTACTTGAGGCGGATTGGCTCGGCGTCGGCGAAGGGAATGCCGTCGAATGACCAGGCGAAGCGTTCCATATGGCCGGTCAGGTGCAGTTCGATGGTGCGCGTCGGCTCACGGCCGTCCGGATCGGCGAAGGTGCTGTGCAGGTCGGCATAGGTCAGCACGCGCCGGCCGTTATCGCGCAGGCCGATGCCGGGATCGTCCAGCTTGGGCACCGGCATCATGGTCTGCATGTCCACCAGCGGGTTGTCGGTTTCGCTGGCCGGATGCGTCTGCATGCCGCCGCCGGACGAGCCGTGGCCCATGGTGGCGTGGTCCATCTGGCCATTAATCTCATTCTGATTCATCGCGCCGTGATTCATGTCGCCATGCCCGGCGTGAGGATCGTCGCTCGGCGCAGGCGCAGCAGCCTGGCCGTGGGCGGCATGATCACCGTGGCCCATGTCCTCCATGCTCAGTTCTGGGCGCGGATCGGGCTCGGGCACCGGCGCCTGCAAGCCATCGCGCACTGCCAGCGTGCCGCGGGCATAGCCGCTGCGGTCCATGGCCTGGGCGAACAGGGTGTAGGCGTTCTGGCTGCCGTCCGGCTCGACGATCACGTCGAGGGTTTCCGCCACGGCCAGGCGCACTTCGTCCACCTGCACCGGTTCGACGTTCTGCCCGTCGGCGGCGACCACGGTGAGCTTGAGACCGGGGATGCGGAAGTCGAAATAACTCATCGCCGAGCCGTTGATCAGGCGCAGGCGGATGCGCTCGCCTGGCTGAAACAGGCCGGTCCAGTTGCCGTCCGGCGCCTGGCCGTTGAGCAGGTAGGTGTAGGTGGCACCGCTGATATCGGCCAGATCGGTCGGCGACATGTTCATCTTCGCCCAGGCCCAGCGCTCGCTGACGGTGTCACTCCAGCCGTTGTCGGCGACGTCATTGATGAAATCGCCAAGCGTGCGGCAGCCCCGGTTGTAGTAGTCCGAGCGCTTCTTCAGCTTGGCCAGCACCCGTGCCGGGCTTTCGTCGGTCCAGTCGGAAAGGAACACCACATAGTCGCGATCGTAGCTGAAAGGCTCCGGCTCCTTGGGATCGATGATCAGCGCGCCATAGACGCCCAGCTGTTCCTGAAAACCGGAGTGGCTGTGGTACCAGTAGGTGCCGCTCTGGACGACCTTGAAGCGGTATTCGTACATGCCATCCGGCGCGATGCCGGCGAAGCTGAAGCCGGTAAGCCGTCCATGTTGGCCGGCAGCAGGATGCCGTGCCAATGGATGGAAGTGTCGTGGGGTAGCCGGTTGCGCACGCGCAGGGTCACGGTGTCGCCCTCGCGCCAGCGCAACAATGGGCCGGGGATGCTGCCGTTGATGGCCATGGCAGTGCGGCGCTTGCCGGTGAAGTCCACGCTCATGGAATCAATGGTGAGGTCGAACTCGGTGCCGCTGAGCACCGTCGGCTGACCTGGGCTGGTCAGCGCCCAGACGGGGCGTTGCCACAGCCCGAGGCCAGCGACGGCGCCGCCGGCAGCCAGGCTTTTGACGAAGGTGCGCCGAGAACTGGTCAATTGCATGCGGGTCCTGTTCGGTCGATCGAATTGTTGGTTTGCCGCCGCGCAGGCGCGACGTTGCAACGCTTATGACAAGCACCAGCGCGGTGCATCTGTCAGCGACCTGAAGCGAAAATTACGATTTTGTCAGCTGGCAGCGTGGCCAGCCCCAATCGGGCTGGCCCTGCCGGAGATGCCGAACGGCATCGCGTGTCCTGATGGCAGCGCGGCTTAGCGAACCGGCTGCGTGCCGAGGTAGTCGCCGAGCACCAGATCGCGGCCCTTGGTGGTCAGGCCGATCACCTGGTACTGCTGGTGCGGCTGGCCATAATCCATGCCCGGCGAGCCCGCCGGCATGCCCGGTACTGCAACACCGGCGAGATCGTCGCGCTTCTGCAGCTCATGAATCGCCGCAACCGGCACGTGGCCTTCGACGAACTTGCCGTCAATCACACCGGTGTGGCATGAGCCCAGGCGCGGCGCGACACCCAGCTTCTGCTTGACCGCCGACATGTTGCTTTCGACGTGATCGCGCACCTCGAAACCGTTGGCCTCCAGGTACTTGATCCAGTCCTTGCAGCAGCCGCAGTTGGCATCGCGGTGTACATCGATGACATCCGCGGCGTGGGCCATGCCGGACATCAGCAGAGCGGCGAGTGCGGTGAGGTAGAGTTTCATGGGCTTCTCCAGAGCGATGTTCAGTTGCAGCCGCAACCGCATCCGGTTTTGCGGGGCGTCGGGGCAGGCGAGTCGGTGGTGACCTCGGCAGGGTAACCGGCTTCGTCGAGGGCGGCGATCAGCTCCGCGCTATCGGCCGTGCCGTCTATCCGGGTGAGCCCGGCGGCCAGATCGACCTCGACGCGCTCGACACCCGCCAAGGGCTGTAGCGCCGCGGTTACATGCCGGACGCACGCGCCGCAGGTCATGCCGGATACCTTGAGTTGAATGCTGGTCATGGGATGGTCCTCGGTTAGCCAGTCTGGTAGCACTGGCTTGATGCTCAACCTTGACGCTATGGCAAGGTCAAGCATCATTTTTCTGAGTACCACGCTAACCCCGGCGGCCTGACAAGAGGCTGATCGGAAGATTACTTTTTTGTCAGCTTCGTGGCGTCCCAGCTGCGGGCACTGCCACACTTGCGGCGTCGCCACCGAAGGAACTTGCCGCCATGAAATTGCTGGTCGCTGAAGACGAACCGAAAACCGGCATGTCCCTGCAGCAGGGGCTGAGCGAGGCCGGCTTCACCGTCGACCGTGTTACCAGCGGCACCGACGCGCTGCAGCATGTGCTGAGTACGCCCTATGACCTGCTGATTCTCGACGTGATGATGCCGGGCCTGGATGGCTGGGAAGTGTTGCGCCTGGTGCGGGCGTCGGGCAACGAGGTGCCGGTGCTGTTTCTGACCGCGCGCGATCGCGTCGAGGATCGAGTCAAGGGGCTGGAGCTGGGCGCCGACGATTATCTGGTCAAGCCGTTCGCTTTCTCCGAACTGCTGGCGCGCGTGCGCACCCTGCTGCGACGAGGCAACGCGGCGGCCTTGCAGACCCAGCTGAAGGTTGCCGATCTGGAGGTCGACCTGCTCAAGCGCCGCGCCACGCGGGCTGGCCAGCGCATCGACCTGACCGCCAAGGAATTCGCCCTGCTGGAACTGCTCCTGCGCCGGCGCGGCGAGGTACTGCCCAAGTCGCTGATCGCCTCGCAGGTATGGGATATGAATTTCGACAGCGACACCAACGTCATCGAGGTGGCAATCCGTCGCTTGCGGGTGAAGATCGACGACGGCTTCGAGCCCAAGCTGATCCACACCGCACGGGGCATGGGTTACATGCTCGACGAGCCGGACGCGCCATGAAGCGGCTGTCGCTGACCGCACGGCTGAGCCTGATGTTCATGCTCGCGGTGACCGGCGTGCTGGCGGCCGCGGGGTACTTCTTTCACCAGCTCAGCGAACGCCACTTCAACGAGCTGGACCAGCACACCCTGCACGAGAAGCTTCGCGCCGGCCAAGCGCTGCTCGGCGAGCTGCAGGCCGATGATGACTTCGAGCGGCTGCGTCCACGGCTGCAGGCCCTGCTCGGTGGGCACAGCGAGATAAGGGGGTTCGTCTTCGATGCAGCGGGGCGTCAGCTGTTTCCCGAGCCGCTGCCAGGCGGGGCCGACCCGAGCCTGGTCGCGCTGGCCGCTGAGCGTGATGGCGAGCTGTCGCTGGATGGGCGCCTCTGGCGGGCGGAGGTGACGCAGGTGCCGGTCGGTCAGACGGCGCTGACGCTGCTGATCCTGCTCGATGTCACCGTGCACAAGGCGTTCTTCCATACCTTCAGCGGCTGGCTGTGGGGCGCGCTGATACTCTGCGCGGTGCTCAGCGGCCTGCTCGGCTGGCTGCTGGTGCGTAGCGGGCTGCGACCGCTGCGCGACGTCACCCAGGTGGCCGCCTCGGTCTCGGCCAAATCCCTGCGTGAGCGCATCCCCGACGAGTCAACACCGGCCGAGCTGCAGCAGCTGGTGCAGGCCTTCAACGCCATGCTGGCGAGGCTGGAAGACGCCTTCGTGCGGTTGTCGAACTTCTCCGCCGACATCGCCCACGAGCTGCGCACGCCGCTGAGCAATCTGATGACCCACACCGAGGTGGCGCTGACCCGCGCGCGCACGCTGGATCAGTATCAGGACAACCTGCATTCGAACCTGGAGGAGCTGCAGCGCATGTCGCGGATGATCGACGACATGCTGTTTCTGGCCAAGGCGGATAACGGGCTGATCGTGCCGGACGCCAAACCCGTCGCGCTGGAGGCGTTGTGCACGCAGCTGCTGGACTATTACCAGCTCTCGGCCGACGAGCGCGGGGTGCGCTTCGAGCTGTCCGGTGCCGGCACGATTCAGGGCGACCTGCTGATGCTGCGCCGGGCGCTATCGAACCTGCTGTCCAATGCGCTGCGCTACACCCCCGATGGCGAGCGCATCCGGGTGGCCATCGAGCGCGGCGCGGGCCAGGTGACGCTTGAGGTGAGCAATCCCGGCGCGACCATCGCGCCCGAGCATCTGGAGCGATTGTTCGATCGTTTCTATCGGGTGGACCCGGCGCGACGCGAAGGCAGCCCGAGCAATGCCGGCCTCGGGCTGGCGATCACCCGTTCGATCGTTCAGGCCCATCGCGGTCGTATCCAGTGCAGTTCCGCGCAGGGCCGGACGTCTTTCGTGCTGGAGTTCTCGAACTGATCAGCGCTGCAACGGCACCGTCAGCGAAACGCGCAGGCCGTCGGTCTGGCTGTCGAAGGCGAGGGTGCAGTCGCAGCGTTGCGCGATCGCCTGGACGATGGCCAGGCCCAGGCCGCTGCCGCTGCTGGCGGCGTGTCGCCAGAAGCGCCGGGTCAGGTGCTCGAGATGCTCGGCGGCGATGCCCGACCCCTGGTCGCGTACTTCGAAGCGTACTCGCCCGGCTTCAGGCTGCAGAGACAGCGTGACGGCGCTGCCCGGCGCGGTGTGGCGCTGGGCATTCTCCAGCAGGTTGCGCAGCGCGGCGATGGCCAGCACCGGCGGCATGGCCAGCGGCGTTTCAGGTAATTCCGCCGGGATCTGCAACAGGACTGGCGCGCCGTCGCCGCCACTGGCGTCCTGAATCGCCAGCCGCGCGACCTCGGCAGCGGTGCACTGCAGGCCATCGTCGAAATCCAGACTGCCTTCCACCCGGGCCAGCAACAGCAGCTGCTCGAGCGTGCGCTGCAGGCGGTCGGCGCCGGCCTCGGCGTTGGCCAGTGCCTGTTCGGCGGCGGCGCCTTCGGTCATGCGTGCCACCTGCAGGTGGGTCTTGATCGCCGTCAGCGGGCTGCGCAGTTCGTGGGCGGCGTCACCGGTCAGCCGGCGTTCGCGTTCGATGGCCTGGGCGATGCGCTGGAATAGCTGATTCTGCGTCTGCACCAGCGGCAGCAGCTCCGCCGGCAGACCTTCGACCGGCAAGGGTTCGAGGGAGTCGGCGCTGCGTCGGGTGAGTGCCTCGCGAATCCTGCGCAGGGGCGACAGCCCACGGCCCAGGCCGAGCCAGAGCAGACCCAGGCTGCCGAGCAGGGCGACCGCCACGGGCAGCGCCGCCGCCAGCAGCACCGAGCGTTTCAGCGCGGCACGCTCATCCAAGCGGTCGGCCGTGGTGATGCGCAGCTCGCCTTGCATCAGCGTGAAGCTGCGCCAGGGCACGCCGTCGACCAATTGGTCGCGAAAGCCGTTCTGCTCGGCGTCCAGCTGCTTATCGGGCGCACTGTAGCTGCGCGCCAGCACCTCGCCACGCAGTGAGCTGACCTGGCAGGCCAGGCCGTTGGGGATGCCCAGTTGCTCGGCGCTCAGACGCTGCGGCGGGCCGTCGCCGGGCACCGGCTGCGGCAACTGCACCAGCAGGCCGGCGACCATGCGCGCCGAGGCCGCCAGACGCGCCGGTGACGAAGGCGGTCTTGCCGTTCAGCTGCAACAACTCGCTTGCGCCCATCGTTCGACTCCTCTCGATTTCGTTCGACTATGGAACAGGATTGTGGAACAATCAATGGCGATGGCTGATGTTTCTTCCAAAGCGCCGGCGCGGCACTGGTCCGGACCCGAGCCCTCCGGTGCTGCCCGCAAAGTCTATCTCGGGATCATTCAGGAACTGGAGCGCGGGCGAATGGTACCGGGCCAGCGGCTCGTCGAGACCGAGCTGGCGCAG
>Ga0114898_1001471_pt1 | contig 13787 bp, 13 predicted proteins | sample Malvired_Geostar_FD_83496 | JGI IMG/M metagenome (GOLD analysis project Ga0114898, IMG submission 83496) | Marine viral communities from the Global Malaspina Expedition - Malaspina viral metaG DeepMed_Geostar | ecosystem: Environmental > Aquatic > Marine > Oceanic | place: Mediterranean Sea... | reverse complement strand
GTCCTGGGCGGCAAGGTTCCGGTGCAGACGCCCGAGGGAACCGTCAACATGACCATCCCGCCGGGCTCGAACTCGGGCAGGGTGCTGCGCCTGAAAGGCCGGGGGGCGTTCGTCGGCGGCAAGCGCGGCGATCTGCTGGCCAAGCTGATGATCCTGCTGCCGGACAGCCCGGACGAAGGCCTGACCAAGCTGGCGCAGGAGATGCGCGACAGGGGCGCCTATCGTCCGTGGCGCGACTGATGTCCGGAAAGCCGAACGCGAAGCCGGAGCGGCCGTGGTTTTCGTCCGGGCCGACGGCCAAACGGCCCGGCTGGTCCAGCCAGGCCGTCCCGCATGAGCTCCTCGGCCGGGGCATTCGCGCGCCTGAGGTGGTGGAGCGCTTCGCCCACGGCCTGCGGCTGACCCGGGACCTGCTTCAGGTCCCGTCGGACTGGCGGCTGGTCTATGTGCCCGGATCGGATACCGGGGCCGTAGAGGCGGCGCTGTGGTCCACGCTGGGCGAACGCCCCGTCCAGGTGCTGGCTTTCGAAAATTTCGGCCAGGTCTGGGCGACCGACATCCGCGATCACCTGAAGCTGGAGCCGGAAATCCTGACAGCGCCGTGGGGCGAGTTCCCCGACGTGTCGCGGGTCGATCCGGCGAAGGATCTCGTCTTCCCGTGGAACGGCACCACCTCGGGCGTACGGGCGCCCGGCGGCGACTGGATCGCCGCTGATCGCGCGGGGCTGGTCATCTGCGACGCCACCTCAGCCGCCTTCGCCATGCCCCTGCCGTGGGACCGCCTGGACGTGGTGACCTTCAGTTTCCAGAAGGCGCTCGGTGGGGAAGCGGGCCTCGGCGTGGCGGCGCTGTCGCCGAGGGCGATCGGGCGGCTGGACCGCTACACGCCGCCCCGCCCGGTCCCCAAGGTTCTTCGGCTGCGGAACGGCGGCGGATTCGACGCCTCCCTCGCCTCGGGCTCGATGATCAATACCTTCTCGGTCTGGACGATCGAGGACTGGATCGACGGGGTCGAATGGGGGCTGGAGATCGGCGGCCTGCCGGCTCTGATCGCTCGCACCGAGGCCAGTGCCATGGCGCTGGACGCCTGGGTCCGGCGTACCGACTGGATCGACTACCTCGCCGTGGACCCCGCGATCCGTTCGACCACCTCGGTTTGCCTGAAGTTCGTCGATCCGCGCGTGACGGCGATGGATGAAGCGGCCCGGCAGGCGCTCGTCAGGCGGATGAAGGCCCTGGTCGAGGACGAAGGCGCGGCGTTCGACATCGAAAGCCACCGCAATGCCCCGGCGGGCCTGCGCATCTGGTGCGGCTGCACCGTCGAAACGGCCGACATCGAGGCGCTGACGCCATGGCTGGACTGGGCGTTCGAAACGGCGATGGCGGATTAATCCGCGCGCCGGGACGACACCGCACGATTCCCCCGCTATAGGCTGCGCCCGCATTCCGAAGTCCCGGTAGTAGCGGAGAAGCGTCTTGGCGAACGTCGCGGTGGTCGGCGCCCAGTGGGGTGACGAGGGCAAGGGCAAGATTGTCGACTGGTTGTCGAACCGGGCCGACGTGGTCGTTCGCTTCCAGGGCGGCCACAACGCCGGCCATACGCTGGTTGTCGATGGCAAGGTCTACAAGCTGGCCCTGCTGCCGAGCGGCGTGGTGCAAGGCAAGCCGTCGGTCATCGGCAACGGTGTCGTGGTCGATCCCTGGCACCTGGTCGGCGAAATCGAGAAAATCGAGGCGCAGGGCATCGCCATCAGCCCGGACGTGTTGATCGTCGCCGACAACGCCTGCCTGATCCTGCCCATCCACCCGGCGCTGGACGTGGCCCGCGAGGCGGCGGCGAGCGCGCCGGGCGCCCGGATCGGCACGACAGGGCGCGGCATCGGACCGGCATATGAGGACAAGGTCGGCCGTCGCGCCATTCGTGTCTGCGATCTGGCCAGCGCCGATGACCTGAAGGTCAAGATCGACCGGCTGCGGGCCCATCACGATCCCTTGCGGGCTGGCCTGGGGCTCGAGCCGATCGATCCGGACGCGCTGCTTCAGCAACTCCTGGAGATCGCGCCGAAGATCCTGCCGTATGTGCAGCCCGCCTGGCGTGTGCTCGACAAGGCGCGGCGCGACGGCAAGCGCGTCCTGTTCGAGGGCGCTCAGGGCGCCTTCCTCGATGTCGATCACGGCACCTATCCCTATGTGACCAGCTCCAACACGGTGGCCGGCCAGGCCGCGGCGGGCGCCGGCATCGGCCCCAAGGGGGTCGGCTATGTGCTCGGCATCGTGAAGGCCTATACGACCCGCGTCGGCGAGGGGCCTTTCGCCTGCGAGCTGAACGACGAGGTCGGGCGGCATCTGGCGACCGTGGGTCGGGAGGTCGGCGTCAACACCGGCCGGGCGCGGCGTTGCGGCTGGTTCGATGCGGTGCTGGTTCGGCAGTCGGTGGCCATCAACGGTATCGACGGTATAGCCCTGACCAAGCTGGATGTTCTCGATGGCCTGAAGACGCTGAAGATCTGCACCGGCTACCGCATCGGCGGCGAGGTGCTGGACTATCTGCCGTCCAGCCTGAAGGCGCAGGCCGCCGCCGAACCGGTCTTCGAGGAACTCGAAGGCTGGACAGAAAGCACCGCCTCGGCCCGCAGCTTCCGCGACCTCAACGCCAACGCCATCAAATACGTCCGCCGCATCGAGGAGTTGATCGGCGCACCGGTGGCCCTGCTTTCGACCAGCCCCGAGCGGGACGACACCATCCTGATGCACGATCCCTTCCAGGGTTAACCGCCGCCCGGGGAGCACCTTGACGTTCAAGGGGTTTTAACCGGCTGCGGTTAATCATGTCGGCTTCTCTGGAGGCCACGTCCTTGTTTGCTGTCGATCCTCGTGTGCTGGCGAAGCTGGCTCCGGTGCTGAGACGGGTTCTGATCGTCGATCCGAATCCCCATGCTGCGCGTCTCCTGACCGAGATCGTCAAGGGCATGGGCGCGGGCGAGATCGTGGTCGAACCCAGCGAACCCCGGGCGATGAAGGCCGCGGCGGACCTCGAGCCCGGCATCATCTTCACCGAGCGGAACGGCGACAATCTCGACGGCGAGTCGCTGGCGCGGGCGTTGCGACGTTCCAGTTTCGCCTGCCGCCGTGCACCGATCATCATGGTGACCGCCGATGCGACGGCCAAGACCATCCTCGGCGCCCGCGACAGCGGCGTGCACGAATTCCTGCGCAAGCCATTCACCAGCGCCGACCTGTTCAAGCGTGTCGAGAACGTCGCCCTGAAGCCCCGGGACTGGGTCGAGGCCGTGGGCTATGTCGGCCCTGACCGTCGCCGGTTGAACTCGGGCGAATTCACGGGCGACCGCAAGCGCCGGGCTGACAAGCCCGCCAACGGCGCGGCGGCGATGGCGGCGGCCAAGGATCAGGCGATGCGCATCCTCGCCTCGGCCCTCGATCAGTTCCACAGCGATCCGATGCAGGCCGTCCGGGCCATCCGCGAGCAGGCGGCGATCCTGAAATCGCTCGCCATGAAGGTCTCGGATTCCCGCCTCGCGGTGGCCGTCGGCGCGCTCGAGGTGACGCTGGCGTCGGGCCCGGCGACCAAGGAAACCCTCGCCGCCCCGATCGGCTCCTTGCTGGCCATGGCGCCGCCCGAACCGCGGATGCAGAAAGCCGGCTGACCCGGCCGATCAGGCGTCGACCAGGTTCCGCTCTTCCGCCGCCGCCCGCATCGCCTTCTGCAGCTTCTCGAAGGCGCGGACCTCGATCTGGCGAACCCGCTCTCGAGACACGCCATACTGGCCCGCGAGTTCCTCCAGCGTCACCGGATCGTCCTTGAGCCGGCGCTCTGTGAGGATGTGCTTCTCGCGATCTGTCAGTTCCTGCATGGCTTCTTCCAGAAGGCCCCTGCGGATCGACTTTTCCTCGTCCTCGGCCAGCTGCGTCTCCTGCGAGACCGCGGTGTCGTCGGCCAGCCAGTCCTGCCACTCGCTTTCGCCGTCGGCGCGCAGGGGTGCGTTCAGCGAGGCGTCGCCGCCGAGACGGCGGTTCATGTTGGTGACCTCTTCCTCCGACACGCCCAGCTTGGTGGCGATGGCCGAGAGGTGTTCCGGACGCAGGTCGCCCTCCTCGAAGGCGGAGATCTGGCTCTTGGCCTTGCGCAGGTTGAAGAACAGCTTCTTCTGCGCCGCGGTCGTGCCCATCTTCACGAGCGACCAGCTACGCAGGATGTACTCCTGGATCGAGGCGCGGATCCACCACATGGCGTAGGTCGCCAGGCGGAAGCCCTTGTCCGGGTCGAATTTCTTGACCGCCTGCATCAGGCCGACGTTGCCCTCGGAGATCACCTCGCCGATCGGCAGGCCGTAGCCGCGATAGCCCATGGCGATCTTGGCCACGAGGCGCAGGTGAGAGGTCACGAGGCGGTGCGCGGCCTCGGGGTCCTGATGCTCGGTCCAGCGCTTGGCGAGCATGAACTCCTCGTCCTTCGCCAGCATCGGAAACTTGCGGATTTCAGTCAGGTATCGCGACAGTCCCTGTTCAGGCGACATTACCGCGAGCGATCTAGCTACAGCCATCTGGTCCCTCCGACCGTGAAAACGAGCGAGCTCTGCGGAGACGGCCACCTGATGTGCGCCGACGCCTCACCCCTCAACCGATGAAATAGGGTCGGGTTTCCGCATTTGTCAGAGGCGGATCGTCACACAGAAGCGTGACCGTTGCCCCGGCGCCACTGCACCGAACGAGTGACTGTATAGCGGAGAGTGCGTCCTTAATCAAGACGGACTACGCAAGCCCCAGAATCTGGCGGTAGGTCGGGTGGACGACGTCGGCGTGTTCCGGGTGTTTCTGCAGGTAGGCGGAGAAGAAGGGGCAGACCGGGAGGATCAGCAGGCCGCGATTTCGCGCGTCGTCCAGCACATGGCGGGCGAGCCGGCTGGCGATCCCCTGTCCCTCCAGCGCCTCGGGCACGAGGGTCTCGGTGATCATCAGATTCTGGCCGGTCAGATTATAGGTGACCACCGCGAGTTCTGTGCCGACCGGCAGTTCGTAGCGGTGCGCTTCGGCGTTGTCGCGGACCCCGGTGTTCATCATCCTGCTCCGGTCAGTGGAAGTCGACGTGAATGTGATCGTCATGCCGCGCCGCTTGGCAGCCTGCAAACCTCAGCTTCGGATGGCCCCAGAGGCCGAACCGGCGCTCGAGGTGCGGTTCGATCAGCACGCGGCGAACCGCCGGGTCGGCGATCAGGATCTCGACCAGGGCTTTGGTCCGATCCTCGTCGAGACGCCACGGCCGGTCGGCCGGGGGGTCTGGCTTGAAGGCGATGCCGCTGCGGCCGGCGGGGCAGGCGATCTGTTCACCGCGGCGAGGCGGTTCGGCTGGCCACAAGCCTCCGTGCTTCGAGGTATCGGGGAAGTCCCGCATGGGTCGGCCATTGCGATCCAGGTAGTAGAGGCCCAGGTCGATCTGCCGCCCATCGCCATGGCTGAAGTGGGGCGGGAAGGGTTTGACGCCGTCCGCCCCCGAGGCGTCCATGAACCACAGTCGGTCGTCAGGATAGCGGGCGGAGAGGGCCCTCGCCGCCTCGACAAGCCGATCCCGAACGGCGGGCCGGACATAGTGGCGGTCCTGGCGGCAGTAGTAGGCCTTGACCGGCGCCAGCGTCGTGGAACCGTCGCAGGGTAGGGACACCAACCCTGCCGCATTGGGCTCCTTCGATCCGGGTTGTTCGCCCGGCGGCACGGCGCGAACAGCTTCGCGGCATCCCGCGACGAGGCAGGCGGCGAGGAAGATGGCCCGCCACATCAAAGCGCTTCCAGCCCCAGTTCCAGCCGGCGCATGTCGTCCGGCGGGGAGGTCTCGAACCGCAGAGCCGCCCCGGTCACTGGATGGATGAAGCCCAGTACCGCGGCATGCAGCGCCTGGCGGGCCAACCCCGCTTCAGCCACGGCCGCGCGAACCGCCGCGGCGGGACTGCCGGAGCCGTAGACCGGGTCGCCGAGGATCGGCGACCCTTTTGACGCCAGATGCACCCGGATCTGGTGGGTCCGGCCGGTGTGCAGGGTGCAGGCGACCCGCGCCGCCATCGGCGCGCCGCCGACCTTGGCCGGTAGCCCGAACGCCCGCTCCACCGCATAGTCGGTGATCGCGTTGCGGCCGCCGCTCCTGAGTACGGCCATCTTCTTGCGGTCGGAGGAAGAGCGGCCGATCAGGGTCTCGATCCGGCCTCTGGCGGGGCTGGGCGCGCCCCGGGTCAGGGCGATGTAGGTCCGCTCGATGTCGTGGGTCGCGAACAGGGCCGAGAGGCCGGCGTGGGCCCGGTCCGTCTTGGCCGCGACCATGATCCCGGACGTGTCCTTGTCCAGCCGGTGAACGATGCCCGGCCGCGCCACGCCGCCGATGCCGGACAGCGAGGCGCCGCAGTGCGCCAGCAGGGCGTTGACCAGGGTGCCGGTCTCGCAGCCCGGGGCCGGATGCGCGGCCATGCCCGCCGCCTTGTCCACCACGATCAGGTCGGCGTCCTCGAACAGGACCGACAGCGGTATCGCCTCCGGAGCGGGCGTCGCCGACACCACCGGGGGCAGGATGATCGTGTACAGCCCGGCTTGAGCCTTGGCCGATCCGCCTGAGACGACCTCGCCGTCGCGACTCACCGCACCTTCGGCCAGCAAGCTCTGCAGGCGGGCCCGGGAGAGGTCCGGGAATATGCCGGTCAGCGCCTTGTCCAGCCGGTCGCCGCCGGCCTCGAGTCGACCCGCCAGAATGGTGGCCTCGTCGTCTTCGATCAGGGGTTCGTCGGACACCGCGCGCTCCGCCGCCGGATCGGGCGGTGGCCGATCTAGCACGCCCAATCGGCCGACGGGCAAGGGGCGAAGCTTGGCCGTCGCCCCAATTTCCGCCATGGTGAAGGCGGGTGTCTGGGGAGACAAGCCAATGAGACTGTTGATCATTGCGGCGGCGGCCAGCGGGGCCGTGCTCGCGCTCGGCAGCTGCGCGACCATGAGCGCCGAGCAGTGCATGGCGGGCGACTGGTCCGGTCAGGGCTACACCGACGGCCTGCAGGGCCTGACCATGAGCCGGCTCGACGACCACGCCAAGGCCTGCGCCGAGCACGGCGTCGCGCCCGACGCCGCAGCCTACGCCGCCGGGCGCCGACAGGGTCTGGTGCACTACTGCACGCCCGGAAAAGGCTTCGAAGTCGGCCGCTCCGGCTCCGGCTACGCCGGGGTCTGCCCGTCGGGGCTGGAAGGGGACTTCATGTACGGCTACCGCGACGGCCAGATCGTGCACGAGGTCGAGCAGGCGCTGGCCAATGCCCGCAGCCGGGTCGACAGCCTCGGCGCCCGGCTTGAGGAACTGGACGAAAAGATCATCGCCAAACAGGCCGAGGCCCGCGCCGACGGTTTGACCGAGGCCCAGCGCGAGGAAGTCCGCAAGCGGATCGCCGAAATCCGCCGCGAACGGGCCGACACCGAGCGCGACTGGCGCCGGGCCCAGGACGCCATCGACGACGCCGAGCGCGACGTCCGCGACGTGCGCTGGCGCTTCCGGGATCAGTACGGCAGCTGGTGATCCGGCGGCCGGCGCGCGCGGCGCCGGCCCAGGGGCTTACGCCGCCTTCTTCTCCAGCTTCTTCTCCCACTGACCCAGCGAGGCCAGGCCGTTCATGCGGGCGCGGTGGTGGAAGGCCGACTGGCAGGCCACGGCGTTCTCGGCCTTGCCCGACCAGGCACGCTGCGGCGCGGCCTGAAGCGCGCGGCCGTACGAGAAGGTCATCTTCCACGGGAAGCCGCCGATGCGGTTCATGGCGTCGAGGTGGGCGGTGGCCTGTTCGTCGGTCTGGCCGCCGGACAGATAGGCGATGCCCGGGACCGACGACGGCACGGTGGCCTTCAGCGCCGCGATGGTGCGTTCCGCCACTTCCTGGACCGTGGCCTGGCGGACGCTGCCCTTGCCCGAGATGACCATGTTGGGCTTGAGGATGATGCCTTCCAGCGCGACCCGCTGTTCGTACAGCTCGTTGAACACGGTCTGCAGCACCTGACGCGTGACCTCGTCGCAGCGGGCGATGTCGTGCGAGCCGTCCATCAGCACTTCCGGCTCGACGATCGGCACGATCTGCTCCTGCTGGCAGATCCGGGCGTAGCGGGCGAGGGCGTGGGCGTTGGTCTTGATCGCGCCCCAGGTCGGGATGCCGTCGGCGATGTCGATGACGCCGCGCCACTTCGCGAACCGGGCGCCGCGCTCGTAATGAGCGCGCAGACGCTTCGACAGGCCGTCCAGACCCTTGGTCGCGGTCTCGCCGGGGAAGCCGGCCATCTTGGTCGCGCCCTTGTCGACCTTGATGCCGGGGATCGAACCCGCGGCCTTGATGATGTCGACCAGCGGCGTGCCGTCCTTGGCGTCCTGGTACAGGGTCTCCTCGAACAGGATCACGCCCGAGATATGCTCGCGCATGGTCTGCTCCGAGCGGAACAGGCATTCGCGATAGTCGCGGCGGTTCTCCTCGGTGTTCTCGACCCCGATGGCGTCGAACCGCTTCTTGATGGTGCCCGTGGACTCGTCGGCCGCCAGAATGCCCTTGCCGGGCGTGACCATCGCCTCAGCCACCGCGTTGAGCGCCGCCAGATCCATCGAGTCCTCCTGGGTGTTGTTGTTCGCGGGTGATCTAGCTCCGCCGGAGCCGGAAGTCACGCATTGTAACAGAGGTTCCGTCAGCCGGCGCGCAGCGCCTCGACCCCCGGCAGCGGCTTGCCCTCCATCCATTCCAGGAAGGCCCCGCCGGCGGTCGAGACGAAGGTCATGTCGTCCGCCACGTCCGCATGATGCAGCGCCGCGACCGTGTCGCCGCCGCCCGCCACCGCCACCAGAGCGCCGGTCTTCGCCAGCTTGGCCGCCGCCTCCGCCGCCTTGACCGTCGCCGCGTCGAACGGCGGCACCTCGAACACGCCCAGCGGGCCGTTCCAGATCAGGGTGCGCGACAGGGCCATGGCCTTGACCAGCTTCTCGACCGTCAGCGGGCCGGCATCGAGGATCTTCTCCTCGTCGCCGATCTCTTCGCGCGCCAGCACGGTCCGTGTCTCGACGCCCGGCTTGACCTCGGTCGCCACCACCACGTCGATCGGCAACAGGATTTCGCAACCCTTCGCCTCCGCCTCGGCGAGGATTTCGCGGGCGGTGTCGGCCATGTCGCGTTCGGCCAGCGAGCCGCCGATGTCGATCCCCTGCGCGAACAGGAAGGTGTTGGCCATGCCGCCGCCGATGGCCAGCCGGTCCAGCCTGCCGACCAGGTTACGCAGCAGATCCAGCTTGGTCGAGACCTTGGCCCCGCCGACGATGCCCAGCACAGGCTTGTTCGGATTGCCCAGCGCCGCGTCCAGGGCGTCCAGCTCGCGCCGCATCGACTCCCCGGCATAGGCGGGCAACAGCCGCGCCAGCCCCTCGGTCGAGGCGTGGGCCCGGTGCGCCGCCGAGAAGGCGTCGTTGACATAGAGGTCGCCCAGCTCGGCCAGCTGCGCCGCGAAGACCGGGTCGTTCTTCTCCTCGCCGGCGTGGAAGCGCACGTTCTCCAGCAGCACCACGCCGCCGGCGTCGACGTCGGCGATCATCGCCTTCGCCTCCTCGCCGACGCAGTCCTCGGCGAACCGCACCGGCGCGCCCAGCAGCCGCTCCAGATCGTCGACCACCGGCTTGAGGCTCATCGACGGGACGCGCTGCCCCTTGGGCCGATCGAAATGCGCCAGCAACGCCACCTTGGCGCCCGCGTCGCGCAGCTTCTCGATGGTCGGTATGGCCACCCGCAGCCGGGTGTCCTCCGTCACCTTGCCGCCCTCCATCGGCACATTGAAGTCCACGCGCACCAAGGCGGTCTTGCCGGCGAGAGAAGGGGTGTCGTCGAGGGTGCGGAAGGTCATGGTCGATAGTCTCTCCAGACGGCGGCTGCCTCGCCGGTCATTTTACCTTGGGTCACTTCACTTGAGGGCTGGAGCCGCTCGTACAATATGGTGGCGCTCGCCACAGCCACCGCTGCGACGGCAAAAGCGAGACCGGCTTTCCGGCCGAGGCGTCTTGCGACGATGCAAGCTGCTCCGACCCACAGCGCGCCGATCAGCGCCAATACTGCGATAACGTCCCACCCTGACACGAAGGTCCGCGGTTGAAAGGCCGACCATACTGTGGTCACGGCAACGTATAGGGCGGGCCCCGCGAGAATTCCCGCGAGGCAAACAAGGGCTGCGGCGCACCAAAGCCAGAAGGCGCGCCGCTGGGCCACTAGATGAACTTGCTCATCACCAGCGCCGTGTCCGCCATCCGCGTCGCGAAGCCCCATTCGTTGTCGTACCAGCTCAGCACCCGGGCCAGCTTGCCGTCGACCACCTGGGTCTGGGGCAGGGCGGCGGTGGACGAGGCGGCGACGTGGTTCAGGTCCATCGACACCACCGGATCGGTGGTCGTGTGCAGCACGCCCTTCATCGGGCCGTCGGCGGCGGCCTGAAGCGCGGCGTTGATCTCGTCGACGGTGACCTCGCGGCCGGCCACGACCTTCAGGTCGACGACCGAGACGTTCGGGGTCGGCACCCGGATCGACGAGCCGTCCAGCTTGCCCTTCAGCTCCGGCAGCACCAGGCCGAGGGCCTTGGCGGCGCCGGTCGAGGTCGGGATCATCGACAGGCCGGCGGCGCGGGCGCGGTACAGGTCCTTGTGCATCGTATCCAGCGTCGGCTGGTCGCCGGTGTAGGCGTGGATGGTGGTCATGTAGCCGCGCTCGATGCCGAACAGGTCGTTCAGCACCTTGGCCACTGGCGCCAGGGCGTTGGTGGTGCACGAGCCGTTGGAGACGACGATGTCGTCGGCGGTCAGGACGTCGTGGTTGACCTTGTAGACGATGGTCTTGTCGGCGCCGTCGGCCGGAGCCGAGACCAGCACCCGCTTGGCGCCGGCCTTCAGGTGGGCCGCGGCCTTGTCCTTGGAGGTGAACAGGCCGGTGCACTCGAAGGCGATGTCGACGTTCAGATCCTTGTGCGGCAGCTCTTCCGGATTGCGGATCGCCGTCACCTTGATCTTGCCCAGACCGACGTCGATCCAGTCATCGCCGCTCTCCACCGTGCCCGGAAACCGGCCGTGCACCGAGTCGTAGCGCAGCAGGTGGGCGTTGGTGGCCACCGGCCCCAGATCGTTGATCGCCACCACCTCGATATCGCGACGGCCGTGCTCGACGATCGAGCGCAGGACGAGGCGGCCGATACGGCCGAAACCATTGATGGCGACGCGGACGGTCATGGGGCGGGGCTCCTGAAGCTGGAATGCGTGGTTGGCGCTTCAATGGAACCGGCGGCGCAGGGTTTCAACCCCGCGCCTGTAACAAGCCGTGATGAACTGTAACGCCTATGGGCTCAGCGGCAGATCGAGGCGGGCGGTCAGGCCGCCGCCTTCTCGCGGGATCAGGGTCACATCGCCACCATGCGCGCGCGCCGCCTGCCGCGCCACGGTCAGGCCCAGACCGGCGCCCCCGGTCTCCCGGCTGCGGGACCGTTCGCCGCGATAGAAGGGTTCGAACACCGCCTCGAGATCGCTCGCGGCGAGCCCCGGCCCGTCGTCCGCCACCTCGATGATGGCGCGGCCGTCTCCGGCGAAGGCCCTCACCCGCGCCCCGCCGCCGTATTTGACGGCATTGGAGATCAGGTTCGCCAGCGCGCGGCGCAGCGCCGCCGGATCGCCATCAATGGGCAGCTCGCCGTCTCCGGCGAACACCACGTCCGCCCCCGTCTCCGCGAAGCCGCCCGCGCAGTCCGCCGCCAGCGCCGCGAGATCCAGCGGCTCGCGGCGCTCCGGTGTGGTCTCGCCCCGCACGAAGGCCATGGCCTGGGCGATCAGGGCGTCCATCTCCTCGATATCCGTGGCCATCCGGTCGCGCACCGCCTCCGGCGCCTGCTCGGCGCGGAAGCGCAGCCGGGTCAGCGGCGTCCGCAGGTCGTGGGCGATGGCCGCGATGGTTTGCGTCCGCTGCCGCATGTGATCGCGCAGCGAGGCCTGCATGTCGTTGAAGGCATGGATCGCGGTGCGCACCTCGCTCGGCCCGGACGGCGCCAGCGGCTCCGCGTCGGGATCGGCCCCGAGCCGCTCGGCGGCGGCGGCGAAGACGCGAATGGGCCGCGTCAGCCGCCGCGCCATCCACCAAACTAGCGGCGCCAGCAGCAGCATCGAAATGCCCAGCGCCAGCAGCATCCTCGTCTGCCAGGGCGACAGCAGGCCGCGGGGCGGCTCGACCGTGGCCCAGCGTCCATCCGGCTGGCGCACCGAGGCCGCGAACGGTGCAAAGGTCAGTCGATGCGCCAGCACAGTGAACTCGCGCGTCGTGGAATTGACGACGATCGCGCCGTCGTCGCCTCGCGGAACCATATGCCGCATGTGCAGCTGCGCGGTCGTCTCGACCTGCTCCCGTGTCAGCTCCACCGTTCGCCGCCGGGCCGCCTCGTCCGCTCCGCCGGCGGGGCGGTCCTTCGCCTCGGGCCTGACGAAGATGAAATTGGTCGGCGGGGATCCGTCAGCGGGCCTCGGACTGGGCCGGCGCGCGCGGCCGCGGTCGACCGCCACCCGCACCATGTCCGGTTCGACGCCCAGCCGCTCGGCCAGTCCGGCCGATATGGCCAGAGCCATCGGATCGACCCGGTCGATCCCGGCCGGGGAAACCGGCTGGTCGGTGATCCGCCGCCGCAGCGCCCGTCCGTCGGAGGTCTCGGCCGGTTCGCCCTTCAGGGCATTGGCCGCCGCCTCGATGCTGAAGCCGGAGGGGCGCGGCTCGGGCGCCAGCACCACCACGGCGAAGGCCACGGCCTGCGACAGGATCACGGCCAGGGCGGCGAGGGCCGCGACCTGAACCATGACGGGGAGGGAGGAGGGGCGCTTCACCCGCCGTTCCGCCCGGCGCCGTTCAGCCGCTCGACCCTGACGTCGAACATATAGCCCTCGCCGCGCAGGGTCTGGATCATCTCCAGGCCCGACCCGTCGTCCAGCTTCTTGCGCAGGCGGCTGATCTGCACGTCCATGGCCCGGTCGAAGACGTCGGTGTCCGCGCCGCGGGCCCGCTCCAGCAACTGATCCCGGGTCATGATCCGGCCGGGCCGTTCGGCGAAGGCGCGCAGCAGGGCGAACTCGCCGGCCGACAGGGTCACCGTCCGGCCGTCCGGCCGGGTCAGCTCGCGCCGCATCAGGTCCAGCCGCCATCCGGCGAAGGCGAGGCACGGCCCCTCCGCCTCGCCCGCCTCCCGCGGTCGCCGCAGCACCGCCCGCACCCGCGCCAGCAGTTCGCGCGGATTGCACGGCTTGGCCAGATAGTCGTCGGCGCCGAGCTCCAGGCCGATGATCCGGTCCGTGTCCTCGCCCATGGCCGACAGCATCACCACCGGCGGTCCCTTGCCCGCGATGCGGCGGCAGACCGACAGGCCGTCCTCGCCCGGCATCATCAGATCCAGCACGATCAGGTCCGGCGCCCGGGCCGCGATGGCGCGGTCCATCTCCGCCGCGCTGCCCGCCCCCTCGGCGGCGTAGCCATGCTGCGACAGGTAGTCGGTCAGCACTTCGCGGATGCCGGGGTCGTCGTCGACGACGAGGATGCGCGGGGCGGCTTCGGCTTGCATCCCGCCATTCTGACCGCCCCCGCTCGCGCCGTCATTTCAGGATTGAAACAATTCGCCGCCGTGCTGAAACACCGGCGAAAGCGAAGCATGTTCGAACTTGGATATCGCCCACCCGGAGTCGACCGCTCATGCTGACCTTCATCGCCCTGTCCGCCGTCCTGATG
>Ga0114898_1001468_pt1 | contig 13823 bp, 11 predicted proteins | sample Malvired_Geostar_FD_83496 | JGI IMG/M metagenome (GOLD analysis project Ga0114898, IMG submission 83496) | Marine viral communities from the Global Malaspina Expedition - Malaspina viral metaG DeepMed_Geostar | ecosystem: Environmental > Aquatic > Marine > Oceanic | place: Mediterranean Sea... | reverse complement strand
GCGGCTGCCCAGCCATGACAAGTTGCGATGGAGCGGCTTTCAGAACAGCATCCGCTTTCGAGATAACGGGTCCAGCCCTACCGGCAACGGGCGCTTCTACCAATGCCTGGACGAACAGATCGCGTGGCAGTTAATTCTGAACCGCCAGGGCCGCCTGCGCCGCAGCACGCAGGCAGAAAATACCAGCAGCACCGAGCGATGCAGCTCTTGAAGTTCAAGCGGCAACTACTCGGCGACGCGAATCTTGGCCCGGATCACATCGCTCGTTATCCACAACACGGATAATTCGACCGTCCGTCCGCGCAAATACGCCAGCCATCATCCCTGTCGGGACAACGCAGCGCCGCATTTGCATCATCCGCTCACGATTTACCTGGAGCACATCATGTCACGTCGAACCGACATGCACGGATTCACTCTGGTCGAGCTTATGATCATCGTAGCGGTGCTAAGCATATGCGCGGCCATCGCCCTGCCAAGTTTCGGCACTTTGATACGTAATAACCAACTAGAGAGCAAGGCAGATGAGCTCTCAGCTTTCCTGCAATTTGCGCGCGGACGAGCGGTGATTAACCGTGCCCACTACGAGATACGAATCGATAGCGATGTACCGTGGGAAATCCGAAAAGCCAGTAGCGCCGACGTTGAGCGCATCCTGGAGCACAACCCTGAGCAGGTACGGATTCTCAGCACGCCCCTAGCCGACGATACGCTGATCTACCGCCCCAACGGCACCGCCACCGCCACAACGTTTGCCCTCTGCCACGATGCCGATCCCAGTACAGGCTACCTGCTCGAAGTCCAGCCCAGCGGAGGAATCGTCCTGCACCCACGCGGTAAAAAAACCGACGGCACCGATCTGGAGAGCTGTACCCCATGAGAACCCCTATGACGACTGATAAAGGCTTCAGCCTGATCGAGGTGCTCGTGGCATTGCTCTTAACCACCATAGGCGTACTCGGCATGGTGGCCTTGCAAGGGCGCAGCATTCAATACACCCAGGATTCAGTACAGCGTAACACCGCCGTTGTATTGACTGGCGACTTGATCGAAATCATGCGAGCTCATCCGAAGGAGCTCTTCGACATGGCTCCGCCTCAGTTCCCCATGAACAGTGGTTTGAAGAACAACTCCTTGTTTTATAAAGAAGCAGGCGATGACTTAGCCAATCGCGCTACCTGTGTGGCTGATCCGGCCCGCATCGCCAAAACCGCCAAGGAGTTTCGCGACTGCTGGGCGGACAGGGTCGAGGCGTTGCTGCCAGGTGGAGAGGACCTATTCAAGGATCACGGATACATCTGCCGCAGCTCCTCTCCCGGCAACTGTGACAGCAAGGGTTCGATGGTCGAGATTCGCCTAGCCTGGCATGTTCGCGAAGGAGCTTGTCTTGATGCCGGCGACCCCAACGCCACCGTATGCACCTACACCGTTCGGGTAGAACCATGAACAATACGAAAAACCAATTCGGCCTTTCGATGGTAGAGCTGCTAATCGCGCTCGCTATCAGCAGCTTTCTGATCCTCGGCATCACACAAGTCTACATAGACAACAAACGCAATTACGTCTTTCAGCGGAACCAGGCAGGCAATTTGGAGAACGGTCGTTTCGCTGCATTGACGATCAGCGATTACCTGGGCAAGGCCGGATATCGCCGAACGCCTTCGTCACTGTTGGAGACAGTCTTCCCCTCCCGCCCGGCGTCCGACGGATGCCTTATCTTCAACGCTGGGCACGCCGTGACTGGCCTCGACCCCAGCGAGGGCATCGGCTTCTGTATTCGCTACCAACCACAGGCCAGCGGAGAATTGGACTGTCAGGGCGCAGCCAGCCCCGTTGTTTATGACGAAGCCTTTCCCGCTGGCCCACCCAACGAGCACGATCTTACCGTCCTGGCATTTAAGTACGAACCAAGCACTGGCAGCGAGCTGCAAGAAGGCCGCCTAATGTGCAAAAGCCTTAATGCAACCAGCCCGCAATACGGCGAATTGCTACGCGGTATCGCCGACATGCGCCTAGATTTCGGTGTAGGCGATACTGATGTGATGGAAAAGGAGGTCACCACTTTCATTTCGCAAGCGGAATGGACCCCATCTAATGGGGCGATCCGCAGCGTGCATTATTCTTTGCTGCTTGCCAGTCGCCCAGCACAGCGCGATGGCGAAGATTCGAAGATTCTCTCCGACTGGCTGATCGAGGCGCCGACAGACTCCCAAGCGCGGCTGCAGGAGTCAGACAACAAGCGCATCTACCAAGTTGCGGGCGGCACCCAGACCATCAGGAACCTAATGCCATGACGCTCCTATCTCGCAGATCCCAAAGCGGCGCGGTATTGCTCGTTTCGCTCGTGATGCTTCTGATACTGACCCTGTTAGCCGTTAACAGCATGCGTGGCGTCGCTCTCGAAACACGTATTACGGCCAACCGCGCGCATGATATGAAAACGCAGAATATAGCCGACGCGGCCCTACGTGAAGCTGAGTTTCGTTTCTACGGCCCAGGAAATCTGTCAGACAAACTAGAAGCCAAAGCCGAGAATTGCTCCTCGTCGAACACACTAAAGATCAGTGGCCTCAATAAACCATGTCTGCTTGAGGTACAGACCGAACGCCTGTTGGCCTTCGTAGATCGACCTAAAGAGATTAACGAAAGCTTTCTCGAACAGTCGTCAAATATCTGGATGCCCTACCGCGGAACAGATCCCGCAGCCGAAACGGAAGCCGATGCCTACTACAACACCATCCTAGCCGCCGAAACGGGTAATGCCGCCGTGAATGCTGAATATGGCGGGCGCGGTGAGGGTAGTGGCACTTATTTCTACTTCAACAACGGCAAGACCGGTGACGCCCTTTTTCTGCAATCGACGCACGCCAACATCTATCTTGGCCTTAACAATTGAGAGCCGACATCATGCTCCGTTTTCGAATCCAGCCCCACGCAAGGACGCTGACATACGCAATGCTCGGTGTGATCCTACTCAGCGCTGCGGATGCTTCTGCGACCGTATCGCAGAGCCCGTTGAGCTTGACCGTGGGCGTTCCCCCAAACATGCTGCTGACCCTGGACGACTCTGGCAGTATGCGCTGGGCCTTTGCTCCCGATAACAAGAATAGCTACTCCGCTACACGTCGTGCCAAGTCTAGTACCTTCAACCCCATTTATTACAATCCCGAAGCGAGCTATCAAGCACCGATCGTTTTCGATACCTCAGGAAACGAGCATCAGCTTGCCACCAGCTTTACTTCCGCACGAGTTAACGGCTACAACAGCGCTCGCGGAAATCTGAATCTATCAAACAACTACAAGGTATCTTGGACTTATGTCTTGGAAGAAGGGTTACCCACCACCTATGGTTATAGCAGCACAAGCAACCGACTAGCGGAAAATCCGATCAACGACTTTTCTTGCTACGTGGAGTCGCTGAGCAGCAACGGCTCATCGAAAACTTGCAGTACCAGCGCAGGAACAACGGTGAGAATCACACGTGGCTCTGCTAGGACTTGCACGGCCACCATCGACAACTGGCCGGCCGGAGACTGCACGTATAACAGCAGCAGCGGGCGCTATACGGGAAGCTGGGCGCGTGAAGGCGTTCCTGCGTACTACTACATTTATGACTCAACAAAGGCTGCAAACTGCACAACCGATAACGACAATTGCTACACTCTCAAGCTGGTCGACAGCGACGAACAGCAGAACTTTGCTAACTGGTATTCCTTCTACCGCAACCGCGGCCTAGCCACAATCTCCGCCGCGGCGCTGGCCTTTTATGATCTTTCTCCAGCCGTACGGCTTAGCTGGCAAGGGCTAGGGCGCTGCACCTCTTTCAATGGCAATGACAGCAACTGTCGGGACAATGCATTCAAGGCCTATTCCCCCGAGCACAAAGGCCAATTGTACGCTTGGTTACAGAATATCAACTTTAACCAAAGCACCTACCTGCCGGCGGCGATGAAGCGGGCAGGCGAGTTTTACAGAACCTCAACGCCTTGGCAGAAAAACCCAAATGGTACCGGCAATACAACCCAAAACACCTATGCCTGCCGCGCCAGTTACCACATTATGATGACAGACGGCTTATGGAACGAATCGGTAAGCGCTCCCAGTAGCTTTCGGCACGACGCCGCGTCCTTCAATCTGCCCGATGGCGTACATAGGTACAGCGAACGCGCCCCATACTATGATCGTCAGAGCAATACACTCGCCGACTTAGCCATGCACTACTGGGCGACTGACCTGAACCCAGTTCTGCCAAACGAGCTACCCCCCTACCTTCCATTCAAGAGCGGCGATTCCACCACCGACTACTGGGATCCGCGCAACGATCCAGCCACATGGCAACATATGACTAACTTTATGATGGGGCTGGGCTTGACCGAGGCCATGGATCGTTCGGATATCCCTTGGGACGGTGGTACGCATAAAGGAACGGGCTACGATGCGCTGCTGACGGGACGTGCAGACTGGCCTCCTGCCAGCGACTCAGGAAACAATAATAACGTCTACGATCTCTGGCACGCTGCAATCAACTCACGAGGCGATTTCTTCAGCGTCGACAGCCCAGAAACCATGGTCCAGGCATTCGACGATATTCTGTCACGCATTGCTGATCGCAAATCCACTGCTGCCCGGCCGGCCATCAATTCTGGCCAGATCAGTACCGACGAAAACGACAATGGTACGGTCAAGACGGTTTCCTATCAGACCTCTTACGCCAGCGATGATAATTGGTCAGGAGACGTCAAACGCTTTGAAAAGGCATGGAATTCCCAAAGCAACACCTTCGAAACCACCGAAATCTGGAGCGCCAAGACCGAGGTACCGAGCTGGCAAAGCCGCACGATAAAAATCGCTGGCGAAACCAACAGTGGCCTGATGGACCTCTCTTGGGCTAACGCTGGCTCTATCGATACCACCGGCAGCCTAGCCCAAAGGCTCAGCCGCGACCCTGAAAACGGCAACGTACCCGATATGCTGGGCGAACAACGCCTTGAGTATCTGCGTGGCAACCGTAGTGGTGAAGGCACAACATTCCGCCAGCGAAGCAGCGTGCTAGGAGATTTCTATTCGTCCAGCCCAGCCGTAGTGTCCGGCCCACGCTATCTGGTCAACTTCAGCAACAAGCTCGAAGGCAACACTGCCTACTCTACATTTGCTACCACAATCGCTGGGCGATCCCCACGCCTCTATGTAGGTGGCAACGACGGTATGCTTCATGGATTCAACGCTCAGACAGGTGTTGAAGAATTTGCCTTCATTCCCAGCGCGGTATTCCAAAAACTGAACAAGCTCACAGGCGCTAATTACAGCCATGAATTTTACGTTGATGGCAGTCCTGTCGTGGCCGATGTCTTCAATGGCACTGAATGGCGCACTATCTTGGTTGGAACACTTAAAGCCGGCGGGAAATCGGTATTCGCATTGGACATAACCAATCCAGGCAACGAGAAGCTGCTGTGGGAATTTGATGACAGCAGCTTACCTGATGACGCGACCGTGAAAATGGGTTACAGCTTTTCCCAACCGACCATTGCGCGCTTGCATACCGGCACATGGACTGTTGTGTTCGGCAACGGCTACGAGAGTGCTAATAGCACTAATGGCAAGGCAGCTCTGTTCATTGTTGATGCAATGGACGGTACGCTGCTCAACAATTTAGAAGTCGAAGGAACTGACGGTGTCGCTAATGGCCTTTCCACTCCCAAGCTTGCCGACTACAACGCTGACGGCGTGGCGGACTATGCGTATGCGGGGGACCTACAGGGAAACGTCTGGCGTTTTGATCTGCTACGTAACGGCCGCAACGACACCGCGCCCTTCACCACCGAAGACGATAGTGAGAACGCTGTAGCTGACTTTGAAGTAGCTTTTGGCGGTCGGCCGCTATTCAGCGCTGTAGCAAATACGGGCAGCGGCAGTCGTCAGCCAATCACCGCCGCCCCTAGCTTAGTCCGCCACCCCTCTGGATTTGGTTATTTAGTTGTATTTGGAACAGGAAAGTTCTTCGAAACCGGCGATAAGGAAGGCGACAAGAGCTTTGCCCAAACGGTCTACGGCGTTTGGGATAAACAAACTTTGGGTGAAGAAGCCAGCGATCCGAATATTACCCGTAGCAGCCTGCAAGAGCAGACAATCACCAACCAAATAAGCGTGGAGGCTAACGGCACGACACGCCAGGGCCTAGTCATCAGTGACAACAACGTTAATTGGCAGGAAAGCCAAGACCAGTCGGCACAAAATGGATGGTACCTTAACCTTCGGCAGAGCGAAGGCGAGATGGTCGTAGAAAACATGTCGCAGCTAGGCCGTACCGTGTTCTTTCAGTCACTGATCCCCAACGATGACCCTTGCGGTGATGGCGCCACCAACTGGACCTTCGCCATAAACCCATTCACGGGTGGCAGAACGCTCCACAACGCCTTCGACTACAGCCCAGTTACCGGCCTCGATACCAATTACGTTTCAGCAATTCGCCAGGACGGCGAAGGCGGCGGAACTCTTTCGCAAGACTCCGACGGCACTTACCAATACTGCACTGGGCAAGAGTGTGTGAACATCTATCCGGACCCGGCAAGCCTAGGCCGCCAGAGCTGGCGCCGTGTCGAACAGGAATGAAAGATGAACCAGGAATTTAAGCAGGATCCGCTATGAAACACACCCAAGATGGTTTCAGCTTAATAGAATTGATGATCGTCGTTGCAATCATCGGTATTCTTGCAGCTATCTCATATCCGAGCTACGACGAATACGTCAAGCGCGGCAACCGTACCGAAGGGCAGGCATTACTGGGCGATGCGTCTGCTCGGCAAGAGCGGTACTTTTCGCAAAACAATACCTATGTCACGTCTAACGCAGATATCGCCAAGCTGGGCCTTAGGAATGGCGGTACATCGGAAACCGGCAAATACGAGCTGACTGTGAGTGAAGGCACTGATGAGGGCGGCTACGCCCTAACAGCAGAACAGAAGTTCGGAGATACCAAGTGCGGCGACTTGACTTTGAATGCTCTGGGCGCGAAAGGACGCAGCGGTAGTGGTAAGAGCGTAGAGGAATGCTGGCGGTAATCACGCCAGAATCCCTCTAAAAAAGCGCTGACCTTTACACCGCCTTCAGCCGCAGCTCCTTTGGCATCGAGAACGTGACGTTCTCGGGGCGACCGTCGAGTTCGGCCATGCCGGTGGCACCCCAGGCTCGGAGTTGGTCGATCACGCCGCGCACCAGCACCTCCGGTGCTGAGGCGCCGGCAGTGATGCCGACGCAGGCGATATTATCGAACCAGTTGCGGTCGAGGTCTTCTGCCCCATCGATCAGGTAAGCGGGCGTGTCCATGCGCTCGGCCAGTTCGCGCAGGCGATTGGAGTTCGAGCTGTTCGGGCTGCCGACCACCAGAACCACATCGCACTCAGCGGCCAGTTGCTTGACGGCGTCCTGGCGGTTCTGTGTGGCGTAGCAGATATCGTCCTTACGTGGGCCACCGATGCTGGGAAAGCGCTCACGCAGCGCATCGATTACCCGGCTGGTGTCGTCCATCGAAAGCGTCGTCTGGGTAACGAAGGCCAACGAATCGGGGTTACGCACCTGCAGCCTGGCGACGTCTTCCTCGTCCTCGACCAGATAGATCGAACCGCCGTTGGCGGTGTCGTACTGCCCCATGGTGCCTTCCACCTCGGGATGTCCCTGGTGGCCGATGAGGATGCATTCACGCCCTTCCCGGCTGTATTTGGTCACTTCGAGATGGACCTTGGTCACCAATGGGCAGGTGGCGTCGAATACCTTGAGCCCGCGCTTGTCCGCCTCCATCCGCACGGCCTGCGAAACGCCGTGCGCACTGAAGATGACGATGAAGCCATCCGGCACCTGGTCCAGCTCGTCGACAAAAATCGCGCCCCGCTCGCGCAGATCTTCCACCACGAATTTGTTGTGCACCACTTCGTGACGCACGTAGATCGGAGGCCCGAACACTTCCAGCGCACGGTTGACGATCTCGATGGCGCGATCGACACCGGCACAGAAGCCACGCGGATTAGCGAGTTTGATTTGCATGTGATTCTCGGCACTCGAGCGGGTGAGAGTTGAGTGTAACGCCAGATCGGCCCCCTGCAGCACAGCGAGCCCGTCATCGCGATGGGGTGCGCGCCGCCTATGGCCCTGTGCATGCGGCGCCTACGGCGACAGCGTAGGGCGCCGGCGGGCACTCAGACCGGCTTGACCTCGAATATTTCCACATCGAACGTCAGCGCCTTGCCGGCCAGCGGATGGTTGAAGTCAACCGTGACCTGACGCTCATCGTAGGCTTTGACGATGCCCGGCAGTTCGGTCTTGGCCGCATCGTTGAAGATCACCAGCAGGCCCTCGGACAGCTCCATGCCTTCGAACTGGCTACGCGGCATGGTCTGTACATTCTGCGGGTTATGCTGGCCGAAGCCTTGCTCCGGCGTCATCCGGAAGGTGCGCTTGTCACCCGCCTTGAGCCCGAACAGTTGCTGTTCGAAGCCGGGCAACAGATTACCGTCACCGACCTTGAACGTCGCGGGCTGCTTGTCGAACGTCGTATCGACCTGCTCACCATTTTCCAGACTGAGCGCGAAGTGCAGGGTGACCTGCATGTCCGGCCCGATGCGTTGTTCAGTCATTTACCGTTTCTCCCGTTTTACTGCTACGGAACATGTCCAGCGCCAGCATCACGGCGCCTATGGTGATTGCGCTGTCGGCGACGTTGAATGCCGGGAAATACCAGCGGTTCTGCCAATGCACCAGAATAAAGTCGACGACGTGGCCCAGCATCACGCGATCGTAGAGATTGCCGATCGCGCCTCCCAGTACCAACGCCAGCGCAACGGCCAGCCAGGTTTCACCGGGCTTCAAACGCTTCATCCAGATCACCAATACGACGCTGACGCCAATGGCGATCACCGCGAAAAGCCAGCGCTGCCAACCGGAATGGTCAGCCAGGAAGCTGAAGGCAGCGCCCGTGTTGTAGGCCAAGGTCCAGGCGAAGTAATCAGGAATCACGTCGACTTTCTGGTACAGGCTGAAGTTGGCCTCAAAGTAGTGCTTGGTGGCCTGGTCCAGTGCAATGACCAGCACACTGAGCCAGAGCCACGCCAGCTTGCCTGAACGGGACGTCATGCGACACGCCCCGAGTCGAAACCCGACCGGCCGTTACGCATAGTGACGAACCTCGCCAGCGCCTTCGATGTTCTCGACGCAGCGCCCGCAGATCTCCGGATGCCCGGCATGCGCGCCCACGTCCGGCAGGTGATGCCAGCAACGGCCACACTTGGGGTTGGCGGTTTTGGCAACCTGCAGTTTCAGGCCGGGCAGTTCGCTTTCGACGGCATCGACGGGCGCTTCGGTGAGCGGGGCGACCCGGACAGCCGAGGTAATCAGCACGAAGCGCAGCTCATTGCCCAGCTTGGCCAGATCGTTCACCAACGCATCTTCGGCATAAAGTACAACCTCAGCTTGCAGGTTGCCGCCGATGGTCTTGGCCGCGCGTTGGGCTTCCAGTTCCTTGTTCACGGCAGCCTTGACCGCCATGACTTTGTCCCAGAAGGCGCGACCCAGCTCGACACTCTCCGGCAGTTCGCTGAGCCCTTTATACCAGGTATTGAGCATCACCGATTCGTTGCGCTCGCCGGGCAGGTACTGCCAGATTTCATCGGCGGTGAACGACAGGATCGGTGCGATCCAGCGCACCAGCGCCTCGGCGATGTGGTACAGCGCGGTCTGGCAGGAGCGGCGCGGCAGGCTGTCGGCACCGGTGGTGTACTGGCGATCCTTGATGATGTCGAGGTAGAAACCGCCCAGTTCCTGCACACAGAAGTTGTGCACCTTCTGATAAACGTTCCAGAAGCGGTAGGTGCCGTAGGCTTCCTCGATCTCCCGCTGCAGCAGCAGGGCACGATCGATGGCCCAGCGATCCAGCGCAATCAGTTGTTCCGCTGGGACCTGATGCCGAGCCGGATCGAACCCGTCCAGGTTACTCAGCAGGAAACGCGCGGTGTTGCGAATACGGCGATAGGAGTCCGCGCTGCGCTGGAGGATGACCTTGGAGACGGCCATCTCGCCGGAATAGTCCGTGGAGGCCACCCATAGACGCAAAATATCGGCGCCCAGGCTGTCGGTGACTTCCTGCGGCGCGACGACATTGCCCAGAGACTTGGACATCTTGCGTCCGTTCTCGTCGACCACGAAGCCGTGGGTCAGCAGCCCTTTGTACGGCGCATGGCCATCGATTGCCGAACCGGTCAGCAGCGACGAATGGAACCAGCCGCGGTGCTGGTCGGAACCTTCCAGGTACAGGTCCGCACGCGGACCGTTTTCATGTCCCATCGGGTGCGAGCCGCGCATCACATGCCAATGCGTGGTGCCGGAGTCGAACCAGACGTCCAGGGTGTCACTGATCTTCTCGTACTGTGCCGCTTCGTCACCCAGCAGTTCGACCGCGTCCAGTTTGGACCAGGCCTCGATGCCGCCCTGCTCCACGCGCTGTGCCACCGCTTCCATCAGCTCGACGGTACGCGGATGCAGCTCGCCGCTTTCCTTGTGCAGGAAGAACGGGATCGGCACGCCCCAGATCCGCTGACGCGAGATGCACCAGTCCGGACGCCCGGCGATCATGCCGTGCAGCCGTGCCTGGCCCCACGCGGGGACGAACTCGGTCTGCTCGATGGCGTCCAGCGCGCGACGACGCAGCGAACTGCCGTCGTGCACCACTTTGTCCATGCCGACAAACCATTGCGCCGTGGCGCGATAGATCAGCGGTGTCTTGTGCCGCCAGCAATGCATGTAGCTGTGCCGGATCGACTCATGCTTGAGCAGCGCGCCGACTTCACGCAGCTTTTCGACGATGGCCGGATTGGCCTTCCAGATGAACTGGCCACCAAAGAACGGCAGGTCCGACACGTAGACACCGTGGCTCTGCACCGGGCTGAGGATGTCGTCGTTTTCCATGCCGTAATGCTTGCAGGACCGGAAGTCGTCTTCACCGTAAGCAGGCGCCGAGTGCACGATGCCGGTACCCGCGCCGGTTTCCACGTACTCAGCCAGGTGCACGGGCGCAAAGCGCTCATAGAACGGATGGCAGAAGCGAATGAGCTCCAGCGCCTTGCCCTCGCAGCGCGCAATGATCTCGCCTTCCAGCCCGTAGCGTTGCAGACAGGAATCGACCAACGCTTCGGCAAGCACCAGCAGCTTTTCGCCGGTGTCGACCAGGGCGTAGACGAAGTCGGGATGGACGTTGAGCGCCTGGTTGGCCGGAATGGTCCAGGGCGTCGTGGTCCAGATGACGATGCTGGCCGGCTTGCTCAGCGATGCGACAGAGAACGCCGTTGCCAGCTTGTCGGCGTCTTCGACCTGGAAGGCGACGTCGATGGCATCGGACGTCTTGTCCTGGTACTCGACTTCCGCCTCGGCCAGGGCCGAGCCGCAATCGAAACACCAGTTCACTGGCTTCAGGCCCTTGAAGACGAAACCGCCCTCGACCATTTTCGCCAGCGCGCGTATCTCACCGGCTTCGTTGGCGAAGTCCATGGTGCGATACGGGTTGCCCCAATCGCCAAGCACGCCGAGACGGATGAAGTCGGCCTTTTGTCCCTCGATCTGCTCGGCGGCATAGGCACGGCAGCGCTCCCGGGTCAGGTCGGCCGGCTGGTTCTTGCCGTAGGTGATCTCGACCTTGTGCTCGATCGGCAGGCCGTGGCAATCCCAACCCGGCACATAGGGCGCATCGAACCCGGCGAGCGTCTTGGACCGAACGATGAAATCCTTGATGACCTTGTTGACCGCGTGACCGATGTGAATGCTGCCGTTGGCGTATGGCGGGCCGTCGTGCAGGACGAATTTGGGGCGACCTTCGCCGATCTGCCGCAGCTTCCGGTAGAGGTCAATACTGTTCCAGCGCTCCAGGGTCTCCGGCTCGCGCTGTGGCAGACCGGCCTTCATCGGAAACGCCGTGGACGGCAGATTGAGGGTCGCTTTGTAATCGGTCATTTCAGTCCTGACTCGTGGTAAAGGGTGAAGCTCGCCAGTATTCGCGAGCTGCGGCGATATCCGCCTCGATCGCCGTCTTGAGCGCCTCCAGCGAGGCGAAACGCTGCTCATCACGCAGCTTGCGGTGGAAGGTCACACGCAACAGGCGACCATAGAGATCGCCCTGATAGTCGAGCAAGTGCACTTCCAGATGCGGTTGGCCGTCGCTTTCCACCGACGGGCGCATGCCGATGTTGGCCACCGCCGGCTGATGGATACCCTCGACGTAGGTGCTCACCATGAACACGCCGCTGAGCGGTGTGCTCCTGCGTTTGAGCTGGATATTGGCAGTCGGCGCACCAAGCTGCCGCCCAAGCGCCTGCCCATGCATGACCCGTCCGGTAATGCTGAACGGTCGCCCGAGCAACTTCTGCGCCAGCACCAGATCGCCATCGGCGAGCACCTGACGCAGCCGAGTACTGCTGACACGCTCACCGTCCACCTCGATGGTGGTGGCCGCCTCGACCGTGAATCCTTCCGCGGCACCCGCCTTCAACAGAAAGTTGAAATCGCCGGCGCGGTCGCAACCGAAACGAAAGTCGTCGCCTACTTCCAGGTGCCGGACGCCGAGGCCTTCGACCAGTGTCGCGTGAACGAACTCGGCGGCACTCAGCTCACGCAAACGGCGGTTGAAGGCCAGGCACAGGACGAGGTCGACACCTTGCTCGTCGAGCAACTGAAGCTTTTCACGCAGCCGCGTCAGCCGCGCGGGCGCCTTGTCCGGTGCAAAATATTCACGCGGCTGCGGTTCGAAAATCACCACGCAGCTGGGCAAGCCAAGCTCGGCGGCACGCTCGCGCAGGCGCGCCAGGATGGCCTGATGCCCCCGGTGAACCCCGTCGAAATTGCCGATGGTGGCGACGCAACCCCGATGCCGGGGCCGCAGGTTATGAAGACCTCGAACCAGCTGCATACCGCACTTCTTGCTTGAAAAGTCGACGATTATACGCATGAGCCGACAGTCCCGGACAGGTTTGCCGCGCATGCGCGCTGCCGATCAATGACGAAGATGTCGAGGCCGCAAACCGAGCAATACCAGCCCTGCCGCGAAAGCGCCCAGCCCCGCTGCCACCAACACCCCCAACTGTACGGCACGCTGCTGCCAATTCCAGGCGAACCATTCGTCCGACGGCGCATTGAGCCACCAGACCATGGCGACCATCGCGGCGCAACCACCGGCCAGCCGCAGCAGGAAGGCTGCCCAGCCAGGCGCGAACTGAAACACGCCGATCCGGTACAGGCCCCAGAACAACAGGCCCGCGTTCAGCATCGACGACAGCGAGGTCGCCAGCGCCAACCCGACGTGCTTGAGCGGCCAGATGAGCACCAGGTTCAGCACCATATTGGCAACCATGCAGATGATCGCAACCCGGACCGGCGTTTTCAGATCCTGGCGGGCAAAGAAACCCGGCGCCAACACTTTGATCAACATGAATGCCAGCACGCCCAGCGAATAGGCCTCGAGTGCATTGGCCGACTGCACCACGGCCTCCTCGCTCATCGCACCGTAGTAAAACAGGCTGGCGATCAGCGGTTCGGCCAGGATGCCCAATGCCAGCGCAGCGGGGATGCCGACCAGCAGCACCATGCGCAACGCCCAGTTGAGCGTGTTGGAAAAGGCCTTCGGGTCCTCGCCGGCATGCTGGCGCGACAGACTCGGAAGAATCACCGTGCCGATGGCAATGCCGAATGCACCGAGCGGCAACTCCGAAAGCCGATCCGCGTAATAGAGCCACGACACGCTGCCGGTCTGCAGAAACGACGCGAGCACTGTATCGAGCAACAGGTTGATC
>Ga0114898_1001467_pt1 | contig 13826 bp, 5 predicted proteins | sample Malvired_Geostar_FD_83496 | JGI IMG/M metagenome (GOLD analysis project Ga0114898, IMG submission 83496) | Marine viral communities from the Global Malaspina Expedition - Malaspina viral metaG DeepMed_Geostar | ecosystem: Environmental > Aquatic > Marine > Oceanic | place: Mediterranean Sea... | reverse complement strand
GTCGCCTTCGCGTGCCAGATGCTTGCCGTTGAGGGTGCTACGTTCCCAACCGGTGACTACGCTGCCGCCTGCGGTAGTCGGTGAGCCAACCGTGATGTGGTAGCGCCTCATGCCGGGCCTCCCACCATCACGGTCCATGCACCACTGCGAATGGGCGTTTCGCCCTGTCCAATTATGGGGCGCACGTCATGGGCCCCCGGTGAACGATGGGGATGCCAGCCATACCAATCTCCTTTTCGGTATTTGAACTGGAACCTTGCTGCACGCGTGTTGGCGAGCGCAAACGGCGCACCGCTTTTTTATGGACTGGTTCTCAGCTATGGGCCTCGCCCGCCCGACATCAGACGCAGCCGCCTAATCGTAAGGCCGCGCTTATTGCTGAACCGGTTCAGCGTCCTCCAGCTGTTCGACGTTCCATCCTCCGCCCAGGGCCGTGATGAGCTGCACGCTGGCGGTCAGTCGGTCACCCAGCAAGGCGAGGTTGGTGCGCTCGTTGTTCAGCGCAGTGGTTTGCACCGTCGCCACACTGAGGAAGTCCACGGTGCCCGCGCGATACTGGTTCTCGATCAGGCGCAGCGACTCTTGCGCCGCCTCCAGCGCTTCGCGCTGCACCACCGCCTCTTCGGCCAGGACGCGCAGCTGCACGAGGTTGTCTTCGACCTCGCGGAAGCTGTCGAGAACCGTCTGCCGATAGGTCGCCACGGTTTGGTCGTAGAGGGCTTCGGCCTGTTCCAGCTCTGCCCGCCGAGCGCCGAAGTCGAGCAGGGTCAGTGCGAGCTGAGGGCCCAGGGACCAGAAGCGATTCGGTACGCTGATCAAATCGCTGAAGCTGCTGTTGCGGTAGCCGCCTCCGGCGCTCAGGGTCAGGTCCGGGTACCAGGCCGCTTCAGCCACGCCAATCCGTGCATTGGCGGCCATTACCTGTCGCTCGGCAGAAGCGATGTCCGGACGGCGCTCCAGCAACTGCGACGGCAGCGCCAGCGGCACCTCGGGCAGTCGAGGAATATCGCCACGCTCGGCGATGTCCAGGGCCGAGGGCGGCACCCCGACCAGCACCGCGATGGCGTGCTCCATCTGCGCCCGCTGCCAGCGCAGGTCGATCGCCTGGGCCTGAGTGCTTTTCAACTGGGTCAACGCCTGGCTGACGTCCGACCTGGGCACGATGCCCGCCTGGTATTGGTTTTCCGTCAGGCGCAGCGAGCGTGCGAACGCCTCCACCGTCTGATCCAGCAGGCGCTGCTGCTCATCCATCACGCGCAGTTGCAGGTAGGTCTGCACCAGTTCGGACTGCAGGCTCAAGCGAACCGCTGCCAGGTCCGCCGCGCTCGCCTGCATGTCGGCGCGATTGGCTTGCAGATTGCGCCGCAGCCGGCCCCAGATGTCCAGCTCCCAGGATGCATCGAGCCCGACTTCATAGCTTTCGCTGACCCCGCTACCGAAGGTGTTCTGCGTGCCGTCGGTCGACCGGCCCTGCCCTCCACGGGAAACGCCGCCGCTGGCCCCGACCACGGGAAACAGTTGCGAGCGCGCGCCGCGCACTAACGCGCGCGCCTGCCGATACTGCGCCTCGGCCGCGGCCAGGTTCTGGTTGGACACATTCAGCCGCTCGACCAGGGCGTTCAGTTCGGCATCGCCATAGAGCGTCCACCACGCGCCACGCTGCGATACGTCCGAAGGGGTTGCGCTCTTCCAGCCTTCGGCCTGTTTGAACGCGGCGGAAGTCGGCAGATCCGGGCGCTGATAATCGGGGCCAAGGGTGCAGGCGCCCAATGAAAACGCCATGACCAGCAAGGCCAGCGGGCGCGCGGAATACTTCAGACACAACAAGCTCATAACGGATTTTCCAGGGCGGCGTCGGTGCGTACACCGCGCCAGCGGTTGAAACGATGACGTGCCCGGTCCAGGTACAGGTAGACCACCGGCGTCGTGTAAAGCGTGAGAATCTGGCTGAGCACCAGCCCCCCGATGATGCTCAGGCCCAGCGGCTGGCGCATCTCGGCGCCCTCCGCCCCGCCCATCAGCAATGGCAGCGCACCGAGGATGGCCGCCATGGTGGTCATCAGGATCGGACGGAAACGCAGCAGGCAGGCGCGACGGATCGACTCTGGCGGAGACAGCCCGTCGTTGCGCTCGAACTGCAGGGCCAGATCGATCATCAGGATTGCGTTCTTTTTCACTACGCCGATCAGCAGGAACAGCCCAAGCAGGGAAATCAGGCTGAACTGTTCCCCGGTCAGGATGATCGCCAGCAACGCACCGACACCGGCCGAAGGCAAGGTGGACAGAATCGTCAACGGATGGATGTAGCTCTCGTAAAGGATGCCGAGCACGATGTAGACCAGAACCAATGCACCGAGGATCATCAACGGCTGGCCTTGCTGGGTGGACTGAAACACGTCGCCAGTGCCGCCCAGGCGTCCCTGGACCTCGCTGGGCATGCCGATGGCCGCCACCGCGCGCTCGATGGCCCGTGTCGCCTGGTCCAGGCTGACATCCGGCGCCAGGTCGAAGTCGATGTTCTCCGCAGCGAACTGGCCATCGTGACTGACCCGGTCTTCTTCGAGGCTGCGTTCGTAGCGGGCGAAGGCGGCCAGCGGAACACGGCGACCATCGCCGGTGATCACCTGGATCTGCTCCAGCACCTCGGGATGCTGGGCGTAACTCGGGTCGATCTCCATCACGACCCGATACTGGTTGAGCGACTCGTAGATGGTGGATATCTGGCGCTGGCTGAAGGCGTTGTTGAGCAGCGTGGTGACGGTGCTCATGTCGATACCCAGCCGCTTGGCCGCGTCGCGGTCGATCTTCAGGCTGATCTGTTGCGCGCCCTCGCCCTCGTTGGCATCGATGCTGGTCAGCTCGGGCAAGGCCATCAACGCACGGGTGACCTGCGGCACCCAGGTCCTCAGATCGGCGAGGTCGCTGGCCAGCAGGTTGTAGGAGTACGCCGAGCTGCTCTGGCGACCGCCCCCGAACTGCAGGTCCTGATCAGCCATGAGGAACATGCGCCCACCTGGCACCTTCGGCTGGTTCTTGCGAATACGCTCGATCACTTTCTGCGCCGAGATCTTGCGCTCGGCCAGTGGCTTGAGCCGCACGATCATGAAGGCGTTATTGATCCCGCCCTGCCCGCCGATGAAGCCCGCCACGCTCTCGACTGCCGGATCGGCCAGCACCGCCTTGCGGAAGGCTTCCATCTTTGGCTGCATGACCTGGAACGACAGCCCGTCGTCGCCGCGGATGAAACCGGTCAGTTGGCCGGTGTCCTGCTGCGGAAGAAAGGTCTTGGGGACTTCGATATAGAGAAAGACATTGAGCCCTATCGTCGCCAGGAGCGTGAACAGCGTGATGCGGTGATGGCGCAATGCCCACCCGAGGGAACGGTCGTAGTGGCGCAACAGCCATTGGTGAGCCTGGTGGCTCCAGCGGTACAGACGCCCATCGTGTTCGGGCTGGTGGGGCTTGAGCCAGCGCGCGCACAGCATCGGCGTCAGCGTCAGCGACACCAGCAGCGAGACCAGGATGGCGGCGGCCAGGGTAATCGAGAACTCGCGGAACAGCCGCTCGACGATACCGCCCATGAACAGGATCGAGACGAATACCACGACCAGCGAAAGGTTCATCGAAAGCAGCGTGAAGCCCACCTCGCGGGTGCCGAGATAGGCGGCACGCACGGGCGAAACGCCTTCGTCGATGTGCCGCGCGATGTTTTCCAGCACCACGATAGCGTCATCCACCACCAGCCCGGCCGCCAGGATAAGCGCCATCAGCGACAGCACATTGAGCGAGAAGCCGAACAGGTACATCACCGCGAACGTACCGACGAGCGAAACCGGGACCGCCAGCGCCGGGATCAGCGCCGTGCGCAGCCGACCGAGGAACAGGAAGACCAGCACGATCACCAGCCCCACCGCGATCAGCAGGGTCCGCTCGGCCTCGTGAAGCGTCGCACGGATGACCGGCGAACGGTCCATCGCCACTGCCATATCGACGCTGCCCGGCACGATGGCCTGCAACGCCGGCAGTTCGTTGCGAATCCCCTCGATGGTTTCGATGATGTTGGCGCCGGCCTGTCGGTTGATCACCAGCAGCACGGCACGTTCGTTGTTGAAAAAGCCGTCGTTGTAGCGATCCTCGACGCCGTCACGCACCTTGGCGACGTCGCTCAGACGCAGCGCCGCACCGTCCTGGTAGCGGATAATCAACGGCAGGTAATCGGCTGCCTCGTGCAGCTGGTCGTTGGCCTGCACCTGCCAGTGACGATCGTCATCCTCGACCATGCCTTTGGGACGCCGCACGTTGGCGGAGGCGATGGTCTCGCGTACCTCGTCCAGCGAGACGCCGTACTGTTCGAGCTGTTGCGGCTGGAGCTCGACGCGCACCGCCGGCAGCGAGCTGCCGCCGACCTGCACCTCGCCGACACCCGGAACCTGCGACAGCTTCTGCGCCAGTACGGTGGAACCGATGTCGTAGAGCTGGCCCTTGTCGAGCACTTCGGAGGTCAGCGACAGCACCATGATCGGCGCCTGCGCCGGGTTGATCTTGCGATAGGTCGGCATGCTGCGCATGCCGCTGGGCAGCAGATTGCGCGACGCATTGATTGCCGCCTGCACATCCCTGGCGGCACCGTTGATCTCGCGGTCGAGGTCGAACTGGATGATGATCCGCGTCGAACCCTGGCTGCTGCGACTGCTCATCTGGCTCACGCCGGCAATGCTGCCGAGCGAGCGCTCCAGTGGCGTCGCCACGCTGGAGGCCATGATCTCCGGACTCGCACCCGGCAGGCTGGCCTGCACCGTGATGACCGGAAAAGCCATGTTCGGCAGCGGCGACAAGGGCAACAGGCCGAAGGTGGCCCCACCGAGCAGCAGGATCGCCAGGCTCAGCAGCATGGTTGCCACGGGACGGGCGATGAAAGGAGCCGACAGATTCATGGCTGCAAGCCAGCAATGCGAACAGAGAACCTGAAAGCCCCGGCGCATGTACCTGATCGGCCACGCTCAGGACGCAGGGCGGTATCCAGCGCGATCATCCGGGGCAGCCTCGTCACCCGGCTCGCCATCGTTCGAACAGGGCCGGTCATGCGAGCGACTCCTGCTCTGCCACATCCTTGCGCCGGAAGCGCCGCCCCAGGCGATCGAAAAACAGATAGATCACCGGCGTGGTGAACAGTGTCAGCAACTGGCTGAGCAATAGCCCGCCGACCAGCACCAGCCCCAACGGCTGGCGCAACTCGGCACCCGAACCGGACGCCAGCATCAGCGGTACCGCACCGAAGAGTGCAGCCAGGGTCGTCATCAGAATCGGACGGAAGCGCAACAGCGCCGCTCGATAGATCGCGTCCTGCGGGCTCATGCCCTGGTGGCGCTCGGCTTCCAGGGCAAAGTCGATCATCATGATCGCGTTCTTCTTGACGATGCCGATCAGCAGGATGATCCCGATGATGGCGATCAGTCCGAGGTCATTGCCGGTCAGCAACAGCGCGAGCAAGGCACCGACCGCCGCCGATGGGAGCGTCGACAGGATCGTGATCGGATGGATGTAGCTCTCGTAGAGTACGCCGAGCACGATATACATGGTCACCACGGCCGCCAGGATCAGCAGCAAGGTGCTCGACAGCGACGCGCGGAACGCCTCGGCGGCGCCCTGGAAGCGGCTCTGGATACCGGCTGGCAGGCCGATCTCGGCCTCGACCGCTTCGATGACTTCAACCGCCCTGCCCAACGACACCTCGTCAGCCAGGTTGAATGACAGCATCACAGCCGGAAATTGCCCGATGTGGTTGATCAGCAAGGGCGCGTTGCGCTGCTCCAGCGTGGCCAGGCTCGACAGCCGCACCGGCGTGCCGCCCTCGCTCTGCACGAACAACTGTTCCAGCGCCTGCGGTCCGATGCGGTTGCCCGCTTGTGCTTCGAGTACCACGCGATACTGGCTGGCCTGGGTGAAGATGGTCGAAATCTGCCGCTGACCGAAGGCGTCGTACAGCGCATCGGTGATCGCCGATATCTCGATACCCAGCCGTGCCGCCGCATCGCGATCGATATCCAGGTAGATCTGCAGACCATCGCTTTGCAGATCGCTGGCGACATCGGTCAGTTCGGGACGTTCGCGCAAGGCCGCGACCAGTCTTGGCGTCCACTCTTTCAGCAATTCGCTGTCCGGCGATTCGAGACTGAACTGGAATTGCGTGCGGCTGACCCGGTCTTCGATGGACAGATCCTGCACCGGCTGCATGTACAGATCGATGCCCGGCAGTTTCGCCAGCTCAGGCCGCAGGCGGTCGATGACCTGGCTCGCCGTGACGTCACGCTGATCATGTGGTTTGAGGTTGATCAGCAGGCGACCGCTGTTGAGGGTGACGTTGTCACCGTCGACACCGATGTAGGACGACAGGCTGGTCACCGCGGGATCGGCAAGGATCACGCGAGACAACGATTGCTGCCGCTCGCTCATCTCGCGGAAGGAGATCGATTGCGGCGCTTCGCTGATGCCCTGGATCACGCCGGTGTCCTGCACCGGAAAGAAGCCTTTCGGCACGGCGAGGTACAACACCACGGTCAGGCCCAGCGTCGCCACGGCCACCAGCAAGGTCAGCCGCTGATGATTCAGCACCCAGCTCAGCCAGTTCGCGTACTGGGCAATAAGCCGCTCGACCCAGTCCGGCTTGGATTTTTCCACCGTAGCGGGCTTGAGCAACTTGGCGCACATCATCGGCGTCAGCGTCAGCGATACCACCAGCGAAATCAGGATCGCAACGGCCAGGGTGATGGCGAACTCGCGGAACAGCCGCCCCACCACGTCCTGCATGAACAACAGGGGAATCAAAACCGCGATCAGCGACAGCGTCAACGAAATCAGCGTGAAGCCGATCTGCTTGGCGCCCTTGAGGGCAGCCTGTAGTGGCGTCTCACCCTCTTCCACGTGGCGGGCGATGTTTTCGAGCATGACGATGGCGTCATCGACCACGAAGCCGGTTGCGATGGTCAGCGCCATCAGCGTCAGGTTGTTCAGCGAAAAACCGGCCAGGTGCATCACTGCAAAGGTGCCGATGAGTGACAGGGGCACCGCGATGGACGGAATGATCGTCGCCGACAGCCGCTTGAGGAACACGAAGGTGACCATGACCACAAGAAAGGTGGCCATCAGCAATTCATGCTGCACATCGGTGATCGCGGCGCGGATAGTCTGCGTACGGTCGGTGAGCACCACCACGTCGAGACCGGCCGGCATGCTGGCCGTGACCTCGGGAAGCAGCGCCTGGATGCGTTCGACCACCTCGATCACGTTGGCGCCTGGCTGGCGCTGGATATTCAGCAATACGGCCTGGCTTTGATTGGCCCAGGCCGCGAGGCGCTCGTTTTCGGCGCCATCGATGATATCGGCAACATCCCTGAGCCGCAGTGTCGCCCCGTCTTCGTAAGCCAGTATGAGCGCTGCGTATTCCTCCGGCGTTTTCAGCTGATCGTTGGCATCGAGCATCGACACGCGCGTGGGGCCATCGAAGTTGCCTTTGGGCTGATTGACGTTGGAACTGGTGATCAACGAGCGAACATCGGCAAGCGACAATCCATAGGCCGCAAGCGCCTCCGGATTCACCCGAATGCGTACCGCGGGGCGCTGGCCGCCGGCGATGCTGACCATGCCCACGCCGCTGATCTGCGCCAGTTTCTGCGCCATACGCGTGTCGACCAGATCGTGCAGTTCAGGCAGGGCGAGGCTTTCCGAGGTCACCGCCAGCGTCATTACCGGCGTGTCCGCGGGGTTGACCTTGTTATACACAGGCGGCGCCGGCAGATCGCCGGGCAGTAGGTTGTCCGCCGCGTTGATCGCCGCTTGCACCTCCTGCTCGGCCACGTCCAGCGCGACATCGAGGGAGAAACGCAGGGTAATCACCGAAGCGCCGCCCGAACTGGTCGAGGACATCTGGGTCAAGCCGGGCATCTGCCCGAACTGCCGCTCCAGCGGCGCGGTCACCGCGCTGGTCATGACCTCCGGACTCGCGCCGGGATAGAGCGTCATGACCCGGATGGTCGGATAATCCACCTGCGGCAGCGCCGAGACCGGCAGCATGCGATAGGCGATCAAGCCGGCCAGCAGGATGGCAATCATCGTCAGGGTGGTCGCTACCGGCCGGAGGATGAACAGCCGCGACACGTTCATTGCGCCGAAAGCCTCTGCCCGCTTCGTGGACCGTTTCTCGCGTTTTAGGCGGCTTTTTCGTCTAGCGTCTGGCGGTCGACCACTTCTACTTCGCTGCCGTCGCGCAGACGATCGGTGCCTTCCATGACGATCCGTTCGCCGGCGCTCAACCCTTGGGCGACGACAGTCATTTCACCGTTGCTCGGCCCCACTTCCAGTACCCGCAGCTCGACTTTGGAGTCGTCGCCAACCACATAGGCGTAGTTGCCGCGCGAACCGAACTGCAGCGCCGCCGAAGGGATCAGGGTCGCCTCCTCCAGCGTCTGCACGCGAAGACGGATGTTGACGAACTGGTTGGGAAGCAGCAGCTCTGCCTCGTTATCGAAGCGCGCCTTCATTTTCAGCGTGCCGGTGGTCGGGTCGATCAGATTGTCGAGGCTCTCCAGGACCCCTTCACCGAAGAGCATGCGCTCGCCACGATCCCAGGCCTGCACCGACAGCTCATCACCGCGACGGAAACGGGAAATGACCGGCGGCAGCTCGCTTTCAGGCAGTGTGAAGCTGATCGCCATGGGTTGGGTCTGGGTGATGACGACCAGCGGCGTGGCGTCGTTGGCGGCGACCAGGTTGCCCTGGTCCAACTGGCGCAGGCCGACCCGTCCATCGATGGGCGCACGAATCTGCGTAAATTGCAGGTTCAGCTTGGCCTCGTTGACCGCCGCCTGGTTCGACGCCAGCGTGCCCTGGTACTGATTGACCAGGGCCTGCTGCGTGTCGAGGGTCTGCTTGGCGATGCTGTCGTCGGCGAACAGTCCTCGATAGCGTTTGAGGTCCACCTGCGCATTTTCAAGCAGCGCACGGTTCTGCTTGAGCGTACCTTCTGCCTGCTGCAGCGCCACCTCATAGGGACGAGGGTCGATGACCGCGAGCAGGTCGCCCGCCTTGACCCGCTGACCTTCCTCGAAGCGCACCTCGACCAGCTCCCCGGCTACCCGGCTGCGAACGTTCACGGTGTTCAGCGGCGTAACGGTACCGAGCGCCTTGGCGTAAACGTCGAATCGGCCTTTCTCGACCGTGGCCACTCGCACCGGCGTCGGGCCGCCGAACGCACCGAAGGCCGGGCGCCCTCCGCGCTGTTGTTGCGGTTGCTCGGTTGCAGTTGGCCACAACCACCAGAGCAGTAGCGCGACCACGATGATTACGCCGCCGATGATGAGCCAGCGCCGCATCGAGCCGGCAGAAGAAGTGTTTGCCTCGGACATGTACTGGGTTCGCCTGGAAATGAGCGTGAACCATAAGCAGTCGCGCCCCGCTCGCAAAGTGGATTTACGGCATTTTTACGTATCCGGCCGTGTCCGGCCCGAATTACATCGCCAAACCTGCGAACCAGGACTCAGGAACCATGCTTGAGCCGTCCAGTCTATGTATCGTTCGACAGGCCGCTGACGTACATCGCACCGGGCAATGGCCCTGACGATCCACCGCATCCGGTCGATATGCCGCTTTCATCAGGCCACCCGATAATGGCCTGTACAGGATCAAGGAATGAACGCATCACTGGTTATCCTGGCACTGACCGTCGCCAGCTTTCTTCTCGGTTTTCTACGCGACCTGTTCATCGCCAAGGCCTTCGGCCTGAGCTGGGAAGCAGACCTGATTTTCGTCGCGCTGATTCTGCCGATGTTCTTCGAAAACTTCCTCGGCCTCGCCCTGCGCGATGCGATGATTCCGTACCTGCAAAAGCTGCGCAGCCAATCCCAGGCGTTGTTCGAAACCGTGAGCCGCTGGCTTTACTGGCGTGTCATGCTCATGGGCGCCGCGGTCAGCGCCGTTGCCATCGTTGCAAGCTACTGGCTCCTTACCTTGCTGGCGCCCGGCTGGACCGACGCTCAGGTCGCCTCGGGGCAACTGGTGTTCTGCGTAGGCGCGGCGCTCATCGCCGTCCAGGCGGTCCTGTACTGCCAGGGCGCGCTGTTGAACATGGATGAGGTGTTCATCCTGCCGATGACGCGAACCGTGCTGCTCAACGCCGGGGCGATCATTGCCATCCTGCTGTTCCAGCCCACGGGTATGGTGATCTTCATCGGCATGTTGCTGCCTCAGCTGGGACTGATCGTCGCGCAACATCGACGCATCGCTTATCTTCGCGGCGAGAAACAGGCCGAGACCCGCGGACACGCCGGCGGCTTCGGCCTCGCGTTCGCGCCGGTGCTGCTGGCCGCCGGCGCACAGCAGGGCTGCATCCTGGCCGAGCGGATGTTCGCGTCCTATCTCGACGAAGGCAGCATCACCATGCTGTCCTTCGCGTTTCGCATCGTCACCATTCCGCTGACCCTTTATGCACTGTCGGTGCTGTCGGTGCTCTTCCCTCGATTCGTCTCCAGCTGGAACGATATCGACTTCATCGGCCACGCCGCGGTGATACGCAAGGGATTGCTGGCGACGCTGCTGTTCCTGGTGCCGGCGGCGGTAGTGCTCTGTTCGTTTCCGCAGACGGTGGTGGCGGTTCTGCTGGAAAGGGGTCAGTTCGGCGCGCCGCAGACCCAGGCCACGGCGTCGCTGGTGGTGCTGTATGCGGCCGGGCTACCGGCAATGGGGTTGGCGCTGCTCTGGGGCCGCGCCCTGCTCGCCCAGCATCAGTCTCGATTGTTTCTGGCGATCACGCTGGTCAGTTCAGCGCTGACCATCGGCCTCGATGCGCTGCTCTACGGCCCGTACGGCGCCGAGGGCCTGGCCTTCGCATTCTCCGCTGGCGCGTCGCTGCAGGCGCTGTTCATGGGCCTTTACGTCTACCGCGCCTCGCCAACCGGGCTGGCGCCAGGGATTCTTCTACGCTGGATCGCCACAGCTGCCGCAATCGCCACGGTGCTGCATTGGCTACCAGCGCCTGATGGCCTGCTCCAGTTGGGCGTGTACATCGTCCTGGTGCTTTGCGCCTTTGCGCTGGGCGTGTTGTTGCTGGGCGAACGGGACCTGTTCAGACCCGCCTACTGGTCCATGAAAAAAGCCTGATTCTGGCCATTGCCGTGCCCGGGCCGTGTGTTCTCGCGCGTAGCGCGCTGGCCGAACGATACGGCCGCGCGGGCGAAACAACCGCCCGGGTCGCCGGCCCGACCTGAATCCCCTTCTGCACCGCTCAAGCGCGCCACGCCCCGGCATTCGCTTGCGTCTACCGAAAGCCGCTCAGGGTCCGTCTGACCTGCTTCGAAAATCAGACTCCAGGGCAAATCCGGACATCCACCGGTAAAACTCCATAGCCGCCGGCAAGGCAGCCTGGGCGGGCCTGCGCCAATACTCGGGACACATCAGAATAAGAGTCCCGCAATGAACATGTACCAACCCACTGCCACTGCCGGGGTCGGCCACATCGGACGCTCCCAGGCTCGCGTCGAGGACACGGCGCTGCTGCGCGGACTGGGCCGCTATGCTGACGATGTCGCCACGCCGCCCGGAACGCTGCACGCCGCCATCGTGCGTTCGCCCCATGCACATGCGCGCATCGTTTCGGTGGATGCCGAGGCCGCGCTTGCGATGAAAGGCGTGCACGGTGTGCTGACCGGTGACGACGTCAAGCGATGGGCGAACCCCTTCCCGGTGGGTGTCCGCGCGCCCATGGAACACTGGTGTCTGGCCGTCGACAAGGCTCGTTATGTCGGCGAGCCGGTCTGTGTGGTGATCGCCGATGATCGGTATCTGGCTGAAGACGCACTGGATGCCGTCCGGGTCGAGTACGAACCACTGACCCCGATCATCGACCCCGAAGCGGCGGCCGAGGACAACGCGCCGGTGCTCCATGAAGCCGTGGGCAGCAACGTGGTCAACGAACGCTGCTTTCGCTACGGCGATCCGGAACAGGCGTTCGAAACGGCCCACCGCCAGGTGTCGATCAAGGTTCATTACCCGCGCAACTCCTGCACCCCGATCGAGTGCTATGTGGTGCTCGGGCAATACCTGCCCGCCACGGGCACCTACGATGTCCTGTCCAACTTCCAGGGCCCGTACGCGCTGCACTCGGTGATGGCGCGCGCACTGAACGTACCGGGCAATCGCCTGCGGCTACGCACCCCGCCGGACTCGGGAGGCAGCTTCGGTATCAAACAGGGCGTCTTTCCGTACGTTGTGCTGATGGGGCTGGCCGCGCGCAAGGTCGGCGCGCCGGTCAAGTGGGTCGAGGACCGGCTGGAGCATCTGCAGGCCTCGTCCAGCGCGACCAACCGGGTATGCGAAATCAGCGCAGCCGTGCAAAGCGATGGCCGAGTCGTCGCCTTGCACTACGACCAGATCGACGATTGCGGCGGCTACCTGCGCGCGCCGGAGCCCGCCACCTTCTATCGCATGCACGGCAACCTGTCCGGAGCCTATGCGATCCGCAACCTGTCGGTACGCAACCGCGTGGTACTCACCAACAAGGTGCCCAGCGGCCTCAACCGCGGCTTTGGCGGCGGCCAGGTGTACTTCGCGCTGGAGCGCCTGATGCACGAAGTGGCGGTGCAACTGGGCCTGGACCCGTTGCAGGTCATCCGTCGAAATCTCGTACCGGCGGGCGTCTTCCCCTACCGGGCAGCGGCCGGTGCCCTGCTCGATTCCGGTGATTACCCCGCAACGGTCGATCTCGCGGTTCGTGAGGGTGGGCTCGATGAACTGTTGCGGCGTCGCGAACAGGCCCGTGCAGAGGGCCGTCTTTATGGTGTCGGCTACACCGCTGTGGTCGAGCCCTCGATCTCCAACATGGGCTATATCACCACGGCGATGACGCCGGACGAACGCCGCAAGAGTGGCCCCAAGAATGGCGCGGTCAGCACGGCCACCGTGAGCATCGACCCACTCGGCGGCGTGACCGTGCACGTGTCATCGACACCCCAGGGCCAAGGGCACCAGACCGTTGTCGCTCAGATCGTCGCGGACGTTCTGGGGGTGGCACTCCAGAGCATCAACGTCAATGTGGAACTCGACACCGGCAAGGACGCCTGGTCGATCGCCTCGGGCAACTATTCCAGCCGGTTTGCCGGTGCGGTCGCTGGCGCTGTGTACAACGCCGCCGTGAAGATTCGCGAACGCATGGCTACCATTGCCGCCTCGATGTGGAACGTGCCGGCCGACCAGGTGCGTTTCGCCAGCGGCAAGGTATTCGTCGAAGACGGCCCGAACCAGCCGTTTCATCGCATCGCCGGATCGACCCATTGGTCGCCGGGCCTGCTGCCCGAGAGCGAAGGCGGCGGGCTGCGCGAAACCGCTTTCTGGACGCCACCGCAACTGACCGCTCCGGACGACAACGACTGCATCAACAGCTCCTTGTGTTACGGATTCATCTTCGATTACTGCGCTCTGGAGATCGACAAGGTCACCGGCGAGGTCCGCATCGACCGTTACGTGACCTGCCACGACGCCGGACGCATCCTCAACCCGATGCTGGTCGATGGGCAGATCCGTGGCGGATTCACCCAAGCCCTGGGCGTCGCCTTGATGGAAGAGTTCGCCTATGGCGAAGACGGCAGCTTTCTATCAGGCACCTTCGCCGACTACCTGGTGCCGACCGCGCCGGAGGCCGTGGAACCGCTGATCCTGCATATGGAGACGCCGTCTCCCTTTACGCCGCTGGGCGCCAAGGGCGTCGGCGAAGGCAACAACATGAGCACACCGGTGTGCATCGCCAATGCCATGGCCGATGCACTGGGACGTTCCGACAT
>Ga0114898_1001466_pt1 | contig 13827 bp, 10 predicted proteins | sample Malvired_Geostar_FD_83496 | JGI IMG/M metagenome (GOLD analysis project Ga0114898, IMG submission 83496) | Marine viral communities from the Global Malaspina Expedition - Malaspina viral metaG DeepMed_Geostar | ecosystem: Environmental > Aquatic > Marine > Oceanic | place: Mediterranean Sea... | reverse complement strand
GGCCACACGGCTCGTAGCGCGACGGCATCAGCAGGAAATCGCTGCCGGCAAAAAGCCGACGGGCATCGGTCTCGTTAAAGCCGATGTGCGCACCCACCCGTCCGGGGAAACGTTCGGTGAGGCGTCGTACTTCGTCTTCTATATGGCTGTCGCCGCGACCGAGGATCGCCAGCTGTCCGCCGCGCTGTACGATCGTCTCGGCAACTTCGATGGTCAGGTCGATGCCTTTCTGGTGAACCAGTCGAGACACCACGGCAAACAACGGGCCCTCGTCCTGCTCTAAACCGAACAACTCGCGGACATGGGCCGCATTGGCCTGCTTGCCCGCCCATTCGTGCGGGCCGAACTGGCTGATCAGGTGCGAGCAGTGCTGCGGTTCCCAGCTGTCGTCGATACCGTTCAGCAGCCCGGTCAACAGACCCTGGCGTGCCTTCATGGCCAGAAAGCCCTCCATGCCGCAGCCGAACGCCGGGGTGGTGATTTCCCGCGCGTAGGTCGCACTGACGGTGGTGACGTGATTGGCGTAGGCAATCCCCGCCTTGAGCAAGGACAATGCGCCGTAGAATTCCATGCGCTCGGGACTGCAGGCTTCGAGCGGGATCCCCAACTGGCGGCGCAGGCTCATGTCGATGTTGCCCTGGTACGCCAGGTTGTGAATGGTGAAGACGCTGGGTGTGCTCAGCCCTCGCCAGTGCATGTAGGCCGGGGTCAGCCCGGTAGGCCAGTCATGGGCATGGACCAGATCGGGTGTCCAGCGGATGCAGGCCGTGCCTGCGGCGATGTCGGCGGCGGCCATGCACAAGCGGGCGAAGCGCACCGGATTGTCCGGCCAGTCATTGCCGTGCTCGTCGCCATAGGGCAGGCCGTCGCGCTCGTAGAGTTCAGGGCAGATCAGCACGTAGATGATCAGGCCGTCCGGCATGTCGAGCCGACCGATCCGACAGGGCGGCAGATCACCTTGCGAAAGCACGTTGCCGACGATGCGGATCGGTACGCCGCATTGCATGACCTGGGTATAACCCGGGATCAGTACACGTACATCGTGACGCTCGCCCAACGCGCGGGGCAGGGCGGCGGACACGTCGGCGAGTCCACCGGTCTTGACCAGATCGGTCAGTTCCGAGGTCACGAACAGTATTTTTTTCTTGTCCACCTGCGTGCTGCGAAGTTGCAGCACCGGGCGCTCGATCGGCGCCCCCGCAGGTGGGGTTGTCTTGAGGTCGGCGGGCCGGGCATCCACTGCAGCAATACTCATAAGCACATCTCTCCAGGTGACCGGGTTTCCAACCGGCCATTACGAGCACGTTTGTTCCAGGCAGCGCCCCTTCGAGAGCTGCAAATCATGAGCACGGCAAGGGTGAAATTTTTCTTGTTGGAGCCGCTTGTTCCGCGGCACAGGGCGAGTTTTGCCCTACTTGAAAAAAGACCGAGCCGCTATGAATTAGTTCTCGGATTTCGAGGTAAACCATCAGGGGGAACTTTGCGGAGGGCGGCCGGTTCCGAAAATTGAGCCCAATCAGGCATTTTTCCACAGCCAGCCGGAGCGAAGATCATGCAAGACCTTGCTGAAATCGTGCAGTTTCTGAGCGACAAAGAATTGAAATTGACCACTGCCGAATCCTGTACCTGTGGCCTGATGGCCTCATTGTTAGGCGACATACCCGGCTGCGGTCAGGTTCTGGACAGCGGTTTCGTCGTGTATTCGCCGAAAGCGAAGAATCGGCTGCTTCACGTCAGTTTCGAAACCATCGAGACCTTTGGCCTGACCAGCGAAGAAGTCGCCACCGAGATGGCGGTCGGGGCACTCAATGCCAGCGTCGCCGACATTGCGATTGCCAATACGGGCGTTGCCGACGACAGCGAGGAGGACCCCGGCGGCACGCAGTGCTACGCCTTCGCGCTCATGCAAGGCGAACGCCAAGTCAGCGTCAGCGAAACAGTGCAGTTCGAAGGTGATCGGGTACAGATACGCAAACAGGCTGCTCGCTACGGGCTGGAGCAGTTACCGAGCAAATACGAACAGCTGCTGCGAAAGTTGCGCGAACACGACTGATCCGGGGCGGGGTGTCCCGGCGCACCGGGATGTGACCGCACGATGCGCGGTGCCCCACCATGCAGCACGTGGCAGGCTCGGTTACACCGGCGGCTGACGCTCCGGTTCGACGTGGTCCGGCACCGAGCTATCGACCTTCGATTTGCGTCCGACGCTCAGGTCCGCCCGCAGTTGCGGCAGGCAATGCGGGTACTGGCGCTGGACGAAGCCGATCAGGCTTTCGCGCACATGGCAGCGCAGATCCCAGTTGCGGGAAGAGTCGGGCGAACTGACCAGCACCCGCAACTGGATGGATTTCTCGCTGGTGTCGGTGACCTGCAGCACGATCACGCGTCCATCCCACAACTCGGGCACTTCCTGGCACACCCGGCGCAGTTCCTCGCGCAACGGCTCCAGAGGCAATGAATAATCGACCCAGAAGAACACCGATCCGATGATGCTCGAGTTGCGCCGCGTCCAGTTCTGGAATGGCTTCTCGATGAAGTACTGCAAGGGCACCACGAGTCGACGGTCATCCCAGATCCGCACGATGACGTAAGTGCCGGTGATTTCTTCGATGCGGCCCCATTCGTTCTCGACGATCACCACGTCGTCCAGCCGGATCGGCTGGGTGAGTGCGATCTGTATCCCCGCGATCAGATTGGCGAGCACCGGGCGGGCGGCGAAACCGACGGCCAGGCCTGCGAGGCCCGCAGAGGCCAACAGGCTGGCGCCGAACTGGCGAGCCGCCGGAAAGATCATCAGCATCGCCGCGGCGCCGATCAGCAGAATGAAGAAACCCAGGGTACGCAGCAGTACCCGCGATTGCGTCTGGATCTGTCGGGCGCGCAGGTTGTCGATCACATCCACGGGGTTTTTCAGCCGCACCGCGTGCTCGACTCCGCGTAGCAGGCGCAATGCCAGCCAGGTGAAGCAGCCAATGATCAGCAAGGTGGTCAGGCGCCGCGCCGCGCCGATCAGCGCGAAGTCGTCGCTGGCGGCCGTCAACACGGCTTGCAAACCCAATAGAGGCAGCAGCAGCCGAATGGGTTTCTCCAGCTGTTCGGACACCGCCTTGGTCAACAGAAAGCCGCGCCCCAGTCGCAACATCACGGCGGTCAGTACACGGCTGAACACGCTCAGCAGTACGACCACGAAGGCTGCGGCCAACAGGGTACGCAGCGCGGGTTCTGTTATGTAGGTTTCCCATTGCAGGGGTAGGTCGAGGAATTCGATACGCCAGCTCCGCTCCGATGAGTGCCTCAAGTGACTGATGACACCTCAGCAAAGTTCAGGCCGCGCATGCAGCCAGTCGGATAGGTGGAACTCCCATGGACGGCTCCTTTCACATTTATCAACAGGTGCAAGCCTTGATCGGAATTCGAACCAATGGGAGACACGCCATGCAAAGTGCACAGACCGGAAACGATGTCCGTATCGAACGTTTGATCGAGTGGCTGCGCGACGCGCATGCCATGGAAGCACAGGCCGAATCCATGCTCACCAAGCAGGCCAGCCGGATCGAGCATTACCCGCAGCTCAAGGCACGTATCGAGCAACACATCACCGAAACCCAGAACCAGGCCAAGCTGATCGAGACCTGTCTGCAACGCTACGACAAATCCTATTCGGGGCTGAAGGACCTCGGCGGCAAGATGATGGCGATGGGGCAGGCCATGGGCGGCATGATGGTCAACGATGAAGTGGTCAAGGGCGCCCAGATGGGCTACGTCTTCGAGAATTTGGAGATCGCCTCCTATGAGATTCTGATCGCGGCTGCCAAGGCCGTCGGCGATACCCAGACCGAGGAAATCTGCACCCGCATCCTGGCCGAAGAGGTTGCCATGGCCGAATGGATGCGCAGCCATCTGGCGGAACTCACCCAAGCTTATCTGACCCGCGCACAGGCCCCTAACACCGAGGCCAAGCGCTGACGGGCGAGCCCGTCAGCGAGGCTGGCGAGCGGCTTGGCTAGCGCTCGGCGGTCTTGGACGTAATCGAGGCGGTGACCAGGCCGCCTCGGGTCGCGTAAAGCTCGAAGCGCAGTTCCTGAGCGAGCCGCACCAGATTGGCCGCGTCGCGGCATTGGTCGTCCGTAATGCCGAAGACGGTCAGCTCTTCGCCGTCCACATGCTCTTCGTAGAGACGGACGGTGACGCGGCTGTCTTCCTGCGCATGGCAATCACAGCGAAAGGGATGAAGGTAGTTGCGAAGGATGTTTTCGATCGTCAACAGGGGTAGGCGCGACGCCATGATCCTTCCTCCCATCGTATGCCTGAGTTTGCGAGGCTGGTCGCCATCGGGAATGGCCGCCGTTATAGGGCGGCCCCTCTCAACGCTAGCAGGACCTGGTCCGTTGTAAATACCCTTTTGCCACCGCTCGGCAGAAGACCGTCCGTCATGTAACAACTGCCGTTGGGCTTGCCCGGCGGGTTGTGCCGCCGCTCTGGGCGCACAGACCTACAGCCACTGACCGCGCCGTTTCGCTCGCGGCCAATACAGACCCGAGATAGAGGAACCAGCATGAAATTGATATCGAAGTGGGTACTCGCAAGCCTTGTCGCGTCATCGTCGGCGTTCGCGCAATGGCCGGCAGGAACGCCGGAAGCCGAGCGGGGCGCGCGCCCCAGTCCGATGGGTAATCCGACGCCGCAGGAGACGCTCGATACCTACAAGGACAGCCAGGGCCGAACGGTTACCGAAGACGGCGACGTGGTCAGCACGCCACCGCGAACCGAAGGGGAGTCGGACCCCGACGTTGAAGATCCCTCCGTCAGCCCGGGTCGCCACTCCAGTCATGGCGGACCCACCGACTCGGCCTCGGACCCTGGCTCGATCGAATGAATGCGACTCGCGCAAGAGGCGACACGGTTGACCGCGACGTCGGACTTGCAGCATTGCGACGTGGCGACGTGCATGCCCGATGCAACCCACCGGGCATGCGGCAATCGCACGCGCTGCAAGACAGTGCTGTGCGATTACCTGAGCACTAACAGCCGGTAGACGCCAGCCTCGCTTTCAATCCCGTGAGTGTCGTGGGTGAAGCCGGGAAAGGATCGGTCGAATGCTTCCAGTGCCTTCAGATAGCCCAGCAGCGGCCCCTGCGCCGGGCCGGCGTTTTCTCCTGGCATCAGCAGCGGTATTCCCGGTGGGTAAGGCACGATCCCGGTTGCGACGACGCGGTCAGCCGCCTCATCCAGGGTGACCAGCTCGACCTCGTTCCTGACCAGTTTCTCGTAGGCCTGCACCGGGCTGAACTCGGCATCGGGCAGCGTACCGAATGCATGGGCCATTGCCGCCGTGGTCTTGTGCGCCTTCATGGCGGCGAAGATTTCATCGGACAGGTCCTTGAGGCCCATGCCGGCGTAGCGTTCCTGGTTGGCCACCAGCAGATCGGGCAGGCACTGTTCCAGCTCGAGGTTGGCGTCGTAGTCGCGCTTGAAGTCCAGCATTGCGTTGACCAGCGTGCCCCATTTGCCCTTGGTAATACCGATGGAAAACAGGAACAGGACGGTGAAATCAGTGGTTTTCTCAACCACGATGCCTTGCCGCGTCAGATACCGGCTCAGTACGCAGGCCGGGATGCCGGACGCGAGCAGGTTGCCGTCATCGCCCATGCCCGGGCTGAGCACCGACACCTTGATCGGGTCGAGCATGCAGTAGCCGTCTTCGATATCGCCAAAGCCGTGCCAGACCTCGCCTGGGTGCAGCACCCAGCAGTCTGGTTCGCGCCTGAGCCTGGCCGGATCGACTTCATGGAACGGAATCGACGCTGCGCCTACCCGGACCGAGCGCGGTTGCCAGCAGGTGAAAAACCAATCGTCCCGGCTCGACATTTCGCATTGCATGCGTGAAATGACCTGGCGGAACGCGATGGCTTCCTCAATAGACTCATTGGTCAGAATTTCGCCGTTGGGGGCTTCCATCATCGCGGAGCTGACGTCGCAGGACGCCATGATCGCGTAGTTGGGTGAGGTCGAGGCATGCATCATGAACGACTCGTTGAAGCGCCCGTGGGATATCGGGTTGCGGCCGTTGCGCACGTGGATCATCGAGGCCTGCGAAAGGGCGGCGAGCAGCTTATGGGTCGACTGGGTCGCGAAGACCGTCGGCTTCGACGCGTCGTGATCGTCCGGGCTGCCATGCATGGCAAATCGCTCCCTGTACAACGGATTGAAACGCGCATAGCCGTACCAGGCTTCGTCGAAGTGCAGCCGATCGACACTTTGCCCAAGCAACTCTTCGACGCGGCTCACGTTGTACGTCAGACCATCGTAGGTGGAGTTGGTGATGATCGCGTGGACCGGTGTCGGATCGATACGGGACGTCACCAGCGGGTTACGAGCAATCGCAGCTTTCACATGATCGGCACTCAGCGTCTGCGGGAGGATCGGGCCGATGATGCCGAAACGGTTGCGAGTCGGGACCAGATACGTCGGAATCGCACCGGACAGGGTCATCGCATGCTCGGCGGACTTGTGGCAGTTGCGGTCGCAGAGCGCGATCTGGTCGCGCGTGACGCTGGCCATGAGGATCACGCGGTTGGACGTGGAGGAGCCGTTGGTGACGTAATAGGTGCGATGCGCCCCGAACACTTTCGCCGCATAGCGCTCGCCCTGGCCGATGGGGCCGCTGTGGTCGAGCAGCGAGCCCAGCTCGTCAACCGAGATCGACAGGTCGGAACGCAGCATGTTCTCGCCAAAGAACTCGTAGAATGCCCGGCCTGCGGTGCTTTTCAGAAAAGCCGTGCCGCCGGCGTGGCCCGGCGTGTGCCAGGAATACTCATAGCTGCGGGAGAACTTCAGTAACGCACCGAACATCGGCGGCAATACCGCCTGTCGATAGCGCTCGATGGCCGCCAGGATACGGCCGCTCAGGAACTGGCTGGTGTCTTCGGGCAGCCAGATGAAGTCGTCGGCGTGCTGCATCACCAGCAGCGGCACATTCGAGGCCGTGCTGCGATTGCTGATCAGGAACACCGGCACTCGCGTGTTGCGTTCACGCAGGGCAGTGAGCAGCTCAATGCATTGCTGGTGATTTTCGCTGGTGTCCAGTTCCCAGCTGAGCAACACGCACTGGATCGCCGGGTCGCAACTGAGAATGGATCTGGCATCGCTCAGGCTTTCGGATGTCAAAACGCTGATCGAGCGTGCTTCCACGTCGTGGATCAATTGGCCCAGGGCCCTGCCGAACACGCTGTGTTCGTCGGGGGTGTCGCTGACCAGCAATGCCAGCATGCCAAGCGATTGTCTGTGCGTCATGGGCGCTTCTCCAGTCGGGTCAAGTCCAGGCGATGCACCGGGATGGGCTCACCCACGATGTGCTGCGCTGCAACGGTCTGCGTCGGGACGCTGTTGTTGACCGCTTCCAGGCGGATCAGCCGGTTGTTGACGAAGCCGAACAAGGTGTAGCCGACGATGGTTGCGACGCCGCCCAGCATCAGCGCCTGAGCGCCGGAGCTGTATAGCGCCAGGTAGCTGTAAGCCGCGGCGATGCAGGCGACGATATTGGTGACCAGCGCCTTTTTAGGTGGCACGTTGGAGACGTTCTGCAGCGTCATCAGCGTGGCCATGCAAAGGATGTAGGGCACCAGGTTGGTGACCACCGCAAGATTGACCAGGGTGTCGAACTGTTTGGAGAGGTCCGGGCTGATGGTCAGCAATGCCATGGCCGTCTGGATCGCCAGCAATATCAGCATGCTGATGATCGGAACCCCATGCTTGTTGGCCTTGGCGAAAATAGGCAGGAAGTAGCCGGTATCCGCCGAACTCTTGAACACCTGTGCGACGGTGAACTGCCAGCCCAGCAGCGATCCGATGCACGCGAGGACCATCAACCCCATGACGACGCTGCCAACCATTGGGTCGAACATCTTGGCGAACACCAGACCGAACGGCGCGGTGGACGCCACGAGTTCAGCGTTCCCGACGATGCCGGCGATGACATTGGTGGACGCGATGTAGATCACCGCGGCTCCCAGGGTTCCACCGAGCACCGCAATCGGTACGTTTCGTTCCGGATTCTCGACGGCATCGCCGTTGGCGCACGCCGACTCCAGCCCCAGGAACGCCCAGAGGGTGATGGCCACCGAAGCGCCTGCTGCTTCGTACCAGCTTTTGTCGTGCGGGTTCCAGCCAGCCGCATAGACGCTGCTGTCGAACCAGAACCAACCGATGGTCGAGACCAGCACGACCGGGGCGATCACGCCCCACACGGTCACCGAGCCGATCTTGCCGGTGATGTGCGCACCGCCGAAGTTGGCGGCGGTGGTGATCCATAACAACGCAATGGTCGCCAGACCGACTTGTAGCGAGTCGAGCGTTATACCGAATAACGTCTGGATGTAGCCCACCGCGGTGATGCTGATCGCAACGTTGGCGATCAACAACGACAGGCCGTAGGTGTAGTTGGTGATGTAGTTACCTGATTTGCCGAATGTATATTCGGCATAGCCACCCATGCCGCCCGTCTTCCGGCTGAGCATCCCGCACCGTGCGAATGCGTAAGCCAGCGCCAGGGAGCCGGTGGCGGTAATCAGCCAGGAGAGAATCGAGATCCCGCCCACCTCGGCGAGTTTGGAGGGCAGCAACACGATGCCGGACCCCAACATGTTGACGGCGGTCAACAGGGTCAGTTGCCCTACGCTCATTTTTTTTACGACAGACATGCTTCATTTCCTGAATTGAGGAACCACTGATAGCGGAGGGAGAAACGCAAGCTCAGTGCACGCACGGTCGTGATGGGCCCGCCGAGCAAAGCAGTCCCGGGCAGGCAAGTTGAAGCGTCTGGCGCATCCCGCGCCGATATAGGAATTTTCGCGGCGCACAGTAACACCGGGAAGTCGGTATCGATATTCGACAGATTGCCGCATCGAGCAAGCGTAGCCTGCCGTTCGGCGCTGAATGTCTTGATGAACGACCCAACGTCGTTTGAACACTTTATAAACAGAACGTAAGTCGAACAGGTTACAAGTCGATGTAAAGCCTGATACCACTCGCGCCAGACACCGAGGGCGCGTTGCACCCTGCAACCGGGGCGCCGCCGTTCACGCCACATCGTCCGGCGTTGGGAACTCCAGCCTTTGATCGCGGCTCTGTGGTCAATACAGGCAGGGAACCGGTCATGGCAGATGCATTAGACGAATACAACCGAAAACGGGATTTCAACGCCACCTCCGAGCCGTCGGGTGCCGACAGCCCCAAGGGCAAGCGCGCCGCGCCGAAGCGCTCGTCGGGCCATGCCCTGCAATTCTGCATCCAGAAGCACGACGCGACACGGCTGCATTACGACTTCCGCCTCGAGCTGGACGGCACGCTCAAAAGCTGGGCAGTGCCCAAAGGGCCGTCGCTCGATCCCCGCTCGCGCCGTCTGGCCGTGCACGTTGAAGATCATCCGCTGGAATACGCGACCTTCGAGGGCACGATTCCGGCGGGGCATTACGGCGCCGGTGATGTCATCGTCTGGGATCGCGGCATCTGGATACCGCAGGGCGATCCGCAAGAGGGATACCGCAAGGGAAAGCTCAAATTCAGCCTGCAAGGCGAAAAGCTCAGCGGTAGCTGGAACCTCGTGCGCACGCGTATGGATGGCGGGAAGGAGCAATGGTTTCTGATCAAGTCGAACGACGACGCGGCCCGACCTGAACAGGAATATGACATCGTCAGCGAGCAACCCGACAGCGTGCTGAGCGACCGCACGCTGGTTCCGCGCAAGCCTGGCAAGGCGAAGGCCGAAGCCAAGCCAAGGGCGGTCAAGACGCCCATGCGCAGCCGCCAGAAAGAACCCCCACCGATCATGCTTTCAGGAGCCAAGCCGGCGCCCTTGCCCGACAGCATCAAACCCCAGCTGGCCACTCTGGTCGACTCAGTGCCTGACGGTGACTGGCGTTATGAGGTCAAGTTCGATGGCTACCGGATCATGGCGCGAATCGAATCCGGAAAGGTGCAACTGTTCACCCGCAACGGCCACGACTGGACGGCAAAGATGCCTCGGCAGGCCGAAGCGCTTGCTGCACTGGGGCTGGAATCCGCCTGGCTTGACGGTGAAGTGGTGGTGCCCAACGAGGAAGGCACGCCCGATTTCCAGGCGTTGCAGAACGCCTTTGAAGTCGGCCGCAGCGGCGCCATCGTCTATTACCTGTTCGACCTGCCTTACCTGAACGGCATGGATCTGCGCGAGGTAGCGCTGGAGCAGCGGCGGGCGGCGCTGAGCGAACTTCTGGAGCATAACGACAGCGATCTGCTGAGGTTTTCCGCCGACTTTACCGAACAGCCTGAAAGCATGCTCGAAAGCGCCTGCCAGATGAAGCTCGAAGGGCTGATCGGAAAGCGCGCCGGCAGTCCCTACGTCTCCAGACGCAGCAATAGCTGGGTCAAGATCAAGTGCAAGAACCGTCAGGAATTCATCATCGTCGGCTTCACCGAGCCCAAGGGGACGCGTAGCGGCTTCGGCGCGCTACTGCTGGGCTTGCACAACGAGGCAGGCGAGCTGATTTATGCGGGAAAGGTTGGCACCGGATTCAACCAGGCCACGCTACAGAGCCTGCACGCCAAGCTCAAACCGCTGAAGACCGGAAAAAGTCCGCTGGCCAAACCGGCGCCCGCGGCGGATGTGCGAGGCGCTCACTGGCTCAAGCCTGAGTTGATGTGCGAAGTCGCCTACGCCGAAATGACCCGCCAGGGTGTGATCCGCCACTCGGTGTTTCACGGGCTGCGCGCCGACAAACCCGCTGAGGCCATCACCCAGGAGCGCCCGGCCAAGGCCGAAAAGGCTTCGGTTACGCGACAACCCAGGGGCACCCCGCCGAATGCTGCCGGCAAGATCAAGATTTCCAACCCGGAGCGCATCATCGATAAATCCATCGGCGCGACCAAGATGGAGCTGGCACGGTTCTACGCAGAGGTCGCGCCTTGGGCGTTGCCGCATCTGCGCCGCCGCCCGCTGGCGCTGGTACGTGCTCCCGAAGGCATCGACGGCGAACTGTTCTTCCAGAAACATACCGAAAAACTGAGCATTCCACACATCACCCAACTGGACACCGCGCTGTTTCCCAAACACGCCGCCCTGATGACCATCGATACGGTGGAAGCGTTGGTGAGCGCCGCACAGATGGGCACCATCGAATTGCATACCTGGAACGCGGTGGCGCCGGTACTCGATCACCCGGACCGCTTCGTACTCGACCTCGATCCCGACCCGGCGCTGCCGTGGAAACGCATGATCGAGGCGACCCAACTGACCCAGACCCTGTTGGACGAAATCGGCCTGCAATCTTTCCTCAAGACCAGCGGCGGCAAGGGACTGCACATTCTGGTGCCGCTCGAGCCAGTGCATGGCTGGAGCGAGGTGAAGGCCTTCAGTCAGGCCATCGCGCAATACATGGCCAAGTTGCTGCCGCAGCATTTCTCGGCGGTCAGCGGCCCGAAGAATCGGGTCGGACGGATCTTCATCGACTATCTGCGCAACAGCCAGGGCGCCAGTACCGTGGCCGCGTACTCGGTACGAGCGCGCGAGGGGCTGGGTGTCTCCGTACCGATTCACCGGGATGAACTGGCCGACCTCAAGGGGGCCAATCTCTGGACCATTCGCAATCTCATGTCACGGTTGGAAGAGCAGGGCGACGACGATCCCTGGGCCGGCATCGACGAGACGGGGCAGACGATCACTGCCGACATGCGCGAGCGGCTGGGGATGAAATGACCTGTATCCCGCGCAGCGGGCAGTATCAGTAATCGTCGCAGTCGGCACCTTGGCGCCGATAGCTCATCACGTGGGTTTCGCCGTTCGAATCGAGGTAGGTCATCCTGGCCTCGACCACCGCGCAGCCGCCCTTGGGCACCTCTATCGAGATCACCTTGGCGATGTCGAGATCATCGCCGTAATGATAGGGCGTCGGCTCCGGCGCGGCCTGGGCCCATTGAGCGGCCAGAGACAAGCCAGCGATCCACAACAGATTTTTCATAAGCACCTCTTTGCGTGGAAGCTGCGCAGGCGCGCAGCAAGGAATAAAAGGGCTGCCCAACGAGGGAAGGCAGCCAAGGCGGCAGGGCATCGGGCGACAAGGAGCGACCATCGAACGATGCCAGGCGGCGGACCGGGTCGATCACCGCACTGCCACAGGGCCAAGCGTACGGCCTGCGCGGGGCGGGAAAAATGGCGTTTCCCGAGAGGGACCGTTACCCATCGGGTAACAATGCTCAGGCCCAGTATTCAGGGTTCTGGAGCACCTGGTGATAACCGAAGAAGGCTTGCGGCAGTTCCTGTCTGAGGAACTCGACCCAGGTCCGGACCTTCGCATCCAGAAACCGGCGCGAGGGGTAGAGTGCGTAGATAGACTTTTCCTGCAGACGGTACTGCGGCAACAGCCGCACCAGGGAGCCGCGCTGCAGCGCCGGCACCGCGACGTAATCGGGCAACAGGCAGATCCCCATCCCGGCCTCGGCGGCGCTGCTCATGGCCTCGGCTACATTGACTTTGAATGTTTCGCCCGGCTGGATCGTCTGCTCACAACCGTTGCCAACGAAACTCCAGCTATCGGCGAACAGCGGATCGGCGAGGCGCAGGCAGCGATGCTGTGAGAGATCGGACGGCACCTTCGGAACACCGTGCTGGCGAAGGTAGATCGGCGAGGCACAGACGACATGAAACACCGTACCCAGTCGCTGCGCGATCAACTCGGAATCCGGCAAGTCGCGCGACAACGTGATGATCACGTCCAGGTGGTCTTCCAGCAGGCCGGGTTGACGCTGAGACAGAACCAGATCCAGATTCACCTCCCGGTGAATTTCGTTGTACCGCCCCGCGAGGGTTGCCAGTAGCTGAATGCCCAGGCCAATCGTGGAGTGGACCCGCAACGCTCCCCTGGGCACCCGATGCGCGCCACCGGCTTCGATTCGCGCCTGCTCGAGCTGTTCGAGGATTTCGCGGCTGTGGTCGAGATAGCGCTGCCCCGCATCGGTGAGGGCCAGGCGTCGCGTGGTGCGATGCAGCAGGCGCGCTTGCAGATGGTTCTCCAGCTCCGAAACCCGCCGGGAAACCTGTGCGGTGGAGGTGTCGGATTGCTGCGCCGCGGCAGTGAAGCTGCCAGCGTCGACGACCCGTACGAAAGTGCGCATTGCATGAACGATATCCATGGGCTTCTACCTGTGCGCCGTTGCGTCGTGATGGATGAGATCCGGAATGTCGCTGTGCGCTCGCCCCTGAGGTGGCACGACCGATTGCGCCGTGAACCCAGGGCGTTCATTCGGCCGTCGTGTGCAGCCCCAGGTTCGGCCCGTTGATTCCTGCCTGCGAACGAACGCGGCTGTTGCGTTCAGGACCAGTCTTCCGGCGCGTCGAGGGGCATCCGCCTGTTGGCGCTTGACGCTCGATCATTGGCCCGCGCCCAACCACCGCCCAGCGCCAGGAACAGGTCGACCTGATCCTCTGACAGCTGCGCTTGCGAGGCGGCCAGCACGGCCTCGGCGGTCGCCAGGGTACGCTCGGTGTCCAGGCTGTCGAGGTAGGCCAGCCGGCCCTCCTGATACAACCGACGGGTCTGGGCCGCGGCGCGGCTGGCGGCATCGCGGGCATCGCGCAGGGCCTGATGGCGTTGCAGGTCGTGGGCGTATCGGGCCAACAGCGTCTGGGTTTCGCGCAGCGCGTCGAGTACCACCCCATCGAAGCGGGCAAGGGCCGCGTCGGCACCGGCCTCCATGGCGCGGACGCGGGCGCGGTCGACCCGCGTCGGGATATGCCAGGAGATCGAAGGCCCGAACGCCCAGCGGCGCGTGATCGGATCGGCGATGTGTTCGAGC
>Ga0114898_1001464_pt1 | contig 13854 bp, 15 predicted proteins | sample Malvired_Geostar_FD_83496 | JGI IMG/M metagenome (GOLD analysis project Ga0114898, IMG submission 83496) | Marine viral communities from the Global Malaspina Expedition - Malaspina viral metaG DeepMed_Geostar | ecosystem: Environmental > Aquatic > Marine > Oceanic | place: Mediterranean Sea... | reverse complement strand
CCCAGATATTTCAAACGATGGAGCTTCTAGGGGGACTATTGTTCATTTAATATTCGAGGTCTTAATTAAGCCACGGCACAGGAAGTACTCCACAAAACTTCAAGAAGGCGCGGAGGTTGTAGCCTCCTGTGAGCCAGTAAGGAGACTCATAGAAAAACACGCAAAGAGGTTGAACGTAAACGACGACGAAAACCTTTCCCTTATTTACCAGATGGTAGCGACGGGGCTATCCTTTGATTTTCTCTGCAAGGGAAGTAAGAAGCTTGAGGCTGAAAAGAATTTTTATATCCAAGGTAAAAACTTTATCATCAACGGCTTTATTGATAAGACCGCTACTTTTAAAACCAAAACTAAAATCGTAGACTATAAAAGCAGTAAGTCAAAGTTCGGGAGGGAGGAGCTGGAAAACAATCTCCAAGTCTTGATGTACTCGCTTGCCTGCTACAAGCTTACTTCTGTTATTCCAGAGGTCTCTTTTCTCTTCTTGCGTTTCCCGAGGAGCCCAGAGCAGAACGCTCCAATACTTCAAGAAGATGAACTAACAGGCTTCGAGCAGTACCTTTCGGGAATAGCTGAATTTCTTTCAGACTTTGACACGAAAGACGCCGAGGCAAACTTCGCTGTTTACGGCAGGATAGATGGCTATGCGGAAGCGACAAGGAGAACAAATGGATTTGTCCGGCTAGGAAACCCTTCAACTATTATACAACAGTGAACAGGAAGGGGGAAATAACCTCAAGCTCTTTTGAAAAAACTAAATTAAATCCAAAAAAAGGAGAAAAAATTAAAGAAAATTCCTATGAAGGATGCCCCCACTGGAACAGGGTAGAGAGCGAAGACCCCGATGATCCCTTTAACTTTTGACTTGACATAGACCGCAAGGTGTGTTAGGCTAACTCTTAGCGCAGTTATTATGACCTTACCACTATTTAAATCGCACTACAGTATAGGCAGATCCATCCTTACTCTGGAAGAGGCTGAGGCAAGCAAGGAAAACGGGCCTAAGTCTATCATAGACATCTGCCTTGAGAACGACATTAAAGAACTTTTCTTGGTAGAGGACAGCATGAGCGGGTTCCTTCAAGCCTACGAGAACTGCGAAAAATCAAAAATAAAACTGGTCTTCGGGGTTAGGATGACCTTCTGTAACGATACAGGCATAAAAACCACCGAATCAATTTCAGAAGAGTCTAAATATATTATTTTTGCAAAAAACACTGAAGGGTACAGGAGATTAATTAAAATTTATTCTGAAGCAGCAACTGAAGGCTTCTACTACATCCCCAGATGTGATTTCGAAAAACTTAAAAAGCACTGGTCGAACGAAGACTTAATGCTTTGCGTCCCTTTCTATGATTCTTTTTTGTTTAAGAATTTACTAGGCGGCAATGAATGCGTTACAGACTTTAGCTTTTGTGAGCCGACTTTCTTCTTAGAGGAAAACAATTTACCCTTCGACCCCCTCATTCGTAAGTATGTAGATCAATTTTGTGAGTCGGGACACGAATCTATTGAAACCCAAACGATCTACTACGAAAAGAAACAAGACTTTAAAGATTACCTAACTTTTAGATGCCTGAGCAAGAGGACTACTCTTGAAAAACCTAATCTAGATCATATGTGTTCTAACGAATTTTGTGTTGAGTCTTGGCAAAAAAATTCAGCACCCCGAGTGGGGACTGTTGAGGAATCAAAAACTAAAAGCCCAAAATAAAACACAATATCTACACAAAGTGAAAGCGAAAGCTAAAGAGAAGAGCAAGAAAGCGGGCGTATCAAAAGCGTCTAACAGTATACAAGTGGTTAAAGTTGACTCGAATAAAGTCGCTCTATCTAAAGAGTTACTTAAGGCGGGGTCAAAACTAAAACCAAGCGAGGGTCGTTTTTTGGTAGATCGGTACTACCAACTGCAAGACGACAGAATCAAGTCCGAAGGACAGCTTAGGTCTCTCTATAAAGGGGAGGAATGGGGCGATTATATAAAAGAAGCCCTTAAGCATCCCGTTACCATTCTTGAATGGATGCACTCTATCAACGTGCAGCTTGAAGACGAGATCAAGAAGGCTCTTAAGAAGTTTGCTGAAAACAACTTCATGGGTAAATGGGCAATGGAGCAATGCGGAGTCGGACCCGTCCTTTCTGCAGGGTTACTAGTTCACCTTGAAATCGAACAAGCCCCAACCGTTGGACATTTTTGGAGCTATGCTGGCTTCAATCCAAAGTCTGAATGGAAGAAGGGGGAGAAGCGCCCTTTTAACGCCAAGCTTAAGACCTTGTGTTTTAAGATTGGAGAAAGCTTCGTGAAGGTTAAGAGCAGGGAGCAAGATATTTACGGAAAAATATATGAAGAGCGCAAAGCTCTCGAAATGAGCCGTAATGAACAAGGCTTATTCGCAGAACAAGCCAAGGAAATGGCCAAGAAATTCAAGGCTAACAAGTCTGCAAGCTATAGCTGGTACGCAGGCAAGGTAACTGCTGAAGGATATAAGGCATTCCTTAAGAAGAAGGAGACTAATTCCCTTGCAAAACCAGATACCGTTGGTGAAGGCGAAGGAATCCATATGCTTCCTCCGGGTCACATACACGCTAGAGCAAGAAGGTACGCAGTAAAAATGCTCTTATCTGACTGGCATGAGATAGCCTATCAGAACCACTACAAGAAGGAGCGTCCTCTACCATTCGCTGTGGCTCAACTGGGGCATGCGCATGTAAGAAAAGCAGCGTTGCCTAAGTGGGAGACTAACGATCCTTACTGGGAAGACATTATTAACGACACGGAAGCGGATCAGTGTAGCTCAGAAAATCTAGCTAACGCTGAAACGGTTGACGCCAACGAAAATTACTAAGGTGGGCAACCATTAGAACACATGGTGCCCCGGTAGCTCAACTGGACAGAGCGTCTGCCTTCTAAGCAGAATGTTGTGGGTTCGAGTCCCGCCCGGGGTACCATTATAATAATATGATTATATACGTAGACATAGACGAAACAATCTGCAATACCCCAGAGAACAGGGATTACAGCAAGTCTACTCCCATAAAAGAAAACATTAAAAAAATAAATAAAATGTATGAAAAAGGGCATACTATTGTTTATTGGACAGCTAGAGGATCAGGATCTGGAAAGAACCACAGTAAGCTAACCCGTGAACAACTAAACAAATGGGGAGCTAAGTTCCATAAACTTAAATTAAAAAAACCAATGTATGATTTATTTATTTGTGATAAGGCAATTAACTCGAAAGACTATTTTCTAAATGAAGAATGAAATTTTAGTGATAGGTGACACCTGTCTCGATCGTTTTGTGTATGGCAAATCAGAGAGGCTTTGCCCTGACATTCCGGTTCCAGTATTTATTCCAGAAAATACGGAAGAAAACATGGGGATGGCGGGTAACGTTTATAATAACCTTGTTTCGTTAGGGCACGGAAGGTACCACTGTAGGCTAGCAACGCCTATGGAAACTATAACCAAAGAGAGGTACGTTGACAAACAAACCAACTATACATTTTTAAGAGTAGACAGAAACGACGGAGTTCAGCCCGTGAGTTTTAGTGGGTCAGATTTAAACAGGAAAAAGTTACCCAGTTACGAAGCGATAGTCGTAGCTGACTACGGGAAAGGTTTCTTGGACGAGGGCGCAATCGAACATATTTGCAGCTTAAATAAAAACGTTTTCTTGGATACAAAGAAAAAGCTGGGAGAATTTTGCCGTAAAGCTAAGTTTATAAAAATAAACGAGCCAGAATTCAAGGCTATCGAGCAAGACATTGACGTACCATATTGGGCTGACAAACTAATTGTAACGCTGGGAGAGAGAGGGTGCATGTATAACAATAAATTCTACCCTACTCAAAAAGTAGAGGTCTACGACCTGTCTGGTGCAGGGGATACATTTCAAGCCGCACTTGTGTCCAAGCATTTAGAAACAAAAGATATAGAACAAGCAATTAAATACGCTAACAACTGCGCATCAAAGGTTATTCAGAGAAAAGGAGTCGCCCTTATATGACATGCGCTCTTTGCGAACTAAAGGTAAGGATTCATACCTATGATGAATCTGACCCAAGATGGATCATAATTGATTGTATGAACTGCAAGCTTCCTATGTCAGTCTGGAGAGGGGAGCCTCTTCACACTATGGAAGTGTCAGAGTTTGACCGTCAAGAGATGGAGGAATCCCTCAAGAAAGTCGCCGTAGAAAAGTTTGTCAATGAGGATTTTTATATAGACAAAAAACAAAATGAAATTCTCGACCATCTACATTGGCACGCAAGGCCCAACGGATGGAAGGTGCCCCTAAAATTTCGGATTAGAAACAAAATAAGAGACCTTTACAGAAAATGTATCAATACAAAGCAAAACTAATAAGAGTAGTAGACGGAGATACCGTAGACGCGATGATCGACTGCGGGTTTAGTACGTTCAAGAAGGAGCGCATTAGACTGTACGGAATAGACGCGCCGGAAAGCAGAACGAGGAACAAGGCAGAGAAAAAAAGAGGCCTCGCAGCTAAAGCTCGACTGAAGGAATTAATTAAGGAAGGCAAGAGTGAGTTTATCGTAGAGACCTCTATTGACAAGAAGGGTAAGTATGGCAGACTACTTGGAGAACTTTTCAACCCATCCGGAACTGGGACAAGCTATAACAAGACCCTAGTGAAAGAAGGTCACGCAACAGAATACTTTGGCGGTAAAAAATAAAATGACTACAAAACCAAAAGCAAAACAAAAAAAAGTATCAAGACAAAGAGAGTGGCAACTTAGAAAAGCCAAAGAAGGTCTCTGTATAGTCTGCGGCAAACCCCAATCTAAAGGGAAGTTCTGTGATGAACATTCCCTCATGCATCGGGTTAGACAAAGAGAATTAATGAGAAAAAAACTAGGATGCAACCGCAGAAACTTAGGTGCAGCATCTTATCAGAACAGTGAAAAAGTTTTCGATAAGTTCCGAAACACTAAAAAGAATTAAAAAGAGAGCGAGCAAGCTTCCTCTGTTGAATAATTCGATAAGAGGCGGGGAGGGTAGCCTCGTAGCCTACATAGGTGAAGAAGTCGTTAAGAAAGTCTTAGATGGAGACATCAAAGACACCTATGATTATGACATTATCTACAAGGGCATTAAGGTAGATGTAAAAACAAAAGAAAGAACCGTCTCCCCAAAGCCTTATTACGAGTGCTCAGTTGCTGACTTCAACACGAGGCAAGATTGTGATGAGTATGCTTTTGTAAGCGTCTTAAACAACATGAAAGAAGCATGGTACTTAGGCAAAATAAGTAAGTCTGACTTTTATAAAACGGCAGTCTTCCATAAAAAGGGTGAGGTAGACCCTGCTAACAACTTCACATTCAAAGCTGACTGCTACAACATCCCAGTGTGGAAGCTATTTTGTAGTTGACATTGGGTACAAGGTGTCCTATAATTAAATTATGGACGAGCATCTATTAAGATTTAATCCAAAAGAAGAATACGTTTTCATTGATTGCGAAACTTTTAATCTTTGCCTTAACGAGTTCCATAACGTTGCTTGGCAGGTATCAATGATAAAAGTTAGGAACGATAAAAAAATTGATCAAAGAGATTTCTTTATAGACTGGGGGACTGAATTAAAAATCAGCAAAGAGGCTAAGTTTATTACCAAATATAATGAGAAGGAAGTAAAAAGCAAAAGCGTTCCCCCAGAGAAAGCTCTCCCCGACATAAAGAAATGGTTAAATGAATGCGACCATATAGTTGGACATAACATTCTTGGGTTTGATATCTATATAATTAAATGGATGTTTGAATATATGAACGCGCCTTATCAGCACTTAACCCCCAAGGTCATCGACACTAACTGTCTAGCGAAAGGGTTGAAGATGCAAATGCCTTACGATAATAAAAGCGATTTCCTAGCTTACCAATATAAAATGTATCACACTAGACGCAAAGGTATTCGTACTAGAATTGAGTACCTAGCTAAAGAACTGGACATAAAACATGACGAAACAAAACTCCACGATGCAATTGTTGACTTAGAGCTAAACTTTAAAGTTTGGAAAAAACTAAAGTGGCAAATCGAGGTTTAATGAATACCTTTACAAAACAATTTAAAAAAATAAACCTTAACATGCACGGGGTAAGACTCCCTGCGTTTAAGATTGAGAGTTCCTACAAAAAAGAATTAGGGCTCGATGAAAATACAGACAATCTAAAGTTTCTTAAAGCTCTATGCAGAGAGAACCTTAAGAGGTTCGACTTTAAGGAAGAAAAGCCCAAGTATTTAAAGAGAGCCAACCACGAACTTAAAATCCTAAAAGAACTTGGGTTCGTTGACTATATTCTATTAGTCTGGGATGTGGTAAAGTTCTGCGAAGAAAGCTCTATTCCGATTGGGTTAGGCAGAGGGTCAGCCGCAGGAAGCCTCGTATTATACTTAATAGGGGTTACCCATATTGACCCTGTTAAATATGATTTATATTTTGAGAGATTTATTTCTAAAATTAGAGCAAGGAAGAAGGTTGTAGATGGAGTAGTTTATCTGGATGGATCGCTTATGTGTGATGTTGACCTAGACATTTGCTACTACAACAGACACAAGGTGCTAAAATATCTTGAGGACAAATTTAGGGGAAGAACCTGTAAAATCCTCACGCTGAATACATTAAGCAGTAAGCTTCTCATCAAGGAGTGCGGTAAAATAGCGGGAAGCAAAACAGAGGTCGAAATGAACGAGGTTTCTGCTCTAATTCCCAAGGTGTACGGGCAAGTACATGACCTTGAAGCCGCCTATAAAAAAGTTAAAAAATTTAAAGAATGGTGCGATAAAAATGAAAAGGTTTATGGTACTGCATTAAAGCTCAGAAGCTTAATTAAAAACAAAAGCGTGCATCCATCTGGAGTACTGCTTTCGTATGACTATATAGATAAGACAGTTCCAACCGAATTAACTTCTGACAAAAACCAAGTTTCGTCTTTTGACATGAACTGGGCTTCTATATCTAATGTTAAATTGGATATCCTCGGTCTTAGGAGCGTCTCTGTTGTCTACGATGCCTGTAGCAGAATAGGTATCGATCCTTTGAGTATAGACTTAAATGACTATGAAAAAATTTACAGTCATTTAGATGACCTCAAAACCCAACATGGACTTTTTCAGATAGAGGCTGACGCAAACTTTGGAGTCTGCCAAAAGATAAAGCCTAAAAGTCTAGAGCAATTAAGTGCCGTCCTTGCCCTAGGAAGACCCGGAGCGATGCAGTTCGTTGATCAGTATGCCAACTATTGCAACAATGATGTCTACGAACCTATCCATACCTTATTTGATGAAATTCTAAAAAGCACAGGAGGAGTGGCGCTGTATCAGGAACAGTTGATGCAGATGGCCCATAAGATTGGCTTTACACTTGACGAAGCAGAAGTTTTACGTCGAATAGTCGGCAAGAAAAAGGTCTCTGAAGTTAAAAAATGGAAGAAAAAGATCAACGAAAAGATCGAAGAGAATAGGCTAAGCAGTGAGTGGACAGGATCCAAGGGTGATGTCGACGCAGGTGAAGTTTTATGGAAAATTCTAGAGGACTCTGCTAACTATTCCTTTAATAAGTCCCATTCCCTAGCTTACGCTTCGCTGTCTGCCATTACGGTATACCTTAAGTTTAATCATCCGAAGGAATTCTTTCTCTCCTTGTTGAAGATGACTAAGCATGAACCAAACCCACTTGAAGAGGTCGGGAAGATACAAAGGGAGCTGCACGCTTTTAACATAAAGTTATTGCCTCCTCATATAATAAAATCTGAGTTGGACTTCTCAGTTGAGGGAGATGATATTCGATTCGGGCTACTGTCTGTTAAAGGAATATCAGATAAAACCATAGAAAAGCTAAATAATTTTAGAAACGAATACTCTAACAAATTTGAAATATTCCAAGCTGCAAACGAGGCAGGAGTTTCGATAGGGGTGCTGTCAGCCTTGATCCAAGCAGGGGCCTTGGAAGGGTTTAAACAAATAAGAAGTAAGGTTGTTCTTGAGGCTCAGTTATGGAACCTCCTTACCCCAAGAGAAAAACTATTGGTTACCCCACTAGGCGAAGAGTATGACTATGATTTATTTGCGATAGTCAAATTTCTAAACAAGACTCTGAACGACAAGGGGGTAAGCCAAATCAAGGACAGTCGACTTGGCACAATAAAAAGAAACTATATCCCGTACCGAGACATTTATATGCAGAACAGCAAGAACGAAGATTTTGCAAACTGGTATTACGAAAGGAAGCTGCTTGGCTACAACCACGGAAAAGGATTGAATGAGATATTCAAAGAGTCGAAGCCCAACTCGATAACCATAAGGGAGGTTTTTGAGCTCCCTGTTGACTCCTTGGCGACCTTTACTGGCTTCATTACTGAATATTACTCTGGCACCTCCAGAAAAGCCCGCAAAACAAAGTATCTTCGGTTTCAGATATCTGACGAAACCTCATTTTGCACAGGGCTTATTTTTAATGATGCAAAAATTCAAGAATGCAGAGCTTTAAACGGGGGTGACGTCCCCCAAGAGGAAGATATTGTCATGGTCAGGGGAGTAAGAAAGGACGATTGTGTATTCATCCAAGAAATAAAATCTCAAAGCCACAAAATTTATACAAAGCTATCTGACTTAAAAAATAAATCTTGACAAAGTTTACAAGGTGTTTTATTATTAATATGTTGTTATGATACAGTTCTATAAACCAAATCCACGTAATACGGGCGCTGCTTGTTCTTTCAATGTAAGCGCGAAGGACAGTTGCGTCTATGTGAATTACATAAAGCAAGCCTCTTGGGATGCCAAGAAGAAGATCGGCAAGTTCGCAAGTAAAGACCCTTCCGCAAAGGGGGTATTCAAACTTAGCGCAACGGAAGTAGGAAGCATTTTACACTGTCTAGACTCAAACGACGAGTTCTCTGCCTACCACGACAGCCCTAAGCAGGTTGTTAAGATGAAGTTTAGTCCTTACATGAAGGACAATAAGCAGCTTGGGTTTTCCTTTGCCGTGACTAGGGATGACAAGGAGGACACAAGCAAGAAAACCAGTTTCTTAATAGGGTTTTACTTTGGAGAAGCTAAAGCCCTGAGAGAATACTTAGTTCTTTCTCTACGTCATATATTCGAGCGAAACATTAAGGAAGCTATTAAGAAAGCGGTTAACGCTAACGCAGAAAAGGCCCCTGTTAAGCAAGAGCAGTCCAAAGAAGAGGACGAGGGCTTGTTGGAAGATGATTCGACAGGCGCTGGAGACGAAGAAGATCCGTGGTAGAATGAAGAAGAAGAAAATACTGTTCCATAGCGATTTTAGTTTAGCTAAAACAGGGTTCGGCAGAAACTGCCGAGCCCTTCTTTCCTATTTGCACAAAACCAATAAATATGATATCGTTAATTATTGCTGCGGAACAAGCGAAGCAAGCATCGACTTAACCAGAACGCCTTGGAAATCAATCGGGTGCTTGCCTTCCGACGCAGTTGAGCTTTCCAAGATGCAATCTAACAAAGACCCTCAGTTCCAAAGAGATGCAAATTACGGAGCCTATATGCTCGATAAGACAATAGCTCGCGAAAAGCCGGACGTATACATAGCTGCTCAAGATATTTGGGGAGTAGAGTACGCAACGAAGAAACCTTGGTTTGATAAAATAACCTCTGTCATATGGACAACTTTAGATTCGTTACCTATCTATCCAAACGCCATTAAAATGGCTCCCAAAGTTAAAAACTACTGGATTTGGAGCTCTTTTGCTACGAAAAAATTTCATGAGCTAAAACATACTCATGTTAAAACAATGCATGGAGCAATAGATGAAAGCTCTTTCTCAAGGCTCACCAACGACCTAAGACTCGAACACAGAAACAAGCAAAACATAACCGACGATACCTTTGTTATTGGGTTTGTTTTTCGAAACCAGTTAAGGAAATCCGTACCCAATCTTTTAGAAGGCTACTCTTTGTTTAAAAAGAAAAACCCAAATGTAAAAAGCCGACTGCTGTTCCATACCCACTGGAAGGAAGGATGGAATATTCATAAACTTGCAGACGAATATAAAGTAGATAAATCAGAAATTCTAACGACTTATATTTGCAGGGCATGCCGGAAGTATGAAGTTAAAGAATACACAGGACAAGATGAGAGATGCGGAAACTGTGACCAAAAAACCTTGGTTACCCCAAGTGTCGCATGCGGCGTAACAGAACAACAGCTTAGTGAAATTTATAATTTAATGGATGTTTATTGTCATCCTTTCACAAGCGGCGGACAAGAGATTCCCATACAGGAAGCAAAGTTATCTGGAGTTGTGACGCTAGTCACTAATTATAGCTGCGGAGAAGAGTCTTGCGAGGAAGGCTCTGGAACAATTCCTTTAGATTGGTCAGAGTACAGAGAACATGGGACTGAATTTAGAAAGGCGTCTACCCTTCCATCTTCTATAGCAAAAGAACTAGATTATGTTTTTAAACTTGATCCAAAAGAAAAATTTGGCCTAAGCGAAACCGGAAGAAGATGGGCAATTGACAACTTTTCCCTAACAAGCGTAGGGAAAAAGATTGAAGACTTTCTAGACTCTTGTGAGCCTGCGAAATTTGATTTTTCAAAACTTGAAGAAGAGAGAAACCTCAACCAGCACGCTACTATTCCTGACATAGAAGACGACTCGGAATGGCTTATTTATATGTATGCGCATATTCTTGGTATGGAAGTTGACGGGAACGACCAAGGCCACAAATATTGGATGCAGCAATTAACCAACAAACAAGAAAGAAAAAACATAGAAAACTACTTTAGAAAAGTTGCTTCAGAGGGTAAATCAAAAGACAAAGAGTTGAAGCTTTCCGAGATCCTTGGCGACGAAGACGAAGGAAGAAGAATTGTTTATGTTATGCCCGACTCGGAAGTAGACGTCTTCCTTTCTACTGCTTTGTTTAAGTCCCTTAAAGAACTTTATCCTGACTGCAATCTATACGTGGCAACCAAAAAAGAAAATCAACCCGTGTTGGACATGAATCCCCACGTTCACGCAGTTATAGATTATATTGAGGAAATGGATAACGCCCTCTGGCTTGAGGGAAGGAAAGACCATAAAGGGTTTTTCGAAATTAGCTTCCTGCCATATGTTAACACGCAAAGAATATCTAATTATTCCAGAAACGGAAAAGATAAAATAGCCTTTGATATAAAATACTAAAATGCACTTAATAGAATCGTACGCGCTGAATAGCGGAGCAAAAATTGACAAGCCCTATATTTACGATAAATTTTTTCCTCTTTCAATTGAGGATGACTTTATTGTAATACAGCCTTCTTCCGAGCTAGCGTCAAAACGCTACGGCTACTGGAATGAGGTTCTAGATATCCTTATTCCAAAACTAAAAGAAAACAACATTAAAATAGTTCTTGTTGGCCCACAGAAAGGCATGAATATAAACGATCCTTATTGTTATACTACATGTGGGCAAGCTAACCCAAATCAGCTTTCTTATATAATGGGAAAAAGCTTGTTGTATATTGGCCCCGACTCACTGGCCAGTCATATAGCTTCATCTGAGGATAAGAAAATGGTGGTTATGTTTTCCATAGCTACGCCCTCGTCATGTGAACCATACTGGTCTGACGAAGATAAAGTTATATCACTTACCCCCGACATGAGAGGGAGTAAATATTCTTATTCTTCAAGCGAGGCTTTAAGTAAAATCAATACAATTAATCCTGAGAAGATAGCAGAAAGCGCGCTATCTCTTCTTGGAATTGAATTTGAATATGATTTTGAAACAGTGCACATTGGCAATCTTTACCATGAGCCTAATTTAGATCACATTCCAATAGGTAACAAAACGATAACTATTCCTAAAGTTAACATTATTCCTAACGTAAGGATGGACTTAAACTTTGACGAACAAGCCCTCCATGCACAGCTATTAACTTCCGCAGCTCGTGTCACGACATCCAAAGCTATTGATAATGCTTTATTTAATGTCCATAAAAACGGGATAGAGAGACTTACATATATCATAGATAAGGATAGTTCTAGCGATTTTGTTAGAACCCTCCATAGTCATATGATTAAATATAATTTAGTATCATATTTAAGCGAAGAGGAAATATCACCCCTAAAGGAACAGTACATGGACTATGGCGTAATAACCCACAAAAAGAAGCTTACTAAAAAAGATTTTAAACAAATTAATTCAATTAAATTATCTGATTTGTATTTTAAGTCTAGAAAATCCTATTCTCATGACGGTAAGATTTATCCAAGTAGACCTCACATCAAAGAAGGCGAGGCTTCTAAGTCTATAAAGCCCAGAGTCTTACCCGTAATTGACCATGAAGACTTTTGGGAAGACCAAGAGCATTTCTATTTCCTTAAAAAGAAAGCTTGACCCTATTTGCAAGGTGTGTTATCATTTATTAGATGAGTAAAACAAATAAATCAGTAGTAACCCCGCCTACGGAATTCAGCAGGAACGAGCATGGGTTAATTTCCAGCGGTTTAATAAGCTACGTTTTCAATGAGGACGGAAGCGTTGATTGGAGGAAGATGGTTCGCCCTGAGTTTCTTAAACCGAATAGGCAAAAGACTCAGGAGACCGATCTCGAAAAGCTTCGGGATGACCAATTGATTATTCTGCTAGGAGGACTAAAGTATCTTGCACAAGTGAGAGGCTACAGTAGTGTCACCTATGATGTTGTTAAGGCAACAAGGGAGCAGACTGTTGCGAAATGCAGTATCACTTGGATACCTAATTACGAAACGGAAGGAAGGGAAATAGTCTTTGAAGCAATAGCAGGAGCCTCGTTGGATAACACCAATGACTTTGGGCAGGTGTACCTTCCGGAAATGGCTGAGAACAGAGCCTTTGGAAGGTGTATTAGAAACTTCCTAAAGATCAACATAGTTTCTCAAGATGAACTTGGGCCAAACAAGGGATACACAACCCCTAAAGAAACCCCTACCGAAGAGATTCCGGAGAAAAGTGTTAAGGACTCTTCTCCTGCGGCCATGTTAAGGCGAGTCATGGAGCAAAAGAACGTTACCTTTTCCTCAATAAAGGATAAGCTTATCAACGAGGGGTATAAGAAAGCTGACCGCATAGACAAGGTGGAAGACTTACCCAAGACAAAGATCTTCGAGCTACTTGGTCGAATTAAGAACAAGAAATGAAGTTAAAAGACATACAAAACGGATCTCTTTACTATAACGAAGAAAGAGAAAGAGTAGAGAGAGTAATATCAAAGACCTTTTCAAACGCAAGAGTGGTTACTTATTACCACAAAAAAGAAGAAGGTTCTGTGCCTGTAAAAGATCTAAGAATGGCTAACCCAGAAGAGGTTGAGGACTATCTCAGGCCATATAAGGAAGCAGAAAGAGCCATGAAAGCCTTAACTAATAGGCTTAGTCTTACGGTTGATTAACGGATGGGTTTCTGCTTGGTAACCTATTACGAAAACGGATCCTTTTTTTACGCTTCCTGTTTTGGAAACCTTACTTACTAAGTCAATGACAAGGTAATAGAACCAACGCTGTCGAACGAGTCACGCTCCGCGATAGAATCAAGTTTAACGAACGAGTTAACGTCTTTGAGAGAACCAAGTAAGAAGAACGAGTCAAATGGCCAGAGAGAGCTAATGGATACGAACGAGTCATGTAGATAAAGAGAACCAAGTTCGTGGAACGAGTCAGCTTGACTGAGAGAATCATGACCCCCAAGCGAATCACGTACACCGAAAGAATCAACCTCGTAGAATGAGCCATGTAGATAAAGAGAACCAAGACGAAGAAGCGAGTCATTCAGTGAAGAGAGAACCATCGAACGGAAACGAGTCAATGACTAAGAGTACCCCCATTAGTTT
>Ga0114898_1001462_pt1 | contig 13862 bp, 11 predicted proteins | sample Malvired_Geostar_FD_83496 | JGI IMG/M metagenome (GOLD analysis project Ga0114898, IMG submission 83496) | Marine viral communities from the Global Malaspina Expedition - Malaspina viral metaG DeepMed_Geostar | ecosystem: Environmental > Aquatic > Marine > Oceanic | place: Mediterranean Sea... | reverse complement strand
GCTGTAGGAGAAGAAGCGCGGATCAGGCTTTTGCACCCGCTGGTCCAGCAGGTTGACGACGCAGGAGCCGTCGGGCGCCCGGGCCGCGAATTCCTCCGCCAGCACGATGGGTGCGCGCAGGTTGGTCTCCATGTGCCGGTCCCAGCTGTCGCGGGTCAGACCGCCGACGCGGTCGTCCTCGAACACCGAGGCGTTGTTGACCAGCAGGGTCAGGGGGCCGAGCGCGGCGGCGGCGTCAGGGACCAGCCGGCGGGCGGCGCCCTCGTCGGTCAGATCGGCCCGGAGCGCCACGGCGCGGCGGCCCAGCGCCTCGATCTCGCGCACCGTGTCGGCGGCGTCCGCCCCGGAGTTGTTGTGGTGGACCGCGACGTCGAACCCGGCCCGCGCCAGCTCAAGCGCGATGGCCCGGCCGATGCGGCGGGCGGCGCCCGTGACCAGAGCCGCCCCGCGCGAGGCGGCCGCGTCAGTCAATCCGGCCGAACTCGAACCAGTTGAAGGCGGCGAGGACAATGGCGAGGCCGACAATGGCGACGACGGCGAGCATGGCAGACTCCTCAAGAATTCCGCGCTCCGTCTATAGGGTGCAGGGCGATGGTTCAAGCGGCCTCGATGGCCTATGAGGCCGGAATGACAACCTGGCGCCGTCACATAGAGCCCTTCACCCGGCCCCTCTTTTTCGCCGTGTCGCGGCTGACGCGCGGCATGACCCTGGGCGTGCGGGTTGCGGCGCGGGATCCGGACGGGCGGGTCATGCTGGTGCGGCACACCTATCTTGAGGGCTGGTGGCTGCCCGGCGGCGGCGTGGACCGCGGCGAGACGGTCCAGGAGGCGGCGGTGCGCGAGCTGCGGGAAGAGACCGGCCTGATCGCCACGGCGCCCCCGCGCCTGCTGTCGGTGCATTCCAACCACCGCTTCTTTCCCAACGACCATGTGCTGATGTTCGCGGTGGACGCCTTCACGACCGGCGAGCGGACGTCCCATGGCGAAATCTCGGACGCCGAATGGTTCGCGCCGGGCGCGCTGCCCGACGGCGTGACGGCCGCCACCCGGCGACGGCTGGATGAAATCTTCACGGGCGCTCCGCCCGATCCGCTGTGGTAGGAGCGCGGTCATGAATCCCACCCTCTTCGCCATCCTGGCCGTCATCGTCGGCGGCGCCCTGACCGCCCTGCAGGGCCCCACCAACGCCCGTCTGGCCGGAGCCGTCGCCTCGCCGGTCAACGCCGCCCTGATCTCCTTCGCTGTCGGTACGGCGGTGCTGATGGTCCTGGCCGCCGCCCTGCACACCAGGCCGGACATGGCGGCCACCCGCGCCCTGCCCCCCGCCGCCTGGCTCGGGGGGCTCTACGGCGCCGTGTTCGTGGTGGCGGCGGCCTACGCCGTTCCCAAGCTGGGCGTGGCGACCACCATCGTCCTGATGGTGGCGGGCCAGATGATGCTGAGCCTGATTCTGGACCATTTCGGCTTCATGGGCGTGCCGAAGCAGCCCATCACCCTGACCCGCCTGGCGGGGGTGGCCATGCTGATCGGCGGCGTCCTGCTGGTCCGCAAGTCCTGAGCCGCTTCGCCGCGGCGCGCGGGGCGCCTATATTGGCCCCGTGACCGAATCCCCGCCCATCGAGACGCCCGAAGACTCGTCGCTGGCCGCCGCCGCGCTGATCCGCGACGAGGCGAGGCGCGCGCCGGACAAGCCGGGCGTCTACCGCATGTACGGCGAGGACGGGACGTGTCTGTACGTGGGCAAGGCGCGGTCCCTGAAGAAGCGCGTCATGCAGTATGCGCAGGGGCGGTTCCACACCCAGCGCATCGCCCTGATGGTGTCCCTGACCCGGTCCATGGAGATGGTGGTCACGGCCTCCGAGACCGAGGCCCTGCTGCTGGAATCCAACTTCATCAAGAGGCTGAAACCGCGCTTCAATGTGGTGCTGCGCGACGACAAGTCGTTCGCCGAACTGATGATCCGCCGCGACCACCGCGCGCCCCAGGTGCGCAAGCACCGGGGCGCCCATACCGTGCCCGGCGACTACTTCGGGCCCTTCGCCTCCACCTGGGCGGTCAACCGGACGCTGAATACCCTGCAGAAGGCGTTCCTGCTCCGGTCCTGCTCCGACAGCGTCTACGAAAGCCGCACCCGCCCCTGCATGCTGCACCAGATCAAGCGCTGCTCGGCCCCGTGCACGGGCCTGATCAGCCTGGAGGACTACGGCGAGCTGGTCAGCGAGGCGGAGCAGTTCCTGCGCGGCAAGTCGCGCGCGGTGATCAGCCGGCTGTCGGCCGAGATGCAGGCGGCCTCCGACGATCTGGACTTCGAGCGCGCCGCGCGGGTGCGCGACCGCATCCGCGCCCTCTCGGCCATCACCATGGAGCAATCGATCAACGCCGAGACCGTGGAGGAGGCCGACGTCTTCGCCCTGTTCTCGGACGGCGGCCAGGCCTGCATCCAGGCCTTCTTCTTCCGCGCGGGCCAGAACTGGGGCGGCCGCGCCTACTTCCCCCGCATCGACCGCAGCGACAGCGATCCGAAAATCCTCGGCGCCTTCCTCGTCCAGTTCTATGAGGACAAGCCGGTCCCGCGCCTGATCCTGACCAATGTCTCGCCGCACGAGATCGAGCTGCTGGCCGAGGCGTTCTCCATGAAGGCCGAGCGCCGGGTCGAGATCGCCGTGCCGCGCCGGGGCGAAAAAGCCGATCTGGTCCGCCACGCCCTGACCAACGCGCGCGAGGCCCTGGGCCGCAAGCTGGCGGAGAACTCGGCCCAGACGAAGATCCTCGACGAGGTCTGCGAGGCGTTCGGGCTGGACGCGCGGCCCGAGCGCATCGAGGTCTATGACAACGCCCACATCCAGGGGGCGAACCCGGTCGGCGGCATGATCGTGGCCGGCCCGGAAGGCTTCCGGAAGAACCAGTACCGCAAATTCAATATCCGCGACGAGGAGCTCAGCCCCGGCGACGACTACGGCATGATGCGCGAGGTGATGCGCCGCCGCTTCGGCCGGCTGGTCAAGGAGGAGGAAGCCGGCGAGCCGGTCGAGCGACCGGACCTGCTGCTGGTCGACGGCGGCGCGGGGCAACTGGCCGAGGTCATGGCGGTGCTGGCCGATCTGGGCGTCGACGACATCCCCGTGGTCGGGGTGGCCAAGGGACCGGACCGCGACGCCGGCCTGGAGAAGTTCTTCATGCCGGGCAAGGCGCCGTTCATGCTGCCGCTCAAGTCCCCGGCCCTCTACTACCTGCAGCGCCTGCGGGATGAGGCCCACCGCTTCGCCAACGGGGCCCACGCCAAGCGCCGGTCCATGGACATAAAGCGCAACCCTCTGGACGAGATCGAGGGCGTCGGTCCCGGCCGGAAAAAGGCGCTGCTCCACGCCTTCGGCTCAGCGCGCGGGGTCTCCCGGGCCTCGGTGGCCGATCTGGAAAAGGTGGACGGCATCAGCCGCGCCCTGGCGGAGCGTATTCACGCCAACTTCCGAAGCGCCTAGAACAGCCGTCATGACTGACGAATCCGATCCGCTTCTCTCCGGCTACGCCCGCTTCCGCCAGGATGGCTGGACCGAGGCCCGCGCTGAATATGAAGCCCTCGCCGCAGAGGGCCAGAAGCCGCACACCCTGGTGGTCGCCTGTTCCGACAGTCGGGCGGATCCTGCCCTGATCTTCGACGCCGCCCCCGGCCAGCTGTTCGTGGTGCGCAACGTGGCCAACATCGTCCCCCCTTACCAGCCGGACGGCGGCCTGCACGGGGTGTCGGCCGCCCTGGAGTTCGGGGTCCGGGTGCTGGGCGTGGAGCGCATCGTGGTCATGGGACATGCGCTGTGCGGCGGCGTGAACGCCATGATCAACGGCGCCCCGGACACCTGCAACGACTTCGTGCGCCCGTGGGTCGCCCAGGCGGAGCCGGTGGTTCGCAGCGCCACGGCGGGATTGGGAGACGCCGACAAGCAGACGGCCGGCGAACACGCCGTGGTGCGCCTGTCCGTAGAGAACCTGCGCACCTTCCCCTGGATCGCCGAGCGCGAGGCGGCCGGAGATCTGGAGCTGGTGGGCCTGCATTTCGGGATCGCCAACGGCGTCCTGTGGCGCATGCAGGCGGACGGCGTGTTCAAGAGCCTGGATGCAGGCGCTTGAGCGGGCGCCTGCCCCTCTCGGCCTTCGTCATCTGCCTCAATGAGGCCGAGACGATCGAGGCGTGCATCCGGTCGCTGGACCAGTGCGCCGAGATCGTCATCGTGGACTCCGGCTCCACCGACGCCACGCCCGAGGTGGTGGCGCGGCTGGCGGCGGAAGGCTTTCCCATCCGCTTCATGCATCAGGACTGGCTGGGCTTCGCCCGGCAGAAGCAGTTCGCGCTGGAGCAGGCGACGCAGCCCTGGCTGCTCAGCATCGACGCGGACGAACGACTGGACCGGGACCTGCGGGACGCCCTGCCCCGCCTTCTGGCGGCGCCGGATGACGTGGTCGGCTGGCGCCTGCGGCGGCGGCCCTGGCTGATCGGCTACGGCTACACGCCGAAAGGCGTGGGCGACGGGGCCAATCTGCGGCTGTTCCGCAAGGGCAAGGCGGTGTTCGACATCCGGAAGACCGTGCATGAGGGCCTGATCCCGGACGGGACGGTCCGCGTGGCCGAACAGGGCGCCCTGCTGCACTACCGGCCGCTGACGGTCGGCGAGGTGGTGGTCAAGGAAGAGCGCTACGCCACCCTCAAGGCGGGCATGCGGGCGGCGGGCAAGAAGCGGTTCACGCCGTGGCGCATGCTGCTGAACCCGCCCATCTATTTCCTCCGGGTCATGTATGGGCGCAGGCTGTATCGCGCAGGCTGGGCCGGCGTCATCTTCGCCATGCAGGCGGCCATCTATTCCTTCCTCACCGAGGCCAAGACCTGGGAAGCCGAGGCGATCAGGCGCCGGCCTTCGACGGATCACGACCCGGACACCGTCTCGCGCGTTCAGGAACCCTGACCATGCTCCAGAGAACCCCCATGACCTCGCCCCTGCGCAACATCCCCAACATCCTCACCGGCGCCCGGCTGGCGGCGGGGGTGGTGATGTTCCTGATCCTGGCGGGGGCGACGGCCACGCCGATCCTGTCGGCCTATCTCAGCCCGGACGACCAGTTCGCCCTGTACCGCGCGGCCTTCTTCATCTTCGTGGTCGCCGCCTCCACCGACTGGGTGGACGGATTCCTGGCCCGCCGCTGGAAGGTGGAGAGCCGCTGGGGCGCTATCCTGGACCCCATCGCCGACAAGATCCTCGTGACCGGCGCCATCCTGGGGCTGCTGACGTCCGGGTCGCTCACCCAGATCGCCATTCCCTGCGGCCTGATCCTGTTCCGCGAATTCGCCGTCTCGGCCCTGCGCGAGACCCTCGCGGGGGAGGTCAAGCTGCCGGTGACGACCCTGGCCAAGTGGAAGACGACCCTGCAGCTGGTGGCGCTGGGCATGCAGCTGCTGACCCTGAACTGGAACGACTTCGGCTGGGACTACGACGCCCTGCACACCTTCCAGATCGCCGCCGACGTGATGCTGTGGCTCGCGGCCGCGGTCACCGTCTGGACCGGGTGGCAGTACTTCCGCGCGGCCGGCAAGCAGATGACCTGAGGACCTAGTCGGCTCCCAGCTCCTGCAGCAGATGGTCCATGCCGTAGATGTTGCGCAGGGCCTCGGTCACCGCCTGGGTCGTGACGATGACGCTGCGGTTGACGTTGATGTCATAGCCGTAGGCGTTGCGCTGGCTCAGGACGGTGGAGTCGAAATTGGCCCCGATGATCTCGCCTTGGGCGTTGATCGCCGGCGAGCCTGACGAGCCGCCGATGGTGTCGGTGGACACCGCCATGTTCAGCACCGCATCCATGTCGATGCGGTCGCGGGCGGCGGCGATGCGCGGCGTGATGACGAAGGGATCGGCGCCGGTGGCCCGGTCGAACAGGCCTGCAAAGGTGGTCAGGGGCTCCACCGTCCGGCCCTCATAGGTCCAGCCCTCCACCTTGCCGTAGCTGAGCCGCAGGGTGCCCGTGGCGTCGGGATAGACGTCGTCGCCATAGACGGCGAACCGGGCGGCGGCCAGCGACTCGCTGGCGCGGGCGGTCGGGGCTTCCACCTCGGCCTCCCACTGTTCGCGCACGGGACGGTTGACCGGCTGCATGGCCAGGACGAAGCGGATCAGCGGATCGTCGCTGGCCTCGATGGCCTCGAGCCCCCCCTCCCACAGGGCCCGGCGCACGGCCGGATCGCCCAGGGTCGTGCCGGACGCCAGACGCTCGGCCATGCCTTCCGGCGATTCATCGCCCAGCAGGGCCCGCACCCGCGGATCGTCCACGGTCAGGATCTCGCGGGTCTTGGACAGCCACCAGCTGAGCTGCAGCTCGTCCAGCTCCGGATAGGTCGGCAGGTCAGCGAACAGGCGCTGCTGCACCAGCGGCAGGCGGCTGTCGGCGAACTCCGGCAGGCGCTGGCCTGACGGCTTGCCGCGCTCCTGGGCCGCCCGGACCAGGGTTTCGGCGAAGCCGAACAGGCGCGACCCGCCGCCGGCCCGGACCTCCAGCAGGCTGTAGGCCGGATAAAGCCGCGCCTGCACAGGCTGCAGTTCCGCCAGCGTCGACCACGGATCGCCCGCCTCCGCCGCCAGCGCCGGATCGGCGGCCACACGGGCGCGGAACTCGTCTTCGGCCGCCTGACGACGTCCCATGAAATCGCCGTCGATCAGGGCGCGCATGCGGCCCATGCCGCGCTTGTAGGTGTTCTCGACCCCCGAGAGGGCCGACGAGGCGATGAAGCGGTGCTCGTCGCTCTCCTGCGAGAACCGGATCAGCCGGCCGCGCAGTTCGGAGGCGATCAGCTGGTCCATGGGCAGGATCACGTCCCGCACGGTGGCCAGCTGGTCCTGGGTCAGCAGCCGCTGGGTCGATCCCGGCGTGCCCGAGACGAACACCGCCTCGCCCGGCGTCGGCGCCTCCGCGTTCCAGGTGAAATGGGTGTCGGTCGCCACCGGCCGGTCGTTTTCGTAAAGTCGCAGGAAGGCCGCATCGAGGGCGAAGCGCGGGAAGCTGAAATTGTCCAGATCGCCGCCGAAGGACGAGGCGCGCTCCTCCGGCGCAAAGGCCAGCCGCACATCGGGATATTTGCGGAAGGTGTAGAGCTTGAACTGCCCGCCCCGGTACAGGCTGACCACCTGGCAGCGCAGGTCGTCGCGGCCCTCGCAGGCCTCGCTCTCGATGGCGGCGGATTCGGCGTCGCGGGCCCGGGTGAAGGCCGAACCGTCCAGCCCCTGCCCCGCCGCCTGCATGCGGTCCGTCACGTCGGAAATGTCGATCAGCACCTCGGCCTGCATGCCGGGACAGCGGCGCTCTTCCTCGCGGCTCGCCGGGGTGAAGCCGGTCTCGGCGTACTGCACCTCGGGCGTGGAGATGTTCTGCACGCAGGACGAGACGCAGTGATTGTTGGTCATCACCAGCCCCTCGCCTGACACGATCCCCGCCGAACAGCCGGTGGTCAGCCGCACGGACGACAGCCGCGCATGGTCCAGCCACGCCTGATCGATGTCCGTCCCCAGCGCCGCATTGGCCCGCTGGATCGGGAAATTGTCATAGGTCCACATGCCCTCCTCCGCCGAGGCGGATGACGCGGCGGCCAGGGCCAGGACGGCGGCGGAGGCGGTGAGGAACAGACGCATGATGATCTCCGGTTCCTTCTCCCCTCGGGGGAGAAGGTGTCATGCGAAGCATGACGGTTGAGGGGGCTGGCGGATGCGGGCTCCGTCCTCACCTCGACGGCGCGGACAGAGCCCCCTCATCCGAGCCGCTACGCGGCCCACCTTCTCCCCCGAGGGGAGAAGGGCGTTACTCCACGCCCAGCTCTTCCAGCAGGTGCGGCAGGCGATAGACGGTGCGCAGGGCCTCGGTCACGGCGGCGGTGGAGACCGACACCGTGCGGTTCAGCTCCCCGTCATAGCCGAAGGCGCCCCCCAGCGAGTGGATGTTGCCGTCGAACGCCGCGCCGATCACCTCGCCGCGGGCGTTGATCACGGGCGAGCCCGAGTTGCCGCCGATGATGTCGTTGGTGGAGACGAAATCATAGACGGTCTCCTTGTTGATGCGGCCCTCGGCCTCGGCCCAACGCGGAGCCAGATTGTAGGGCTCGGCGCCGGTGGCCCGCTCGTACAGGCCGCCGATGTAGGTCATGGGCGGCACGTCCACGCCGCGATAGCTCCAGCCCTCGACGGCGCCGTAGCTGAGACGCAGGCTGAAGGTGGCGTCCGGATACAGGGTGTCGCCATAGACGGCGAAGCGGGCCTGGGCGATGCGCTCGGCGGCCTGGCCGGTGGGGGCCGACACGCGCTGCTCCCACTGGGCGCGGGGCGCGCGGCCCAGCCCTTCGGTGCGCAGCACGAACTGGATCAGCGGATCGTTCGAGGCCTGAACGGCCTCCAGACCGCCGTCGAACAGGGCCGTGCGGACCGCCGGATCGGTCAGGCTCGTGCCCGTCGCCAGCCGTTCGGCCAGGCCCTCGGGGCTCTCGTCGCCCAGCAGGGTCTGGACCGCCGCGTTGTCGGTGGTCAGATATTCGCGGGTCTTGGACAGCCAGAAGCCCAGCAGCAGTTGCTCAAGGTCGGGCGAGATCGGCGTCTCGTCCGCCAGACGGCGGCGCAGGTTGGCCAGGCCGGTGTCGGAGGCGTATTCCGGCAGGCGCTCGCCCGCGGGCTTCGCCCCTTCCCGGGCCGCGCGCACGATGGCGCGGGCGTAGGCGTAGAGGGTCGATCCCCCGCCCGCCGCCGATTCCAGCTGGCGATACGGCAGGTACAGCTCCTCGACGGACGACTGGACCGCCTCCAGCTCGGCCCACGGGTCGCCGATGCGCCCGGCCAGCGCCGGATCGGCGGCGACGGCGGCGCGCAGCTCGGCCTCCTGCTCGCGCTTGGCGGCCATGAAGTCGTCGTCGTTCAGGGCCAGCTGCTGGCCGTAGAAAGCCTTGAAGCTGTTCTCGACGCCGAACAGGGTGTCCAGGGCCACGCGCTCCTGCTCCTCGCCGCGCTCGCCGAAGGCGATGAGACGGCCGCGCAGCTCCGAGCGCTGCAGCTGGCTGACGGGGATCTGCTGGTCGCGCAGGTTCTCCAGCTGGGCCACGGTCAGCAGACGCGAGGTGGAGCCGGGATTGCCCGCCACGAACACCGGCTCGCCCTCGGTCGGCGGCGCCGGGTTCCAGGTCAGGTGGTTCGGGGTCTCGACGGCCTGGCCGTTCTCGTACAGGCGCAGGAAGGCCGCATCGAGCGCATAGCGCGGATAGTTGAAGTTGTCCGGATCGCCGCCGAAGAAGGCCGCCTGGAACTCGGGCGCAAAGGCCAGACGCACGTCGGAATAGTTGCGGTACTCATAGAGGGCGAAACGGCCGCCGCGGTAGAAGCTGATCACCTGGCAGGTGCGGGTGTCGTCGTCGCCGCAGGCTTCTTCCTGAATGGCGCGGGTGACCGCGTTCCGGGCCTGCACGAAGGCGGCGCCCTCGAGGCCCTCGCCGGCGGTCAGCACCTGATCGGTGACGTCGGTGATGTCGGTCAGGATCTGCGCCTGCACGCCGGGGCACTGGCGCTCTTCCTCGCGGGTCGCGGGCATCCAGCCGTTCTGCACATAGTCGTTCTGGGCGTCCGACAGGTCCTGGACGCAGGACACCACGCAGTGGTGGTTCGTCAGCACCAGCCCCTGTCCCGACACCACCGACGCCGAGCAGCCGCTGGACAGCCGGACCGCGGCGCTGCGCACATTGTCCAGCCAGGCCTGGTCGATGTCGGTGCCGTATTTCTCGTTCACGGCCGCGGCGGGGAAGTTGTCGAAGGTCCACATGCCCTCGTCGGCCTTTGCGGCGGACGAGGCGAAGGCGGCCAGCGCCAGGGCGGCGGCGGAAACGGTGAGGCGAAGCGACATGGTGAGGGCTCCCTGAGCGCGCCGATCCGGACCCGGCGCTTGACTGACGAACTGACTAGCAAGGCGGGATGCGGCGCGCCAGCGCAGACGCGAGGCCTTGGCGTGAAAGGAAAAAGCCTCGGGCTGCCCGACCCTTACCCCGATTTAACTTGGCCCCGACGACGGCGCCCGTCAGACAGGGGTCATCGGAAGGGGTTCGATGACTCTCGCACTTTCAACACTGATCTACGAGTGGCGCCGCTATTCAGCGGCCATCGTGGCCATCGCCTTCGCCGGGCTTCTGGTGCTGGCGCAGGTCGGCATGTTCATGGGCATCGGCAAGGCGTTCACCGCCACCATCGACCGCTCGCGGGCCGACATCATGGTCCTGGCCCCCGGCGCCACCGCCCTGTTCAACGGCGGGCCGTCCGGCGTGCCGAGACGGGTCATGCCGGCCGTCTACAGCCATCCCGAAGTGACCGCCGTGGCGGACCTCGACGGCTCGGGCGGCCGCTTCCAGAACATCGTGGAGGGCGACGGCCCCCGGAAGATGGAGTTCGTGCAGGTCTCCATCATCGACGCCGTGCCCGGCGCCGTCACCGTGCCCATCGACTATTCCGACGCGCTGATCGAGACGCTGCGCCAGCCCTACGCCGTGGCGGTGGACGAGACCGCCCTGGGCCGCCTCGGCGTCCAGCTCGGCGACCGCGCCATCTACAACGGCAAGACCATTCGCATCGCCGCCGTCACCAGCGGCTATCCCAACATGATGCAGGCGGGCCTGGTCATGTCGCGCGACACCCTGCGCATGCTGGGAGAGGCCAACACCGGCGAGCGGGTCGGGCCCCTGATGGTGGCCATCGAGGACCCCGCGCGGGCCGAGATCGTGGCCGCACAGCTGAACGCCCAGTCGCGCGGGATGTATCGGGCCTGGACCCGCGCCGAACTGGCCCAGGCGAACGAGAGCGCCATGTTCGAGGAGCAGTTCATCGTCATCATGCTGGTGGCCTCGGCCATCCTGGGCGTGCTGATCGGCGTCATCATCACCTGGCAGACCCTGCGGGGCGCCGTGATGGCCAACATCAAGGAGTTCGCTTCCCTCCGCGCCCTCGGCGTCTCCATGGGCTCCCTGCGCATGATCGTTCTGGAGATCAGCTTCTGGGTCGGCGTCGCGGGGGTTCTGGCCGCCGGCGTGCTGACCTGGGGCGTGGCCATGCTGGCGCGGCTGAGCGGCCTGACCATGGCGTTCCCGCCCACCATCGTGGCCGTCACCGTCGTGTTCCTGCTGGTGATCGCCATGATCTCGGGACTGCTGTCCCTGGGCATCCTCAAGAAAAGCCAGCCTGCGGATCTGCTGCGATGACCCCGTCCCCCGCCAACACCGCCCGCCACGGCGAGACCGCGCTCGAGGCCAGGGGTCTGGTCAAGCGCTTCAAGACCGGACGCTCCTTCGTCGAGGTTCTGAAAGGCGTGGACTTCGACGCCCGCCACGGCGACCTGACCATGGTCATGGGGCCTTCCGGCTCCGGAAAGTCGACGCTCGTCGCCGCCCTTTCAGGTCTGCTGAAGCCCGACGACGGGCGGGTCGACGCCCTTGAGGTGGACGACCTGTGGACGCTCTCTTCCGGCCGGATCGACAAGTTCCGCCTGGATCACTGCGGCTTCATCTTCCAGGGGTTCAACCTGTTCCCGTCCCTCACGGCGCTGGAGCAGGTCATGTCGGTCCTGAAATATCAGGGCGTCCCCAAGGATGAAGCCCGCAGGCGCGCCCGGGCGGCCCTGGAGGAAGTGGGCCTCGGCCCGCGCATGAACCAGCGGCCGTCGGAGCTGTCAGGCGGCGAGAAACAGCGCGTGGCCATCGCGCGATGCCTGTCGAAGAATCCGCAGCTGCTGTTCGCGGACGAACCCACCTCCGCCCTGGACGGTGAGAACGGGCAGATCGTGATCCGCCTGCTGCGGAGGGCGGCCACGGAGCACGGTGCGGCGGTCATCTGCGTGACCCACGACCCCCGTCTGGAGGCCTGGGCCGACCGGGTCATCCACATCGAGGACGGCCGCATTCTGGACGACACCCGCCGAACCCCATCCGCCGACCCCGCCGCCGACGCGGCGCGCGCGCCGGCCCACTGAAAGATCGAGCGAAAGACCACCTCATGACCATGCCCCGTTTTCTCAAGATGAAGCGGTTCTGGATCGCCCTCGTGGTGATCGTGCTGCTGATCGTCGGCTTCCTGTTCATCCAGGGCCAGTCCCGGCAGCGGAGCGCCGCGGTCGCGGACGCCGCCGCCCAGCCGGTCGAAAGCCCCTACGCAGCCATCGCCAACGGCAAGGCGGATGTGGAGGGCGGAGTCATCCAGGTGGCCGCCCGCCGCGGCGGGGTCGTGCGCGAGGTCTATGTGAACGAGGGCGACCGGGTCACCGCCGGCCAGATTCTGGCCCGGCAGGAGGACGATGAGCCGCGCCTCTCGGTGGAGCGCGCCCGCGCGGAAGTGGCCCAGGCCCGCTCGCAGCTGGGCATGACCGAGGTGGAGCTGACCGCCGCCCGCCGGGAATACGAGCGCATGAACCGCCTCTCCGAGAGCAACTTCATCGCCGCCCAGCGCCTGGACCAGGCCCGCGACGCCGTGGCCACGGCCGAAGCGCGCCTGGCCAGCCAGCGCGCCGCCGTGCAGACGGCCCAGGCGCGTCTCAACGAGGCGGAGTACAATCTTGAGCTGACCGTCATCCGGGCGCCCATGGACGGCCGCATCGCCCGCCGCTACGCCCAGCCGGGCGCCGGGGCCTCGACCCTCAACGTCTCCACCATGTTCGACCTCGAGCCGGACACCGACCGCATCGTGCGCGCGGAAATCGTGGAGGCGGACATCCCGAATGTGAGCATCGGCCAGCAGGTGGAGCTCACCCCTGAAGGCGACCCCACCCAGATCCACGTCGGCCGCGTCCTGCGCCGCGCCGCCGTCTTCGGCGCCCGCCGTCTGCAGTCCGACGACCCCTCGCAGCGCACCGACGAACGGGTGGTCGAGGTGGTGGTGTCGTCGGAAGACGCCCCGTTCCTGATCGGTCAGCGCGTGCTGGTGAAGTTCATGAAGCCGGGCCAGGAAGCCGGCGCCGATCGTCCGGTGGTCGAGGGCGTGGGCCCCGCGCAATCCATGCAGGCCGCCACGCGCAGCTAGGTCCGTCAGCGGCCGGTGAAATCCGCCGGCCGCTTGTCCAGCACCGCCGAGACGCCTTCCATGTGGTCGTCGGTCAGGTGGGCGAGCGCCTGCATGGCCGCCGACATCTCCAGCATCTGGTCGAAATTCATGTCCCGGCCCTGCCGCAGAAGAGCCTTGGCCATGCGCAGGGCGTGGGGGCCGTGGGCGGCCACCTGCTCCGCCGTCAGGAGCGCCTCGTCCATCAGGACGTCGTGGGCCACCACGCGATTGACCAGACCCCACCGCTCCGCGGTCTCCGCGTCGATGGACCGGGCGGTGAACAGCATTTCGGCCGCGCGCGCATAGCCGACGTTGCGCGGCAGCAGCCAGGATCCGCCGTCGCCGGGAATGATGCCCAGTTTCAGGAACGGCACGCCGAAACTGGCGCGGTCCGAGGCGATGCGGATGTCGGCCAGGCCGGCGATGTCGCAGCCCAGACCCATGGCCGGGCCGTTCACCGCCGCCACCAGGGGAACCTCAAGCCCGTACAGGGACCGCACGATGCGGTGGACCACCCGCCGGTAGCGTTCGCGAATGTCGGCGCCGGACCCTTCGAACAGATCCCGACGGTCCTTCATGGCCTTCAGGTCGCCGCCCGCCGAAAACCCCCTGCCCGCCCCTGTCATCACCACGCAGCGGACCGAGCGGTCGGCGTTCACCGTCTCACAGACGGCCGCGAAGGCCTCGCCGTCCTCAAGATCCGGCAGGGCGTTCAGCCGCTCGGGCCGGCTCAGGGTCATGACCAGCACAGCGCCGCGGCGCTCGGTCGAGATCAGGTCGCTCATG
>Ga0114898_1001458_pt1 | contig 13890 bp, 16 predicted proteins | sample Malvired_Geostar_FD_83496 | JGI IMG/M metagenome (GOLD analysis project Ga0114898, IMG submission 83496) | Marine viral communities from the Global Malaspina Expedition - Malaspina viral metaG DeepMed_Geostar | ecosystem: Environmental > Aquatic > Marine > Oceanic | place: Mediterranean Sea... | reverse complement strand
GTGATTGCTCCTTTGGTTTCAAATTGGTGCTTGCTTTCCTGCGTGCGCCGGAAAGAGGCATCTTTATTTTCGGTATACAAGCTCAATTTCAGTCCTTGTTTGCCTAGCTGGTCGAAACCTGCAGCAAGCCCTGGAATTTGTTTCCGAGAATTACTGTGTAGCTGGGGAAACTAGCGCCAGCAAGCTTAACCCAGCTATTTCCGTTTTTCTCCCCCTTCATTTACCGCTTTTTTGCTTTAAAGCAATAACCGTGCACAAATAGCGAAAGCTGATGATTTACCGCGTTCTATAGGCTTTGCCGAAGTGGTTCCGCGCTAAAGCTGGGCGATGGCGGGATGCAAGCGCTCCAAGTTGGTGCGTCGTCGGCTGGGTGTTGGCGGGCAGGCGTTGGAGTATTCTTGCGGGATGATCAGGCGCGGCCAAGTGCCGTGCTGGTTTCAAGATAACAACAGGAGCGCCGTTATGTTTGTTCTCGATTCACGGCTGGAGCAGGACACTTTATACCTGGGCGATTTTCCGCTGTGCCGATTGCTGCTGATGAACGATGCCAGCTATCCCTGGTTCATTCTCGTACCGCGCCGCGAGGAGGTCAGTGAGCTGTTTCAGTTGGACCCGACGGATCAGCAAGCGCTATGGCAGGAAGCGACCGCCCTGGCCGAAACGGTGAAAGACACCTTCGGTGCCGACAAGATGAATGTCGCGACCCTGGGTAACGTCGTCAGCCAGTTGCACGTGCACGTCATCGCCCGGCGCCGGGACGATGCGTCCTGGCCGGCGCCTGTCTGGGGACGTGCGCCGGCGAAGCCCTATGACGCGGCGCAGGCCGATGCTGTCAGGCAGAAGCTGAAGATGGTGCTGACCGATCACTTTCGTTTTGCAGGATGACCTTATGGAGTTGGAACAACGCATCACCGATCTCGAAGCGCGCCTGGCGTTTCAGGACGATACGATCCAAACCCTCAATGACGTGCTGATTGCCCAGCAGCGCACCGTCGAGCGCCTGCAGGCACAGGTGGGAATTCTTGCCAGACGGCAGGAGGACATGCAGAGCCGGATGGGGGGAGAAGAGGACGAAGCGCCTCCGCCGCACTATTAACAAGGCGGCGCAAGCGCAATCGCCAGTCTGGCGCGTGGGTGTCAGTTCGGCTGGGTTGCGACAACGTCCTCGGCCTGCAGGCCCTTGTCGCGCATCATGATAGTGAACTCGACCCGTTGACCTTCAACCAGCACGCGGTGGCCTTCGCCTCGAATGGCTCGGAAGTGGACGAACACGTCGTCGCCACTGTCCCGGGAAATGAAGCCGAAGCCTTTCGAGGTGTTGAACCACTTCACCGTGCCCGTCTCGCGCCCGGCTGCTGGTGGTGCGACGCGTTTGGGCTGGCTTTTGCGGGTATTGGGCGAGGGGCTGCGGCTAGCGGTGCCTGCCTCGTTCGACTGGCTGGTCGCCAGCTGCAGCAGTACGGCAACGAAGGCCAGCATCAGGCTGACGAGGGTGGCTGGTTGGCCTGCGATCGCGGCGACCGGAATCAGCGTTATCGCCGCCTGCACCACAACCGCGGCGATCAGCAATACGCCGGCGGCTACCAGGACGGGGCGGCCCCGCGCGCCGATCGTGCGTTGTGCCGATGAAGCGAACTGTACGTTCAGCAGACCCAGAAACATCAGGGCCAATGCGTCAGGTTGCAACAGCACGGGCATTGCGCCCGTCAGGCTGGGGATGAATGACAGCGCCAGCGCAGCGACGCCCGTTAATACATGGATGATCTTAAGCATTCGTATGACTCACAGTTAAATAGTACGGCAGAAGCCGACAGGCGCTGGGCAATTGGAAACTGAGCGTGAATAAACGGTCGCTCGTATTTGATGGTGCCAGCCTGCGGCGCGCGTATTTAACAGTAAAGGAGGGCGCCGCTCAAATGACTTGCGGCAGGGACGACGGCGGGATGGGCGGTCCGGGTGACCGGCGATGGGAGCTTGACGGGGTCCACGGGATAGCCGCGGTCGCGGCTATCCCGTAACGCCGGGTCAAAAGTCGGGTATCAGGCCGCCAGCAGGCTGCGCAGCATCCAGGCTGTCTTCTCATGTACCTGCATGCGCTGGGTCAGAAGGTCGGCGGTGGGTTCGTCACTGACCTTTTCCAGTAGCGGAAAGATGCCGCGTGCGGTGCGAACGACCGCTTCCTGTCCCTCGATCAGCAGTTTGATCATGTCTTCGGCGGCGGGAATGCCTTCCTGTTCCTTGATCGAAGACAGCTTGGCATAGGCGGCATAGGTGCCTGGCGCCGGGAAGCCCAGTGCGCGGATGCGCTCGGCGATATCATCGACGGCGACGGCCAGTTCGGTGTACTGGGTCTCGAACATCGTGTGCAGGGTGTTGAACATCGGCCCTGTTACGTTCCAATGGAAGTTGTGTGTCTTGAGGTACAGCGTATAGGTGTCGGCCAGCAGGCGGGACAAACCCTCCGCGATTGCTGCACGATCCTGTTCGGCGATACCAATATTGATTTCCATGGTTGTCTCCCGTTTGATGAATTCATAGACAGTTATGCCAGAAAATGAGCGCGCATGGTGAGTGGCGCACTGTCGCCAATCATAATCTGATGGTTTGAAGCTCGCGGACGAGGTTGGTTTCACTCCGCGTCGATGATCACGTCCATCGCCAAGACTATCGGTCGCCGGCTGCGTTGAGGCGATTATGTCGATATAATCCCGCGCTTGTGTCGGGCGGCTTGTTTGCCGTACGGGTAGGGCCGCGCTTGATGCCGGTCACTCGCCCTTTCAGTGTCGATGAGTGACCAATTCGGACGGAATGCCGCGAAAGCGCCGTCTGCCCAGTCGCGAGTCGAGCGACCCAACGAATTTCCAAGATACGAGAAGCGAACCTCACCATGATGCGCAGCCATTATTGCGGCCAGTTGAACGAAAGCCTGGACGGCCAGGAAATTACTCTTTGCGGTTGGGTTCACCGCCGTCGCGACCACGGCGGGGTCATTTTCCTCGATGTGCGTGACCGTGAAGGCCTGGCGCAGGTGGTGTTCGACCCTGATCGTGCCGAAACCTTCGCCGCGGCGGACAAGGTGCGCAGCGAATATGTCATCAAGATCACCGGCAAGGTGCGTCTGCGCCCGGCCGGCGCGGTCAACCCGAACATGGCGTCGGGTGCGATCGAAGTGCTGGGATACGCGCTCGAAGTGCTGAACGAAGCGGAAACGCCGCCGTTCCCCCTCAACGAGTACAGCGATGTCGGTGAAGAAACGCGGCTGCGCTATCGTTTCATCGACCTGCGCCGGCCGGAAATGGCCGAGAAGCTCAAGCTGCGCTCGAGCATTACCACCAGCATCCGCCGTTACCTGGACGAAAACGGCTTCCTCGACGTGGAAACGCCGATCCTGACGCGTGCCACGCCGGAAGGCGCGCGCGACTATCTGGTCCCCAGCCGCACGCATCCCGGCAGTTTCTTCGCGCTGCCGCAGTCGCCCCAGCTGTTCAAGCAGTTGCTGATGGTTGCCGGCTTCGATCGCTATTATCAGATCGCCAAGTGCTTCCGCGACGAAGACCTGCGTGCCGATCGCCAGCCTGAATTCACTCAGATCGACATCGAGACCAGCTTCCTCGACGAGTCCGACATCATCGGTATCACCGAAGGCATGGTGCGCAAGCTGTTCAAGGAAGTGTTGGGCGTCGAGTTCGGCGAATTCCCGCACATGCCATTCGAAGAAGCCATGCGTCGTTATGGTTCGGACAAGCCGGATCTTCGTATCCCACTGGAGCTGGTCGACGTCGCCGATCAGCTGCAGCAGGTCGAGTTCAAGGTATTCAGCGGTCCGGCCAACGATCCGAAGTGCCGCGTTGCGGCGCTGCGCGTACCGGGCGGGGCGAGCATGCCGCGCAAGCAGATCGACGATTACACCAAGTTCGTCGGCATCTACGGTGCCAAGGGCCTGGCATACATCAAGGTCAACGAGCGCGCCAAAGGCGTCGAAGGCTTGCAGTCTCCGATCGTCAAGAACATCCCGGAAGACAAGCTCAACGTGATCCTCGACCGCGTGGGCGCGGTCGATGGCGATATCGTCTTCTTCGGCGCGGACAAGGCCAAGATCGTCTCCGAAGCGCTGGGCGCGCTGCGTATCAAGCTGGGCCATGACCTGAGCCTGCTGACCTGTGAGTGGGCGCCCATGTGGGTCGTTGACTTCCCGATGTTCGAGGAGAACGATGACGGCTCGCTTTCCGCGCTGCATCATCCGTTCACCGCGCCCCAATGCTCGCCTGCAGAGCTTGAGGCCAATCCGGCCGGTGCGCTGTCACGAGCCTATGACATGGTGCTCAACGGCACCGAACTGGGCGGTGGCTCGATCCGTATCCATCGAAAGGAAATGCAGCAGACCGTGTTCCGCATTCTCGGCATCGACGAAGCGGAGCAGAACGAGAAGTTCGGCTTCCTGCTCGACGCGTTGAAATATGGCGCGCCGCCGCATGGCGGTCTGGCGTTCGGTCTCGATCGTCTGGTGATGCTGATGACCGGCGCCCAGTCGATTCGCGAAGTGATCGCCTTCCCGAAAACCCAGAGCGCCGCGGATGTCATGACCCAGGCGCCGGGCGCGGTGGATGCCAAGGCGTTGCGAGAGCTGCACATTCGCCTGCGCGAGCAGCCCAAGGCCGAATAACGGCGGCATCGGAGCCCAGGGAAACCTGGGCTCTTGGTTTCCAGCAAGATGAAAAGTTGATCAGAAAGGGAGGCAGTTATGGCTGGTCATTCCAAATGGGCCAACATCAAGCACCGCAAGGGGCGCCAGGACGCCAAGCGCGGCAAGATCTTCACCAAGCTCATCCGTGAGTTGACCGTCGCTGCGAAGAGTGGGGCGGTTCCCGCCGACAACCCACGCCTGCGTCTGGCCGTGGACAAGGCGCTGGTCGCCAATATGACTCGTGACACCATCGATCGCGCCATTGCGCGCGGGGCCGGTACCAACGAAGCCGACAACATGGCGGAGTTGACCTACGAAGGTTACGCGCCCAGCGGCGTAGCCATCATCGTCGAAGCGATGACCGACAACCGCAACCGTACCGCGGCGGAGGTGCGCCATGCCTTCAGCAAGCACGGCGGAAACCTGGGTACCGACGGCTCGGTGGCCTACATGTTCGACCGCAAGGGGCAGATCAGCTTCGCGGCCGGCGTCGACGAGGATGCACTGATGGAAGCGGCGCTGGAGGCCGGCGCTGACGACGTGGAAATGGGCGAGGACGGCTCGGCGCTGGTGTCCACAGGCTTTGCCGATTTCCATTCGGTCAACGAAGCGCTGAGCGCAGCCGGTTTCAAGGCCGAGGAAGCGGACATCGCCATGATTCCCTCGATCGCCGCTCCGGTCTCCGATCTCGAAACCGCGCAGAAAGTGTTGCGCCTGATCGATGCGCTGGAAGATCTGGATGACGTGCAGAACGTCTATCACAACGCTGAAATCCCGGACGACATCATGGAGCAGCTGGACTGATCCGCAGCGTCGGTCCCAGGGCCGGAAGCCGCCGTTCGGTGCTTCCGGCTTTTTATTTGGCTCGGGCGTGATGTCCCGTCATGCCACTGGCCGTCGTTCAATGAGCTCCTTATACTGGCGGCTGGATAAATAGACAGTATGGCAACGGCATGACGCTTATCCTGGGGATCGACCCCGGCTCACGTATTACCGGTTATGGCGTGGTGCGCGATACGGGCCGCCACTGCGAGTACGTGGCGTCCGGCTGTATCCGTACCGGCAGCGGCGAGCTGTCGGCTCGTTTGCAAGCGGTATTCGTTGGCGTCAGTGAGGTCATTCGCCTGCACGGCCCGGTGACCATGGGGATCGAGCAGGTTTTCATGGCGCGCAACGCCGACTCTGCGTTGAAGCTCGGGCAGGCGCGTGGCGCCGCGATCGTGGCGGCCGCGGAGCAGGGCCTGGACATCGCCGAGTACACCGCCACGCAGGTCAAACAGGCCATCGCCGGAACGGGTGGGGCCGACAAACAGCAAGTCCAGATGATGGTGATGCACCTGCTCAAGCTGGTGCAGAAACCGCAGATCGATGCGTCCGACGCCCTGGCGATCGCTCTGTGCCATGCCCATCATCGGCAAAGCCTGATCCCGCATGGTCTGGCCGGGGCCAAGCGTCGCAGCGGGCGCCTGCGGTTGTGAGGCTGTCGCGCGAGTCGTTCGCCGAATCGTGGTGCTGATCGAATGGTTCGGCCAGGCCGGGGCCTGTCGGACGGAAGAGGAGAGAGTTAGTGATTGGACGTTTGCGCGGCATCCTGGCTGAGAAACAGCCGCCTCACCTGATACTGGACGCGAACGGCGTCGGCTATGAGGTCGAGGTGCCGATGACGACCCTGTATCGCCTGCCCGCCGTAGGCGAAACGGTCACGCTGCACACTCATCTGGTGGTGCGTGAAGATGCGCATCTGCTGTATGGCTTTGCGGAAAAGCGTGATCGTGAGCTGTTCCGCGAGTTGATCCGTCTCAACGGTGTGGGCCCGAAGCTGGCGCTGGCGCTGATGTCCGGCCTCGAGGTCGATGAGCTGGTGCGCTGTGTCCAGGCGCAGGATACCTCCGTGCTGGTGAAGATACCCGGTGTCGGCAAGAAGACCGCCGAGCGCTTGCTGGTCGAACTCAAGGATCGTTTCAAGGCCTGGGAGACCATGCCGTCCATCGCCACCTTGGTGGTGGAACCTCGTGGAACTGTGGCAGTCTCAAGCGCCGAGAATGACGCCGTAAGCGCCTTGATTTCCCTGGGCTTCAAGCCGCAGGAGGCCAGTCGTGCCGTATCCGCCGTACAGGAAGACGATTTGAGCAGTGAAGACCTGATCCGCCGTGCACTCAAGGGAATGGTCTAGTGATCGAAGCTGATCGTCTGATTACCGCCACCGGTCGTGACCGCGAAGAGCAATTCGACCGCGCCATCCGTCCGCTGAGCCTGGCCGAATACATCGGACAGCCTGTCGTGCGCGAACAGATGGACTTGTTCATTCGCGCCGCTCGGGCCCGCAAGGAAGCCCTCGACCACACCTTGATCTTCGGTCCGCCGGGGCTTGGCAAGACTACGCTGGCGAACATCATCGCCCAGGAGATGGGCGTCTCGATCAAAAGTACGTCGGGGCCGGTTCTCGAGCGTCCGGGCGATCTGGCTGCGCTGCTGACCAACCTGGAAGAAGGTGATGTCCTGTTCGTCGACGAGATTCACCGCTTGTCGCCCATCGTCGAGGAAGTGCTTTATCCCGCGATGGAGGATTTCCAGCTCGACATCATGATCGGCGAAGGACCTGCCGCCCGCTCGATCAAACTCGACCTGCCGCCCTTCACGCTGGTCGGGGCGACCACCCGGGCCGGCATGCTCACCAACCCACTGCGTGATCGATTCGGCATTGTGCAGCGCCTCGAGTTCTACTCCACGGCGGACCTGGCAACGATCGTGACGCGGTCGGCCGGTATTCTCGGTTTGCCCATCGAAGCCGAGGGCGCGCTGGAGATTGCCCGTCGCGCCCGCGGTACGCCGCGGATCGGCAACCGGCTTCTGCGCAGGGTGCGCGATTTTGCCGAGGTCCGCGGCAATGGCGAGATCAGCCGGCAAACCGCCGATCTCGCGCTGAACATGCTGGATGTCGACGAGCGGGGCCTGGACCATCAGGATCGTCGTCTCCTGCTGACCCTGATCGAGAAGTTCGACGGCGGCCCTGTGGGCATCGACAGCCTCGCCGCCGCCATCAGTGAAGAGCGTCATACCATCGAGGATGTTCTCGAGCCTTATCTCATCCAGCAGGGCTACATCATGCGCACGCCGCGAGGGCGGGTGGTCACTCGCCACGCCTACCTGCACTTCGGGCTGAACCTGCCCAAACGCATGGGCGATTCGCCAGTAGGCGACCTCTTCGACGATGACACAGCGTGACAAAAATATTGTTGTTTCACCCAATTGGCATTTGCAGGGCCTGGCACTAGTATGCGCGCGGAATCACATGCTCAACCGTTCTTCCACCGGTGTCGCGTCTATTACGAAGACACCGATGCGGGCGGTATCGTCTACTACGTCAATTATCTCAAGTTCATGGAGCGGGCCCGCACCGAGCGGTTGCGCAGCCTGGGTTTCGACCAGTCGCAACTGGTGGGTGAAGACCTGCTCTTCGTGGTGCATTCCAGCGAAGCGCGTTACCTGGCGCCGGCGAGGTTGGACGATGAGTTGATAGTGTCCGCCGAAGTGGTGGAGACCAAGCGCGCAAGCCTGCGATTCAAACAGCAGGTACGGCGTGCGAAGGATGATCTGCTGCTCTGTGAAGGGCAGTTCGTGGTGGCCTGTGTGCGCACCGAGAGTTTGAAACCCCGTCCCATACCCGAAGCGCTGCGTGCAGCTTTCGCCGGGCCGGGTCTACCCCCTGCAGGAGAGTAAGCGTGGAAGCCAACGTCGATCATATGTCCATGTGGAGCCTGATCAGCAATGCCAGCTTTGTGGTTCAGCTGGTCATGCTGATCCTGGTGGGCGCCTCGGTGACTTCATGGATCATCATATTCCAGCGCGGCAATATGCTGCGTGCCGCCAAGCGCTCGCTGGACAGCTTCGAAGAGCGCTTCTGGTCGGGTATCGACCTCTCCAAGCTGTATCGTCAGGCAGGCAGCAACCCGGATCCCGATTCGGGCGTCGAGCAGATCTTTCGTGCCGGCTTCAAGGAATTTTCCCGGCTGCGCCAGCAGCAGGGCGTCGACCCTGATGCGGTGATGGACGGTGTGAATCGCGCCATGCGTGTCGCCATTTCGAGAGAGGAAGAAAAGCTCGACCAGAGCCTGCCGTTCCTCGCCACCGTGGGTTCCACCAGCCCGTATATCGGCCTGTTCGGTACGGTCTGGGGCATCATGAACTCCTTCCGTGGTCTGGCGCAGGTCCAGCAGGCGACGCTGGCCACCGTGGCGCCAGGCATCGCCGAGGCGTTGATTGCCACAGCTATCGGCCTGTTCGCCGCGATCCCCGCCGTCATTGCCTACAACCGCTTCTCGGCGCGTGGCGAGATGCTCATCGGTCGCTACTACACCTTTGCCGACGAGTTCCAGGCGATCCTCCATCGCAAAGTCCACACCACAGAAGATTGAGGCCCGCAGGCCATGGCAAGAATTCGCAACAGACGCAAACCTGTCGCCGAGATGAACGTGGTGCCCTACATCGACGTGATGCTGGTGCTGCTGGTGATTTTCATGGTGACGGCTCCGATGCTCAACCAGGGCGTCAAGGTTGATCTACCCAAGGTCAGCAGCGAAGTCCTGCCCCAGGATAACGACGCCCGCGTGCTGACTATCTCGATCAAGGCGGACAAGACTTACTTCTGGAACATTGGAAGCGAAGTCGACACCGAGACCGTGCAGGACCAGGCGCTCACGCTCGAAGAGATGACCAGTGCGGTCACAGCCATCATGAATCAGAACCGCAGCCAGGGTAAGCAGATCCAGGTCTTCGTCCGTGGCGACAAGGCGGTGGATTACGGCTCGGTGATGTCCGCCATGGGCGGGCTGCAGGAAGCGGGTGTGGGTAATGTCGGCCTGATTACCGAGGCGCCTTGATGCAACAGCCGGAACGTTCGCGCTCGGAAAGCTACTACTGGCCCACCATTCTGGCGGTCGGGTTGCACGTCATCATTTTCGCGATGCTGTTCGTCAGTTTTGCCATGACGCCTGAGCTGCCGCCGTCCAAGCCCATCGTCCAGGCGACCCTGTATCAGCTCAAGTCCCAGAGCCAGGCGCAGACCCAGACCAATCAAAAGATTGCCGGCGAGGCGAAGAAGACAGCCGCAAAACAGTACGAAACCGAGCAGATGGAACAGCGCAAGATCGAGCAGCAGAAACAGGCGGCTGCTCGGGCTGCGGAACAAAAAAAGGCCGACGAGGCTCGAAAGGCCGAGGCAGCGAAGGCAGACGCCGCCCAGAAAGCAGCCGAAGTCCAGAAAGCCGATGAGGCGAAAAAGGCCGAGCAGCAGAAGCAGGCAGAGATCGCCAAGAAGAAGGCGGCCGACGAAGCCGCGAAGCAGAAGGCCGCCGAGGACACGAAGAAGAAGGCGGCCCAAGAGGCTGCGAAAAAGAAAGCGGCCGACGAAGCCGCGAAGAAAAAGGCCGCTGAGGAGGCGAAGAAAAAGGCCGCCGCTGAAGCCGCGAAGAAAAAAGCCGCCGAAGAGGCTAAAAAGAAGGCCGCCGCCGAGGCCGCTCGCAAGGCAGCCGAGGACAAGAAAGCGCAGGCGCTCGCCGAGTTGCTGTCCGAAGATACGGAACGGCAGCAGGCGATGGCCGATACGCAGGGCGATCAGGTGGCCGGCAATTTCGATGACCTGATTCGCATGCGCGCGGCTGAGGGCTGGACTCGTCCCCCATCGGCACGCAACAACATGTCGGTTACGCTACGGGTCAACATGCTGCCGGACGGCACTATCACCGCTGTGACGGTCTCACGATCGAGCGGCGATGCGCCTTTCGATAGTTCCGCGGTCGCAGCGGTAAAGAATATTGGTAGGCTGACCGAGATGCAGGGTCTCTCTGCTCAGGAGTTTCAGCCGTATCGCTCGTTCATGATGACATTTACGCCCGAGGATCTAGCGTTGTGATCAATTACCTTCGAGGTTTCATCGTCCTTCTCCTGTTCGTGCTGGGCAACGCCGTGGCGCAGGAAAAGAACATCGTCGTCACCAGTGGCGCTGATCGGGCGATTCCGATCGCGGTCGTGCCGTTCGGCTGGCAGGGCGGTACCGTCCTGCCCGAAGACATGGCCGAGATCATCGGCAACGACATGCGCAACACCGGGATCTTCCAGCCGATTCCCAAGCAGAACATGATCAGCCTGCCGACCCGCGGCAGCGAGATCATCTTTCGTGACTGGAAAGCGCTGGGTGCCCAGTACGTCATGGTCGGGAACATCGAGCCTTCGGCCGGCAAGCTGCAAATCCGCTACGAGGTGTTCAACGTCGCGACCGAACAACAGGTGATGACGGGCACCGTGGGCGGCGGCCAGGATCAGCTTCGCGACATGGCACACTTCGCTGCCGATCAGGCGTTTGAAAAGCTGACGGGCATCAAGGGCGCCTTTTCCACGCGCTTGCTGTACGTCACCGTGGAGCGTCTTGGTGGGGCGAATACGCGTTATACCTTGCAGCGCTCCGATTACGACGGCGCGCGTGCGGTGACGCTCCTGCAGTCGCGTGAGCCCATCCTGTCGCCGCGCTATTCGCCCGATGGCCGTCGTATTGCCTACGTGTCGTTCGAACAGAAGCGCCCGCGTATCTTCATGCAGCACATCGATACCGGCCGTCGCGAGCAGATCACCAATTTCGAAGGGCTCAACGGGGCGCCGGCCTTTTCACCGGACGGCAATCGCCTGGCGTTCGTACTGTCGAAGGATGGTAATCCGGAAATCTATGTGATGGACCTCGGCTCGCGCCAACTGCAGCGGCTCACCAATCATTATGCGATCGACACGGAGCCGTTCTGGGGTGCCGACGGGCGGACGATCTACTTCACCTCCGACCGTGCCGGCAAGCCTCAGATCTACAAGCAGAGCCTGGGTAGCAACAACGCCGAACGCGTGACCTTCGTAGGCAACTACAACGCCAATCCGAAGCTGTCGGCAGACGAGAAGACCCTGGTGATGATTCATCGCCAGGAGGGCTATACCAATTTCAAGGTAGCGGCACAGGACCTGCAGCGCGGCAATTTACGGCTACTCTCCGACACAAGTTTAGATGAGTCGCCCACTGTTGCACCTAATGGCACCATGCTAATCTACGCGACCCGCCAGCAGGGCCGGGGAGTCTTGATGCTCGTATCGATTAATGGTCGAGTTAGGCTCCCGCTTCCTACTGCTCAAGGCGAAGTCCGTGAGCCATCGTGGTCCCCTTACCTGAACTGATGCGGTATCAACGCTTTACCTAACCAAAAACACACCTGGGGTTGTTACACATGGAAATGCTGAAATTCGGTAAGTTCGCTGCGCTGGCTCTGGCTATGGCCGTAGCTGTTGGTTGTTCGTCCAAGGGTGGCGATGACTCTGGCGAAGGTTCCTCCGCCATTGATCCGAACGCTGGCTATGGCGCTGACAGCGGTGCCGTCGACGGCAGCATGAGTGGCGAAGAAGCCGCTCTGCGCGCCATCACCACCTTCTACTTCGAATACGACAGCTCTGACCTGAAGCCGGAAGCCATGCGCGCTCTGGACGTTCATGCCAAGGACCTGAAGTCGGCCGGCAACCGTGTAGTACTGGAAGGTCACACCGACGAGCGCGGTACCCGTGAGTACAACATGGCCCTGGGCGAGCGTCGTTCCATGGCGGTTCAGCGCTATCTGGTTCTGCAGGGCGTATCTCCCGCTCAGCTGGAGCTGGTCTCCTACGGCGAAGAGCGTCCGGTTGCCATGGGTAACGACGAGCAGTCCTGGGCTCAGAACCGTCGCGTTGAACTGCGTAAGTAATAAGCCATGCTCAAGCACCGTTTCGTTCTGACGCTCATTGCGCTGGGTCTGCCGCTTTTCGCGGCGGCCCAGGTCCCGGTGGTGGAATACGACTCGCGCGCCCAAAGTGGTGCGCCAGGGTCGGGCTATTCTTCCGGGGCGGATACGGGCGGTGCCTATGCCGGGGGCGGAGCGTCAGCTCCGTCTTCGGCGCAGGGCATGCTTTTCGTTCAGTTGCAGCAGATGCAGGAAGAGATCGCGCAGCTGCGCGGCATGCTGGAAGTGCAACAGAACGAGATCCAGCGCCTGAAACAAGAAGGCCTGGAGCGTTATGAGGATTTGGATCGTCGCTTGTCGGGCGCCTCGTTGGGCGGATCGACTGGCCAGAATGCTTCAACCGCGGGCACCGGTGGTGCCGGCGGGTCAGTACAGGCGCCAGCGGGCGCACCGGCACAAGAAAGCGTGGGCAGCGAATCAGCGGATCCGGAAAGGGAGAAGCTGTATTACGACGCCGCGTTCGACTTGATCAAGGCCAAGGATTTCGACAAGGCCAGCCAGGCCTTTTCCGCTTTCCTGCGTAAATATCCCAGCAGCCCGTACGCCGGCAACGCGCAGTATTGGCTGGGTGAGGTGAATCTCGCCAAGGGTGATCTGCAAGGCGCAGGCCAGGCATTCGCCAAGGTCAGCCAGGCGTATCCGCAGCACAACAAGGTGCCGGATTCGCTGTACAAGCTGGCTGATGTCGAGGTGCGGCTGGGCAATCGTGACAAGGCCAACGGGATTCTCCGTCAGGTCATTGCCGATTATCCGAACAGCTCCGCGGCACAGCTGGCCCAGCGTCAGTTGAATCGCTGATCGCTCGCGCCGGCGCTGAACGAAACCCGCCCATCGGCGGGTTTTTTCGTTAGAATCGACGGCCCTTTCCCGCAACGGAGGCGGATGGCCTGTTTAGCCGTCACGCCCGTGGCTGATATGCAAGAAACCCTGCGCATTACCGAGATTTTTTACTCGTTGCAGGGGGAGACGCGCACCAGCGGCTTGGCCACTGTGTTCGTCCGCCTGACCGGCTGTCCCCTGCGCTGTCAATATTGCGATACCGCCTACGCCTTCAGCGGTGGTGAAACCGTGCCTCTGGAGACGATCCTCGAGCGGGTCGCGTCCTATGCGCCTCGCTACGTCTGCGTCACTGGCGGGGAGCCGCTGGCTCAGCCCAATTGCCTGCCCTTGTTGCGTCGGCTATGTGATGCTGGCTACCAGGTTTCGCTCGAAACCAGTGGAGCGCTGGATATCGCCGGCACGGACGAGCGCGTGAGTCGGGTCGTTGACCTGAAGACGCCGGGTTCGGCGGAAGCAGCGCGCAACCGGTACGAAAACATTGCCCAACTGACCGCCAACGATCAGGTGAAGTTCGTGATCTGTTCGCGCGATGACTACGATTGGGCGGTTTCCAAACTCATCGAG
>Ga0114898_1001454_pt1 | contig 13937 bp, 19 predicted proteins | sample Malvired_Geostar_FD_83496 | JGI IMG/M metagenome (GOLD analysis project Ga0114898, IMG submission 83496) | Marine viral communities from the Global Malaspina Expedition - Malaspina viral metaG DeepMed_Geostar | ecosystem: Environmental > Aquatic > Marine > Oceanic | place: Mediterranean Sea... | reverse complement strand
CCTCTTCCTGGTTGAGGTTGGTTAGACGATCGGTGGCGGCGGCGTCTTCATCGTCCGGCAACTCCGGGCCGGTGAGGTCGCGCGGTGGCAATTCCCAATTGGCATTGATGGTGACGAGATCGGCGAGTGCGGTTTCGTCATCTTCACGGTCGACATGCTCGGTCGTCAGGCCGAGCTGCACGCCATGGCACAGCACGCCCGCCATCATGTAAGGGCGGCTTTCGAGAAGCTGGAGCCCGCGCTCCGCGCCCGCCTGGGCGGGCTCAGGGGACAACAGGCCGCCCAAAGTGAGATCCAACGCGAAGGCGGCCGTCGCCGCGTCCACGAGCGCATCCATGACGATTTCGCTCGCCGCTTCGTCCACGACAGCGAGAAACCCGGCGATGCGCCAGTCCGTCGTGACGAGCACGGTCGAGTTGAGATGCGGGCGGCGGCGGAACCCGATGCGGCGGACATGCCAGCCGCGAATATGTGTCGTGCCGCCATCTTCCCAGGCATAGAAGGTGCGGAACGGTCCTTCCTTCGCCGCGTAGCGCTCGAAGCGGTGAACGCGGCCGATCGCAGGCACGGTTTCGAGACGCGCCGCGATTGCTTCCCTGATTAGCGTGGAGCCCGTCATCGCGCGGCCTCTTCAAGCCGTGCCAGGGCGCGGGCGGCGGCTGCCTCATAAAAGGCGACAACCTGACCTTCCGCCGCCTTTACGCCGTCGCGGAACATATGCGCACCTTCGGTGCCGTGCGCTGCGATCTTGAAGCGGATGGCGCGGGCGATCTCATCGGCTTCCTCGCCGCGCTTGCCGAGCTTCCTCGTCACCCAATCGAGCAGGGGTTCGATGGGCGCCCAATGCGGCTTGGAGCCATGCTCGACCGGCGCGGCATAGGCAAGGCTCGTCGCCACCTGACCACGCACGGCATGCGCAGTGACGACGACGGGCATCGCACCGATGCTTTCGCGCAAGGTAGCCGCACCGCTTGTGGGCGTCCGTTCCTTCACCTCGCGCTCGATGAGCATGGTGCTCTCGACCGTCGCGGCGATGGCCTCCTCAAGAAAGAACTCTGGGCACTTCTCGAGCGCCGCCTCGATCGTCGCGCCGCGTGGCGATATCCGAAGGTCATCCGTCACAGTCGCGGCCTCCGCTGCGTCACGCGACGGCCGCCGTCCGATGCTGCCGTCGGTTGCGGAACCGTGACGCTTGCCGGACGCGTGCGCTTCGGGTCGAGGCCGAGAATGTCGAAATAGCGTGCGCGGAGCCTTTCGGCGCGGCGAGCGTAATTGTCGGGCTTCGTGCCGTGCTGGACGGCATCGGCCATGATGAGCGGGTTGCCGTCGCCCGATGTGTCGGCCGACATTTGGTCGAAAAGAAGCGCGGCGGCATAGCTTGCCACCGCCTCGCGATCGGCCTCCGGCACCGTGTCTGTTTCGGCGGTGAGAAGATGCGCGGCGAGAATGGTAAGGCGGATCGTGGTGCCGGATGGAAGGCCACCTGGGAAAATCAGTTCCGCGCCGTCGGGCGTGTCGTAGCGCTGCCAGTTCTGGCGCGCCAGAAAGGACGGTGGAATGTTTCCGATTGGATACTCGATTGCCGAGACGTTGCCGTCGGCAGGCCAGTCGAGCCGCGAAGCGGTTGCAAGCGTCTCGTCGCGCACGATCTTGCGCGGACGGTCCTTGCCGTATTGAGCGAGGGCGAGATCGAGCGCGCGGCCGAGCTGCGGATCGCTCACGCGGTCGCGGTCGTCGCGCAGCAGATCGGTCGTAATTGTGAGAAAGTCGTCTCTCATCGCGCCAGTACCGTTTTGAGGGAGAAGCACCGGGCGGTAGACCGCCCGGTGCTTTTCGTGTGCGAGGCGCGCCCCGTCAGTCGGCGACGACGGACTTGTGAGCGCCGCGCCAGTCGAGAGCGTTGCCGCCGTAGATGTGACGGAGCTTGTAGGTCACCTTGTCGGCGGTGAAGAGCGAGCCGACGGTGGGGCTGTCCTGGACGAAGAGTTCGGGTTCTTCGTTTCCGTCCAGGAAGCCGAGTTCGATGAACGGGATGTCGGCAACGTCCGCCGTCACCGCCCAGTCGCTCGGGTCCGTCCAGTACCAGACCGGAATGATTTCGGGCACGAGTGACTGCACGAAGGTCTTGTCGTTGTTGGTCGAACGCTGGAAGAGATTGTAGGCCGTCTCTTCGAGACCCGGCGGGAGCCAGAGATATTTCGGGCCGACGCCGATCGGATCGGTTGCGCCATACTCCACCTGCGACACCATCGCGAGCCGGGCTGCCGCGTAGGACTGCGCGGCGAGCGCGGCAGAGCTGAGGTTGGCGTGATCCGCATGGAAGAGCGCCTTGGTGTCGTAGATCGTCGGGTTCGCGCGGATGAAGTCGAGCACGAACTTGGCGAGTGTACGCTTCGCAGCGCGGGCGAGTTTGCCCGGAATACGCTGAACCGCGCCGACATCGTCGTTCTTGATCATCTCCAGCGTGATCGTCTCAAGGCCGCCACGCTTCGTGACGGCATACTCGGCCTTCTCGTCTGTCGGCGAGGTGAGGGCAACATAGTCCGCACCCTGCGCCACGGCCGGCATGTCGCCATAGCCGCCAATACGGGTGCGCTCCTGCTTGCGGAAGTCGTTCACGGGCACGGGCGTACCGGTGAGGAGCTTCCAGAAGTCGTATTCGACGGCGCTGCGGTACTCGGCCACCATGCGGCGGTGAATGCCATCGCCCAGCACTTCGGAGAAGGAGGAGCTGTCGAGAGCTTCCGTGAGCCGCACGGCGTCACGGGCGCGGCCGGTCACATGGCGGTCGCCCGTGATCTCTACGTAGCACTCCTTGAAAGAGCGGGCATGGCGATGCTGTTCATGCGTCGGGTCGAAGAAGGCGTCGATCATGTCCGCGATCTTGTCCGGGCGCGACTCGCTTTCGACAAAGCGACCGCCGTCGCCGAGATCGAGCACATGGCCGCCGCGAAGGCCGCTGGAAGAGAGATAGGCGGCTTCGTCCTTGATCGCCTGCGTTACCTGCGCATCGCTGAAGCTCTTCGCTTCGGTGAAACGCTCGATGAGGCGATGCTTTGCCGGATCGGGCAATTTCGATGCGTTGACAGCCTCGCGCATCCGCGTGCGGCGTTCGACCGCTTCGACGAGGGCAGTACTGTCGCCGGTGCCTGCGGTTTCTTCCTTCTTCATCGCCGTGGCGAGAAGTGCTTTCAGTTCGTCGTCGGTCAGGGCCGCAACATCCTTGCCTTCCAGCAGGTGCGGAGCGTTCGCCTGGATAAGCGCGATGAGTTCGTCGCGATCCATTACCTTGGTTCCTTCTTCTCCCAGCGCTTCAAGGAACGAGATGACCTCGCCGCCCGCGCCGGGCTCTACGATGAGGTCAACGGAATTGATTTTGGTGAAGGCTTCGAGGATGCGGACGCCGTTCGCGCCCTTGCGGGCCTTGCCGTCCGCGTCGATGGAGAGGCCGAAGAGTTTCGAGAGGCCACGCTTCGTGGCCTCGCGAAGACGGACGGCGGAGGGATCGTCGTCTCCGACGATCAGTGTGAGGTTGGCGCGGATTTCGCCGCTGTCGGGAAGCTTGCCTTCAACGAAGGCTGGCTCCGAAAGCGCGCCAAGCAGGTTACGGACATCCTTCCCGCCTTCGCGGAGATGTTCGAGGTCGGACTTCACGAACACGCGGACGCCCTCGAAGAGAGACACCGCCTCGCGAAGCACCGCGTCGGAATAGAAATTCCGGTTGCCGCTCAAGCCCGCGCGAATGACGCGGACAAGATAGGTGCCCTCGCTGCCGTCGACCGCTTCGACGACGGTCGCCGCAAGCGTAGCGGATGTGTCGGGTGCGGCGGGCGGCGGCGTCTCGCCGATCGGGCGGAATTCGCGCGTCACCTCCACGGGGTTGCCGAGCGCCACGTCCTGACCGGAGATCGTGTAGCCATAGGACATGAGCTTGCCGTCGATCTCGACGACGACATTGTCGGGATAGAGAGCGACGACGTAGGGCCACGGATCGGCGTCGCCCGAAAGTTTCAGAACCTCGCGAATCTTGCCCTGGAGAAGATCGCGGACGGTCAGCATGTCGGGCTCGGTGGCCTCGCGAAGGCGGACGCCGGAGACGCCGCGCTTTCCGAGCAACTTCATGAGTTGATGATGCGTCATGCGTTGCCGCGCACCTTCCGGCCATCGACCGTGACGATGACGCCTGTCTTGAGGTTGACCGCATGGATGTAGCCCGCCGGTACGCTGAGCTTCTTCGCCAGGGCCAGTTCGTCCTTCGTGAACTCGCGGGCGGGCTTGCGGTCGGGAAGCTCTGTCATGGCCTTCTCGTTGGTGACCGTCTCCAGCTCACCGATGCGGCCGATAAGCGTCTTTGCCGCCGCGTCGGCTTCGGCGAGCTTTTCGGCGGCAGTCTTGTTCGCCGCTTCCAGCTCCGCGATGCGGGCCTTGAGGGCGGCGGGATCTTCGGCGGCGTCACCGCCGGTCGCAGTTTTCTGAGACACGCTCTTGCTCCGTCGTGATTGGTGTGGCTACCCTCGCGATGCGCAGCGCCGCTCTCTAGCCGGAAGCGCTTCCGGTCATCCCGATTGCCCCGCTCGGCGGGCAGGCTCGCGCCACGGAAAATTCGGCCCAAAACCCCTCAGACATCGCCCGCAGGCGGCCAGACCCGAGGCCGGGCCGTCAGCGCGCTTGTTAATCGGGTTGTTAATCGCGCAGGAGAAGCGTTTGAGGTTTTTGGGTAGTCGGGGCGTTCCCGCGCTCCTGCGGCAAATCAGAGCGCGTTCGCGATAATCCGCTTTTGCCGGTTGGCGGTGATCTCCTCCGGCGTGAAGTCCTGACGGCCCGGCCGCATGACTTCCCAGCTCTCCATGAAGGGGATCGAGCTGCATCCGCAGTTGATCGTGTGCTTCGCGGCACCGGCCGGATCGCGAGGGTGCATGAGCTTCGTCCCGTCCGGGAGGTCGAAGGGCTTGTCGACCTCTCTCACCTGGCCGTCGATCAGGTCATGCTCGATGCGGCTGTGGGTCTTGCCTGAGCGCCGCCATTGTTTCTTGAGGCCGGGCAGGAGCGCCGCCGCCTGTTCCTGCCGCTCCTGGGCGGCGGTGGAGAACGCGGTGCCGAGTTGATGGCGCGTGATCGTCGCTGCCCGGTCGAGCCCGCCCGTCTGAAGCTTTCCGGCGATCTTCTGTGCGGCCTCGAAAGGCGTCTGCGTTCCGATTGCCGCTTGCGCCAGCTCGCTGTTGATGCTGTTCGCGAGCTTCACCGTCACGTCCTTGATGCGATCCGTCGTGAAGCGGCGCATGGCGAGTAGGCGTCGGTTGTCGATCGCGAAGAGATCGGCCGATATGTCGACAGCGGCCGAGGCGAGCGGCCCATCGATAACCGCAACGCCCGCCGTCCAGGTCGATGAGAGGCCCGATTGCAGTGCGGCGTTGGCCCCTGCCTCCAGCTCCGCGAGCGCGCGGGCTACCGATTGCTGAAGCTGGACGAGCTGCCAGCGCCGGTAGTCTGTGGGCGCGCCGGAGAGGATTTCGGCGATGTCCTTCTGAGCCTTGACGAGCTGCGCACGAACTTCCTTGCCGGTGTCGGCCGTGAGACGGATGCCTTCGCGCAACCGCCGCTCGCGCTCCGCCGCAAAGCGCTTCGCGCGTTCGCGGTCATTCATCGCCCTTTACCTGCGGCTCTGCCCCTTCGGGGTGAGGCTGCGCGGGAAGCGGTTCCATAGGCGGCATGGACGGCAGCGAGAAGGCATCGCGCTCGCGCCGCTTTGCCGCTTCCGCCTGGGCTGCCTTCAGCTCTTCGACGGGATCGATTTCAAGGCCGAGAAGCGAAGCCGTGAGAGCGATGAGCCGGACGCCGGTGGCTTCCGACATGACGCCGCCCGCGATTGCCTGGGTGACCGAGACGACAACTTGCTGCAACGCCGCCGCATATTTGGCGATGTCCTTTGCGGTGAGTTCGGGGAACACGGCCGTCGGCTGCAAGGCGTCGTCATTCTCCATGCCGATCAGCCCGATGGCGGCGAGGCGCTGGCGGATGACGTATTTCGCGAGTTCTTCGAGGACGGCCTTCAGGAAGCGCTGGCGTTGCGCGAAGACCTTGTAGGTCGGTTCGCCCATGCTCGACGCGGTGGCAAGGTTTACATCGCCGCCGCCGCCGAACCAATGTTCCGGAACTGTCGATCCGGAAAGGATGTGGTTCCGCGCGATGCGCGCAATACCGTCCGCGTCCGCCGCCTTGAGGTCCGGCGTCAGCACTTCCCACTCTTCCGAATCATTGTGAACGCGCACCGAGTTCGGGCCGGGCGGCTGGATCGTCTTCGCGCGCTCGTCAACCTCTTCCGGCGTGGCGTTCTTGAGTGTCACATCCCAGACCACGCTTCGCTTCTGCACCGCGCCGTCGATCTCGCCGAAGACAAGCTCTTCATAGGCATCCGCCATGTCGAGCGACGAAAGAATGTCGCTCCGGCCGCGCCGTCCGTTCGAGAGATCGTTAACGCGCCAGAAGAAACATTCGCCATCGTTCATCGCCTCACGCATCTTGCATGCCGCGATCCCGAAGAGATCGTAGTCGTCGCCGTTGTAGATCACCCGGAAGAGCTTCTTCTTGCCGTTCGGCCGCGTGACGCGGACGCCGATCGGGACGGCGGCGTTATCCGGATCGCAGATCACGCTCTCGATTTGCGACGGGTCGATCTTGCCGAGCCGGACGTGACCGGTCAGATCATCGACGAAGACCGGCCAGAGCTGTTCGCCGAAGAGACCGAGTTCACGCACATGCTTCTCAAGGTTCAAATCCATCCGGTTGATGGGGTCCGTCCAGAACTTGTCGAGCCAGACTTGCGCCTCCGGATCGTCGACCTGAAGCGTGACGCCTTCGCCTAGAAGGAAGGCCGTCTTCAGCTCGATCAGCCGGTTGGCGATATTGTTGCTTTCCCAGAGATGCGCCGCGAGTTTCTGCATTCTCGCCTGCGTCATCGGGGCGAGGTCGCGGCCCTTGTCAGCGCCGACGCGCCGCCAGCCGTCATCTTCGGCCGAAGCGCCCGCCGCTTCCTTCACCCGTGTTTTGGTGAAGAACCCTTTGAAGAAATCGCTTATCGCCATGGTCGCCTCTCAAACATCCGTCGCGCAGTACCCCGGCTGAACATGCCGCGCCCGGCGACGGCCTTCATCTGGCTGTCTTCGATGGTCGCGCCCGCCGAAGGCCTGCCGCCTATCGAGACGGACCAGAGCATTTCGAGTGCATCGAGGCCGTCGTCGTGATCGACCATCGGGTAGTGCCGCATCTGGTCGATAAGGACTTGCTGGCGCGGGTGCAGGCGGATGAGCGCGTTGCCGACATGCGGCTGGATGCACTCGATGCGCAGCGCCTTATCTGTTTGCGGGATGACGGGGATGGCGGGTACTGGCACGCCGCGCTTCGCGGAGTCCGCGACGAGCTGGGTGCGAAAGAACTCCTGAAACTGCACGGCCTCGATAGCCCATTTGAGACAGCGATATTCTTCCTGAAGGGCGATGATGTCGGAGATGATGCGCGACGGCAGGCGACGGCGGATGCTTGCTTCCACGACATCGAGAACGCCGGTTTCGCGGTTCATGCCGCCGATCAGGACGGCGGAAGGATCGCGTCCCTTGTTGTTCTTGCCGAGCGAGGGATCGCATGCGCCGAAGAATATCCAATTGGACAGACGCTCGACCCAGAAAGTGATGTTGCCGAAAAGCGCATCCTCGCTCGAAATGGGATCGTTCTGCTGTTCCGCGTCGAACGCGCCGACACCGATGCGAACGCGCAGCTCCATAAGCGAGTAGAGCGGACGGACTTCCGGCCAGCTCACCTCCGCGCCGTCCTCCATCTCGTCGCGATGCGCGGTGTAGAACTCGGCCGCCGCATCGCGGCCGTCATTGCGGAGCACTTCTTCCCATCGCTCCCATAGGTCCATGCGATCGGGCCACTCGCGAATGCTGGACAGTTTGATCGACTTCCACATCGGATTGCGGAGCTTGCGTGCGAGCACGCTGTCATAGTGCAGGATGGTGCCGATATAGAGCTGATCGAGCGAGCCATCGGCCGCGCCGACGTTAGCGACGGCCTTATCGACCCAATCTTCCGTCTTGTCGCGCTGTTCCGGCCGTCGGACGTTTTCATCGTTCTCGATATCGTCCAGGACAACCAGATCCGGGCGGTGAGGGCCATGCCGCATGCCGCGAAGGCGCTTGCCGTTGCCAAATGCCTGAAGCTTTACGCCGGAAGTCGTAATCGCGACGCCTTCCTTCCAGACGCGGCCTTGTCCGCAAATCTCCGGGAAGTCGAGCTTGAGGCGCGGGTTAGCTTCCAGCTCCACCTTGACCGCTTCGAGCATCGACGCCGCCTGGTCGAAGGCGTCCATGAGAAGCAGGATGTAGTGCTTCAGGCCTCGCGCAATGCACCATATCGGAAAGAGCTGCGAGCAATGCGTCGACTTGGCTTCGCCTCGCGGCGCGGCAATCGCATCGTTCTGCCCGCGCGGGTCCGCGACAATCTCCGGAAGCCTCTTGTAGAGATATTGGTGAAGCGAAGATGCGCTTTCCGACTTGATGTAGTGAGGGAAGTAGGTGCGCGCAAAGAACTCATAGCCATTCGCCGCAAGGGCCTTCGCCCGGCGTTCGGCAATCGCGGACGGGCTGTCGTCGAGACCGGAGACTTCCGCCTCGATCTTCTGACGCAGCTCGGTTGCGACCCCGGCGATAAGGTCGCGGAATTCCTTCCTTGTGACCTTACGGCTTTCCCAATGAAACCCGCCGCGCGCCATCAGCCATATTCCTTCGCCAGCTCGGCCGCGAAGGGCTCGATGACTTCGAGCAAAGTGCCGACAAGATCGGGCCGCTCGCCGCCGACGTAAGCCGCGAAGCGCTGAAGAACGTCGGTGGCAACGGCGAGGCGCGAAAGCTCAGGTGATGCCTTGCCGACGGCGGACATTGTCTTTGTGAAGGCGTCCGCAAGCCGCGAGAGAACTTCCGCCTTGGCTAGAGGGCCGATGTCGGCTGACGTCTTCACTGCGTCGACCGTCGCCTGGTGAAGCGTCAGATAATCTTCGAGCATGAGCTGCGCGACATTGCGGATGCCGTCGCCCGACAGGCGGGCGGCCGAGCGGGCGCGTTCCCAATCGTCGCCGTCATTCTCTGCATCCGATTTCCAGCGCCGCGCGGTCGCGTAGCCGATGCCATGCTTTTCGGCCGCCGTTTCGAGCGGCAGCCGGTCATGGACATACGCCGCTCTGACTTTCGCGCGGAGTTCGGGCGGGTGCGCCATGCTCAACCCTTCAGTTGGTCGAGGGCGAGGGATGCGGCTGCCGAAAGGGCGCGGGATGGCTTCTTGACACCGGGATAGCTCCGCTTGCCTTCGGCGACGAGCACGCCGCGCTCGGTCAACATTGCGCAAAGCGCACCGCGCTTGACTTCCGCGACGACGAGGTTTTGCTCGTGCAGCCATGAGATAGCGCCGCGCACCTGGTCGCGATCGGCCATGATCGCGACACCGTTCACGAGGTCGACAAGAAGGCTTTCATGGCCGGTCTGTTCGGGCAGGTCGAGAAGTGAGCGCAAGACCGCGATGCGGAGGTGCTGCGTCCATGCCTGGGCGGCGTCTTCCATCATTTCTGTCCTCTGGCGGCGTCGGCGAAGATTTGTTCGTGGCGAGTGACGGCGTTTTCCACCCGCTCGACGAGCCTGCCGAGGCCGCGAATGTCGGCGTTCGTTTCCTTCACCGCGCCCGACACGCCCGCGATTGCGACGTGCAGATCAGCGAGATCGCGGCGAGTTGGCACTTGCTCCAGAACGGACTCCGTTCTGTCGAGCCGCCGCTCCAGCTCCGCAAGCTCATCCTTCGATGCGAACCGCTTTTCCGCTGACCACATGAGCCACCCCAATAGAAGGTTGAAACCGAAGGCCAGAACCGGCCAGTATTCGAGAATCCAGCTCACCCCTTACCCCGCATCTTTCCTTGCCTCTCCGCCGCTTCCTCGCAAAACGTGCAGCGCCTCGCGGCAGGCACGGCGACAAGACGGGCGGCAGGTATCTCGTCTCCGCAATCGGTGCAGTGAACAGTTTCGCAAGGAGCCGCCATCGCAGGCAGCGGGAAGCGCTTCCGCGAGGCGATGATTGCATCCCGTTCCTCGGTTTCGCGCGCGGAGGCTCTGTCGAAATCGTCACTCACCGCGTCGTCTCCAGTTGATCGCGGAGTTTGTCGAGCCGCGCCATCCATTCCCAGAAAGCCGGGAAGTCATCTTCGCCTAGGCGCTCCAGCTCGGTTGCCACCTGCGTTCCTGCCGGTGGCCAGGCGGGACAGGCGTTCGACGAAACCGGCGCGTCAGAGGTCGCCGTTATGCATGCGCTCAAGAAGCTCATCGCGAGAAGCATGAGGCCGAGCTGCAATGTCAGCTTGCTCATCGAGAATTTTCCGTTGCTCGGCCGACTGGCGTGCTGCCTCCTCGCTCTTGCCTGCCGCGCGCGCGGCAATTGGCCCGGCGAGAAGCCGGGCCAAGAAGGCGATGAGCGAGGCGGCGAGCTTCGCCCACATCAGGCGGATTTCTTAAGGAGACGCGCTTCGAGCATCTTCTCGATGTCGTCGGGCATCAGGTCGAAATGATCGAGCGCATCGGGAACGCGTTCGGTGAGGTAGTTCACCGCGTCGGCGAGAACCTTGTTCTTCGTCTCGATATCCGGAATCTTGCCCGCTGCGTAGTCGGTCAGGTTTCGGGTTCCCCAGGCAAGCGCATTGTCGAGCGCAGCATCGAGATAGGTTCTCGTCTTCTCGTCCAGTTCGAGACCGGCACGCTCGGCCAGATAGTCGATGAGTGCGTGAATGCCTGTGCGGATCGCGAGACCGATTGCGCCCGCGATTATGGCGATGACGAGAAGGGCGATCGGTGCGAGGTCGATGGTGTAAGCCGCCTCGTCGGCCGCAAGAGCCGGGAGAGCGAACGCAACCGCGCTCGTGAAGATGAACGAGACGGCGAGGAACAGGATGGATGCAAAGGATTTGAGGCGCTGCATGAAGGCTCCTAAAGGTTGGGCGAGACGAAACGATTGAAGTTGGCGATGAACTCCGCTTCGGTGCCCTTGCCGAGCGGCGTGTTGTAAACGCGCTTCCAGACGCGCGCCTGTCCCGCGAGGTCGCCGGGTGCGGGAATGGCGGCGGGCGAGCGGTAATAGACGAGCCGCGCAATCGCGGTGGCGAAGGCGAGATTTGTCACGAGCTGACGTTCGGGATCGGGCCATTCCGCTGCGAGCGAGAAGACGGCTCGCTCTGCCGATGGCTTGTAACGCAGGTAGTTTTCGCAGATATCGCGGTAGGTGGCAGGCTCGACCTGGTAAAGTCCGCGGGCGGGGCCTTTGAGCTGCACGAGGTGGCGGAAGTTGCTCTCCTGGGCGATGGTGCCGAGAAGAAGTTCAGCCGCGCCGTCGCGCGCAAAGCCGGGGAGCTCGTCGCCCAGATAGAGCAACGTCGGCTGAATGACGTGATCGCGAAGGTGCCGAATGTTCATGGCGGCATGAAAGCCGCCGAATGCGCCGCGACCTAGTCGGAAGCGCTTCCGCTGTGGTCCGCGTTGCGAGGCGAGACGAACATATCGATCTGGCGCTCGTCAATGCCGACGCGATCATTGGCCCGAACCATCCGAACCCAGCGCTCCGTTACCGAGAACTTGCGGGCGACTTCGCGCGCCGTGCCCTTGGCACGCATGATGAGCCGCCGTTTATGCCTGACGGATGCCAGGTTCGGCACGTCGAAGGAACCGGCACCGAGATCGCGGATAAGCTTCTCGGCCGCTTCGATGCCAATCACCTGCGTCAGCCTGTTGGATGGGTCGGGCGAGGCCGGGATATAGCAGGCGGTGCCGCCGAAGGCTTCGACGAGACGAAGCGTTGCTGCTAGTCCGATGCTACCCTTCACATGGACAAGCGATGCAGGCCATCCCTGCGTTTCTTCGATCTCAGACATCGGCCCCAGCCCCCCGGATGGTTCGCACTCTTTCCCCAAGTTCCGCGATCAAGGCGTCGGCCGCGACGGCGGAGAGCTTGTGTAGATCAAACGGAGGGCCCGAATCACCTGCTTGTTTGAGGATGCGGCGTTGCGCCTCAATGACCCGCGCACGCGGATTATGGCTAACGACGCGATTGCCCTGGCGATAGGGTGCCCAATTGACGCCGCCATCCCGCGAGGCTCGTTCCTTCAGAGCCTCGATAAGGGCGAAGGCGTCGTCACCGCGCACCCACTGGAGAGCGGCGAGGCCGAGTTCTTTTCCGCCCGTGACGCGGCGGGCGAACCCGGTAAGCGCTTCTTCCGATGGGTCGGGGATTAGGCCGAGGTGCCAGAGCGAAAGCCAGAGCGCGCGTGCCTTGCGGATTTCCTTGCCGTCGGCGGATGTCCTTGTTTGTTTCCCTGTATGGATTGGTTTGTGTGCGGGCTTGAAGCCGAGGCGGCGGCACTCCTCCACTAGGCGGGTGAGCTGGTTCTCGTCCAGCGCCTTCAGCGACCGCTCGCCGGTCATGCGCTCGACAAGATCGCGCCACGCATCGTCGTCCAGGCCGAGCTGCTTCTTGGCGATGTGGAGCTTTGCATAGAGCTTTTTGCGGAGATCGGGGGCGGCTTGCATCAGATCCTCACGACGATGGAACGGGAGACAGTGAGCGAGATGCCGGGCTCGCGCTTTCGCCACACGAAACGAAGCGTGACGCTACGATCCGCCCGGAGATAGGGCCGCGACGACGGGACGAGTTTGTAGCCGTCATCGAGCAGGAGGTTGTGGAGCGCCGCGAGATCGGCGTTGGCGGTCGCGATGCGCGCCATGTCATGCGCGGTGAGCGCTTGGAGATACCGGCCTTTGCGGCGCTGGCGGCGGCTCATCTGCGCGCCTCCCGGTCAAGGCGCTCTTCGCGATCGCGGAGAATGCGGGAGACCGAGCGCGCCGTGCGCAACTCCTCGGCCGACAGGGGCGAGGTCTCTCGCCGCATGTCGGTCAGCGTGCTCTCATAGAGATTGAGGCGCGCTGCCAGCTCGTCGCGGAAGCCCTCGTCGCGCGAAATCTCCACGATCATGTCGATGCAGGAGAGCACGGCCTGCGCTTCGTGGAGGCGCATGTCCACGAGGAGTGCCCCCACCGCCGCGAAGAGACGGTTGGTATGCTCGCGAAGAACGAAGGCGGCATAGGCCTCCAGCTCGTTCGGTCCCTTAGCCTGGAGGACTTTCGCTTCTCGCTTCGAGGCGGCGAGGTCGCGGCATGTCGCGATGAACGCCTCGCGGATTTCCCTCGTCGCCTCGTCGATGGAAGCGAACTTCGCCGCCTCCTTCGTGGCGGCGCTTTCCGCCTCCAGCAATGCGCTTATCTGCCGTTCCGACATTTCCCGTATTCCTAGTCTTCGAGAAGCGCGGCGAAGGCCGCCCAGTTGAGGCGGCGGCTTGCGGCGAGGAGGCCCAGCTCGACAAGCGTGTCGTCGAGATCACCGGGCTGGAGCGTGTCCGGCAACAGGTCGCGGATGGCCCGAACGGAATTGCGCACGCGCTCGCCTGCTTCTGCCGCCGCACGGAAAACCGCAAAGATGTCCGCGTCCAAATCGAGCGCGGCGAGCACCGAGGCAATGTCTCCAAGTTCAGCGTCCGCGTCTTTCCCCGTACAAGGCATGTAGAGAACGCGGCCGGAAGGAAGGCGGATGAACCGGGCGTGATGGGCGTTGGCGAAGAGATGCGCCACGTCTCTCGCCGGGGTGAATGTCTCGCCGGACTGAGCTTTTTCGCTCATGCCGCCCTCACGAGATTGAGAGCATCGCCAATCGCCTTCCAATCCGTGCGCTCGTCGCCTGCCACCGGCACGTCGGCGATGTCGAGTTTCAGCGTGATCCAGTTCGCATTTGCATGCGGCCGGAAGCGGAACTGAAGATAGGACTTGCTGCTATCGACGCGGATCGCGGCGCGGAGCGCATCCT
>Ga0114898_1001452_pt1 | contig 13963 bp, 12 predicted proteins | sample Malvired_Geostar_FD_83496 | JGI IMG/M metagenome (GOLD analysis project Ga0114898, IMG submission 83496) | Marine viral communities from the Global Malaspina Expedition - Malaspina viral metaG DeepMed_Geostar | ecosystem: Environmental > Aquatic > Marine > Oceanic | place: Mediterranean Sea... | reverse complement strand
TTTCATACCGGTCGCGATTTACAGCGGACCGATGGTGGAGCAAGTCTTCTTGGCAGCGGCATGCTTTTGCAGCGGAGCCAACTGAGGACGGTGCTTACCGCTTGTAACGTCCAGCGCCATGATGTTCTCGCCCCAGCGAGGACCGGCAGCCCAGTAGGTGCTCGGGATGCAGTTCTGGTTCAGGTAGGCCAGCAGGTTGTCAGTGGCGACTACGGCAGACGGAGAGAAGTCCGGGATGCCATGCTCGCCAAGGAAACCGCGCAGCTTGTTGGCCTTCAACCACTCTACCCACGGCTTGACCCGCTCGACGCCCAGGTTCGGCGCGAAGGTTTCGGCACGATTGCGATAGGTGCCCGAGTAATCGTAGTCCAGGTACTGGTGCGCTTCGTAAACCAGGTTGTTCTTCGGATCGCGCATCCATGGATCGTTGATCAACTGGGTGTTGTACTTCTGCCAATGGAAGGCACTGGAGTAACGGTCGCCAGCGATCATGATCCACTTGCTCGGGTCGACCTTACGAATCGCCTGTCCCGCTGCCTGCGCCGTCTGCGGCCAGAGGTTGTTGCCGGTGTTGTACGGCTCGTTCATCAGACCGTAGCCATACAGGGCCGGGTGCTTGGACACCTGCACGGCGATCTTGCGCCAGGTTTCAGCGAACTGCGCGCGCGGTACTTCCGGCGAGTTGATTACCTTGCCGTAGTAGCGGTAGTAGTTGTGCATATCAAGGATGACCTTGATGCCGTACTTCTGCGCGTAATCGAGCGACTGCTTGATGCGGCCCAATTCGGCGGCGTCCAGTTCGGTACCCAGCTTGGGCTGGATTCGCTCCCAGAGGAAGCCCAGACGGATCAGCTTGAAGCCCAGGCCGGCGTGGCGCTTGTAGTAGGACTCGTCCGCGTAGGTGTAACCCTTGTTGTAGATGCCCGGTACGTTCGACGGGTCGAACACGCCGGAACCGAAGTTCACGCCCACCAGGTTGATACCGCTGCCGTCACTGACGACGGGGGGAGCAGGTGTCGGCGCTGGCGCCGGAGTCGGTGCCGGGGTTGGGGTCGGCGTCGGGGCAACGTTCGCCGGCGGTGTGGTTGTGCCGGTGCTCGATACCACGCTGATGGTCTTCGGATAGCCAACGGCGCTGGCCGACAGGGCCGTGCCGCTCAGCATGACGGACAGGTGAGCGCCCACGTCATAGACCGCGTTAACCTTGCGCACCTGGCCATCGGCCAGTTTCACCGAAGAGCCCACCACGAACGCAGCCTTGTTGGCAGCGTTGTCAGGAACGGAGAAGCCGGCGCCTTTACGGTAAATGCCGTTTTCCCAGTCCGAGTTGGTGAAGCTGTTCAGGCCTGCGCTAAACGTGTTGCTGGGTGCGGTCGGTGTCGGTGTCGGTGTCGGTGTCGGCGTTACGCTAGCCGGAGGCGTGGTCGTGCCGGTGGAGCCGGACGCAACGCTGACGGTTTTCGGATAGCCAACGGCGCTGCCAGAGAGCGCAGAGCCGCCCATCATGACGGAGAGATGCGCACCGGTGTCGTAGACGGCGGTGATCTTGCGTACCTGACCGTCTGCCAGCTTGGCCGAAGCGCCGACCACGAATGCAGCCTTGTTGGCAGCGGTATCCGGGATCGAGAAGCCGGGCGACTTGCGATAAATCCCCTTGTCCCAATCGGCGCTGGTGAAATTGTTCAGAACGGCAGAGTGCGAGCTGCTCGGTGCAGTCGGCGCAGGAGCCGGCGCGGTGGCCGAAGGCGATCCTGTGGAAGCGACCACGGTGCTGATGGTGCGCGGTGCACCGACCTTGCCACCGTCAAGAAGGCCGCCATCGACGTAGATGCTGAGGTTGCTGCCTACGACGTAGACCTTGGTGATCTTGCGAACCTGGCCATCGGCAAACTTGATCTGCACGCCCGGCTTGAAGGCGGCAATTGCGGCAGAGCTGGCGGGAATGGACAGGCCAGCGGTGCGGCGCCATACACCGTTCAAGAAGTCGGTGCTGGTGAACTTGTTGATTGGAGAAGTGAAGGCAGTCGCAGAGGACGCACTTACGGTAATCGCGGCAGCCGCTTCGCCAGTGAACGCGACGGCGCCAAATACGGTAGCAAAAGCGATGGAACGAACGAGTGCCCTGGGGGCACCAGTAATTACATTGATAGACATTCAGTCTCTCCGGAACTTAATACTTCAAAAGGCCGAAGCCTTTAAAAAAGTGGCGGGAGTTTTAAATTTGAGTCGTACAGGCGCTTTACTGGGACAGATGCTGCACTTAGCGCCACCGGACGAACCGCGTTACAACGACGCCGGATTACCAGTAGGTGAACCGGCAATCCGTTGCGTGGCGCCTTTATAATAGGTTTGCAAAACGATTCAAAATTTTTTTGACGGCTTTAGAGCGCCAAGCTGCCGTCACATTTTTGACCGGCCATTAATCCGCTATTAGAAAGTGTCCTTGTGCCAGTACGCTCGATAGCCCACGAGCCGCTTTAAACCGTTTCGCTAATACTCCGTCGGCGTCATTTTTTTGAATGAACCAAGTCACAGAAGCCGATATTGGCTATGGCGATAACCGACGAACGGTAAGAGCAAGGAACCGCTCTTTCCGGTCTTGCTTATAAGAGAGGAAGAGGGACTTCCGCCCTGGTTATTCCTGAAACGCTCGTTCTGCAGCGAAAGCGTCACCCTGGGATGACAATCGGCAGGCGACCCGACAACAACCGGAGCAGCCATGGCGCATCACACATTCAAGGTTGGCGACCACGTCCGATGGAATTCCGAGGCGGGATTCGTGACAGGACGCATCATTAAGGTCCATGTCGAGGACACCGACTTCAAAGGCCGTAGGCGTCGGGCCAGCCCGCAGACGCCGCAATACGAGATCGAGAGCGACAAGACCGGCCATGTGGCGATGCACAAGGGCAGCGCGCTGAGCAGAATCGAATGACCACGTCCGTGCCGCGTCAAATCTGGACCATCGGCCATTCCACCCGCACGCCTGAGGCGTTCATCGCCGTGCTGGAGCACTACGGCATCGAGGCCGTTGCGGATGTTCGCCGCTTTCCGGGATCGAGGCGGTTACCGCAGTTCCTTTCGGCGAATCTCGCAGCCGCGCTGTCCGAGCGAGGCATCGCCTACGAATGGATAGAGTCATTAGGCGGTCGGCGGCGCCCGCCCCCGGGCGCGAGCACCAGCGCCTGGCGCAACGCGTCCTTCCGGGGCTACGCCGAGCACCTGAAAACCGATGAGTTCGCCCGTGGGCTGGCGCAGCTCCTGCGTCTGGCCGCGACACAACGCACCGCAATGATGTGCGCCGAAGTGCTCTGGTGGCGCTGTCATCGGTCCATGGTCTCGGACGTGCTGAAGCTGCGCGGGATCGACGTGCTGCACATTCAGGACGCGCAGCGACTGACGCCTCACCCCTTCACTTCGCCCGCTCGGCTGGTGGACGGTGAGCTGAGCTACGTAGAGGGCGTGGGGCAGCCACTGAAGACAGCCGGGCCGGACGTGGGCGGATAGCGCGGCACCGCGTATGACCGGAAAGACGCCCTGCACCATCCGCGCCTCTCCCGTTCAGCGCAGCGACAGCGGGATCTGCGCGCCACATAACGACCGCAACGGCCCGACAGGCTGCATCGACAGAAACTTTTGCGCCGCTACGGCTTCATATACGCAATCAACAAGCCAAGCGCCATCGAGCCGTTGGATACCAGGGTATCGATTGACGACCCACCTGCATGAAGGATGCACACCGTCATGCACCGCTCACAGGGAGGAGTGCCAGTGCCAGGCCTCGGTTTTATGGTCAAGCGCATTGCAGCCAGGCAATGGCTGGCGGGAGGATCGTCCGCCAAGGTGTTCAAGGGCATGGCGACCCTGGCGGTTGGCAACGGGCTGGCGCGGATCGTGGGGCTGGCCGCGATTCCCATCCTCACCCGAATCTACAGCCCCGAGCACTTCGGCGTGCTGTCGGTATTCACCGCCCTACTGCTGATTCTCACGCCCTTGATGACGTTGCGCTATGAGCTGGCAGTGCCACTGCCCCGCAGAGACAGCACAGCCATGGCGCTGATGGTGCTGTCAGCCAGCCTCATCGCCGTGATGGCCCTGGTCCTGGGCACGTTGCTGTGGCTCGCCGGTCCGACCGTGCTGAGCCTGGTCTCGGCGCAGGCACTCATCCCGTACAGCTGGATGCTGGTCATCGCCCTGATCAGTGCGGGCGTGTACGAGGTGTTGCTGATTTGGGCGGTGCGCCGGCGCGCCTATCCGGCGATCGCGCGCACTCAACTGCAGCAGAGTGCCGTTGGTTCGATTGCAAAGATTGCGTTGGGCGTAATGGGTATGAAACCGCTCGGGCTTCTGGCTGGCCAGGTATTGGGCGCTGGCGCGGGGACGATGTCGCTGTTGAGGCTGTTTGGAGCGGATGTAAGACAGTACTGGCGCCACGTTACGCGGCGGCGAGCCTGGTTCATGCTAAGGCATTACAGCAGCTTCCCGACCTACCGCTTGCCTTCGCAACTGCTGCAGATCTTTTCCAGCCAGGCACCGCTGCTACTGACCGCAGCGCTGTATGACGCCCAGACGACGGGACAGCTCGGCCTGGCGATGATGACGCTGGCCTTGCCGATGAACCTGCTGGGGCATTCGACCAGCAAGGCGTACTACGCGGAAATCGCCTCAATCGGGCGCAAGCGACCTGCCGATATTCGCAATGTGACGCACGCAGTGATCAAACGCCTGCTGCTGCTCGCGATTGCGCCAACCCTTATTCTGCTGGTTTTCGGCGAGGCGCTGTTCGCACTGGCGTTCGGCGCTCAGTGGGCCCAGGCCGGCGAGCTGGCGTCGGTGATGGCGATCTACCTGCTATTCCAGTTCATGCATGCACCGGCGTCTCACCTGTTATCGGTGTTCGAAGGTCAGCGCCTGCTGTTGATGCTGAACGTACAGCGCACGGTACTGACGCTTGGCTGCTTCGCCGTCGCGCACCTTCTCAGCCTGTCGATCACGGCAGTGCTTGTGCTCTATGCGCTAGTGCTCTCGGCGCACTACCTGTTCAGCTTGCTGGTGACCCTGCGCGTCATCCCCCGGTAAGGCGGGTTGCCCGTCCAGCCGCCCCGGTTATCGCCGCCGGCCTCCCTGGCCGAGCGGCACCGCGATCAGGGTTCGCGCTTGAGCACGTTCCAGCCGCCAACACGCCGTGCACCGGAGAACGCATTACGCGACAGATAATAAAAGAACAACGGGATGCCCACCGCGTAGCGCTTGAACAGCCGCCGGGGCTCGATGAGCATGCGGAACGCCCATTCCAGCCCGAACCGGCGAAACAGCATCGGTGCGCGCGGAAAGCGCTGCGCTGAAAAATCCAGGATGGCGCCACCGCAGATCAGCAGTGCGCGTGTGTTCATCGACTTTTGCAGATGCAGCGCCACATGCTCCTGCTTGGGCATGCCCATCGCCAGCACGATGATCGGAAAGCGCCCCGGGACATGGTGCTGCTGATAGAACGCCAGATAGTCCTCGGAGCGCTGGAACCCATCCACCGCATGGAACCTGCGATCCCCGAAGAGCTTGCGCGCACCGTCGCTCAGCCAGGGTTCACGCGTGCCCATGGCGAACAGCTCGTAGTGATCCTCGGCATCGCCTACCAACTCGTCGATCAGCTCCGGAATGAAGTCCGATCCATTGAGGTTGGCCTTCGGGTCACGCCCGTTGAACAGGCAGGCGATCTTGATCCCGATGCCATCGCGCAGCAGATAGTTGACCTGCAGAAAACTCTCGAGCACCGAAGAGTGGCGCTGCGCGATGTTGTAGCCGTGCTGGTTGAGAAACCCGAGGATCGTCGGCGACTCGCGCTTCTTCAACTCGCAGATAAAAGGTCCCGTATCCACTTCATCCAATAGTTTTAGCTTCCCTATCAAAGGATCCATCCTTTTGGCGAGGGGATTTTTCATAAATAGCTTCTCTGTCTGTAAACCAATGAAAGTCGTTGGGGCGCGCTGCGAGGAACCCGAGGTCAACGCGCAGCGCTGAAGATTCGCCTGAAAAAAATGAACAATGCCTGCCCGTGTCGGACAAACGAAGCAGCCGCTGCCGCGGTGTCTTCCCAAAGAGTAGAAAGAGGTAATCAGATGTTAAGGACACATAGCGCTTCACAACGATCAAAAGGAATACTCCTCGGACTCATGCTGGTGCTCGGGAGTGCCGCTAGCCAGGCGGAAAATATTGATCTGATCGGGCTGAACATCGGCGGCGCCGCGTTTTCCGGCAATGTCATTCCCGGAAAATATAAAACAAATTATTTCTTCCCCGCCCCCGGCTACCTTTCGCAGTGGAAAGACAAGGGCATCCAGACCATTCGATTCCCCATCATGTGGGAACGTCTGCAACGCGAGTTGAACGCCGAACTCGACGAAGATTATGCACAACTGATCGAACAGACATTTCAGCAGGCCGCCGACAACGACATGAGGGTCATCCTCGACATCCATAACTACGCCCGCTATCAGAAACAGCTCATTGGAACCGAAGCTGTTCCGATATCGGCCTACCAGGATCTGCTGGAGCGTATTGCCAAACGCTGGAAGGATCAGCCAGGGCTTTACGCCTACGACATCATGAATGAGCCTCACGGCGCCGATGAATATTGGCCGGCGGCGGCGCAGGCCGGTATCGATGCCATCAGGAAACACGACAAGGATCGCCCGCTGTTCATCGAGGGAAACTTCTGGTCCAGCAGCCTTCACTGGCCGAAGTTCAATGACCCGCTGTTGCAATTGAAAGACCCCTCCGACAAGTTGATATTTTCCGCCCACCTGTACCTCGATAAACACGGGAGCGGACAATACAAGGAGCCGCTGGAGGATGACTTCGACACCATGCTCGGCGTCAAACGTGTCAAACCCTTTATCGACTGGCTGATCAAGCACGACAGGCAAGGCCATATCGGCGAGTTTGGAATCCCTGCCGATGATCCTCGCCTGCTGGAAGCCATGGACAACCTCCTGGCTTACCTGCAGCAACATTGCATCCCCATGACGTACTGGGCTGCGGGTTCTTCCTGGGGCAAGTACAAGCTGTCCGTCGAACCGAAGGACGGCGTGGACCGTCCGCAGTGGGAGGTGCTCCGCAAGTATGTCGGCCAGGGCGACTGCAGCCGTATCGGACCGGGCGCCTGAGCCACACCCTCGCCGTTCCGTCCCGTGCGCTTGCAAGGCGACCGGGACGGAACGCATCAGCCCTTGGATGAGGGTACCAACATCGCCCATTTGCCCAGTATCGACTTGGCCTTGCCGACCAGTTTGGCCTTCAGGCTGTAGCTCTTGCGCAAGGCATTGGCCTTGAGGTTGTAGACCTGGCCAGGCGCATACATTTCATTGGTTTCGATGCAGTACACCGGTTTTCCGCTGAGCTTCATGATCTCGATGGCCTGCCGCACTTCACTCTCGACGAACAGGCGCGTCAGCGGTTGCTTGGCGTAGACCTCCGCCTTGAACTTGTGATGGATATTCAAGCGCCGCCGCTCTTCAGCGCTGGGCAGGTCGAGCATGTGCAGGGTTCCGTACTGCACGCCATGGCGCTGCAGCCAGTCCTCGGTTTGCGCCCGGTACTTTTCCAGGCGACTGGTCACCAGATGCGCAACCTTGACCGACGGGATGAACAGCGGGCGCGTACCACTCAGGAAGTCCCGGTAGTTCGGGCCGTCATCGTTTTCCTCGACGGTCGGGTCGACACACAGCACCCCGTCGATGTCCAGGCAGGCCTGGGCCAGAAAGGGGTGATGCATGACATTCCATTCGAACACGCGAGGCTGCTCGACCAGCTCCAGGTACATGTCCACGTGGTGCCGATTGTGCCGTTCGGCAAACACCGCCATGGTCACCACGTGCCCGTCGTAGACGGCGCGCACCTGTTCTTCGGCGGCCCGCATCGACTTGGCCGATGAGATACTGTCGTCCACCAGCAGGATCTTCTTCGCATCCCTTGGATTGACCAGTTCGGCGTGTTTGTAGGTGCGGGTGTTGCCCTTTTTCAACTCATCGTTGCGCAGGAACGAATAGAGATCCGTCAATGGCAGGTTCTGCTTCAGCGCGATGATGCTGGCGACCAGCATTCCACTTCGAGGAATGCCGACCACCAGATCGATGTCGTTTGGAATCTTGCCGGCACATTCAGTGCTGAGCCGTGATAGATCATTCAGGCTTCGGTAGTTCATAGAATCCCCCCTGCGCCTTGTCCCTAGGATGGTTCATTCCGGATGAAAGACTGGCCGTGTTCAACGCCCCAATGACGAACGTAGCTGCTTGGTGTGCGTATGCACGTAATGCAGTACATAAAGTGCCAGGGCGTTGGGTTTGGAAAAGTTCAGAAAACGGGTTCTGATCTCCATGTCTTCGCGAATGGCTTCGAAGCGGCGCTTGTGCGATACGCCAGTGGTATCGAAGATGCACAGCGGAAACGGCAATTGCAGCACTTCACCCTGCAAATCCAGGCCCTGAAGAAATTCCAGCAACAGGCAATAATCGGCGGACAACTTGTAATCGAGCCTGAACTCGAACTGACGCAGCCGCTCGTTTTCGAAGTACATCGTCTGATGGCTGGCGGGCAGCCCCAGGGGTGCGCGTTCGATCGGCCTCGCAGCAGTGAGTTTCAGTTCGCCACTGGCTTCCTTGCGATAGAAGTCGCCATAGATGAACTTCGGCGTCACCGTCGTTTTCGATAATTCTTCATTGATGCGCTCAAGTACCGTCGGATCGGCCAGCGAATCCCCACTGTTGAGAAAGAGCGTATAGCCGGGCGTCTCGACGGCACGCAGACGCCCTTTGTTCATCGCGTCGTAGATACCCTTGTCCGGTTCTATGGTTATTTCCGCCTGGCTGTCATCCAGGCGTTTCAACCATTCGCCGCTGCCGTCCTTGGATGCTCCATCGATAACGATCCAGCGAAAGTTCCGGTAAGTCTGGCTGGCCAGGCTCCGATAGGTTTCCTTCAGGCCATCAAGATTATTCCAGTTTATAGTTACGATACTGAAACTGACCATAATTCACCTGTTCGAGATTTGTCGTAAGAGGAGTATTCGCTGTTTGCAACTTCGCGTAATAAAGGAAGAACGCAGCCGCCATGCCATAAACGTCACCCGAAAAGGTCAAGGCGTTGGACAGCGTGATATTCAATATGCTGAACACGAAGGACAATTGCAGTGCCGCCAGCAGAGGGCCCTTGTTCGCACAGTGACGCATGATCCAGATGAACCCGCCATAGAAGATCAGCGCGATGACCGGCGTCAGGAACCCATAGCGATAATAGACACCGAAGATGCCGACGTCGGCGAGATAAAAGTGCGAGTTATATATCCGCGAGAAACCGCCCTGCCATTGCAGCGACAACGCGCCCATGCCGAAATAATTATTGGCGCTGATGGCATCGAGAATGATCGCGACCGTTCTTTCCCTCACGCCCGGACCCGCCGTGGCATCGAACAGCAGCGCATCGAATCGGGCGTATTGCTCGTGATAGAACTCTGGAGCCAGGAGATAAGACACCACCAGGATCGCAAGGCCGAGCACGCTCATCTTCATCAGCGAATCGATACGCTTGCGGAATATCCATACCCCCGCCAACGCCCAGACCAGCATCGTCTGCCGGGTTTGCATGACCAGCCACAGGTAGGCCACGAAGTAGAGAAGAATGGCCAGTCTTGCGAGCGTGACCCGATCCTTCATGCTGTACATCAGCATGAAGGCCGAGATGGTGACGAAGGCCGAGCCGATGCGGAAGCGATTCGGCCGCAGCAGGTCCTCGAACTGCGTCCAGTCGTCGACCGTGAAGGAAGCCACCTTGTTCTGCGCAATGATGCCCAGGTAATAGGCAAAGCCCAGGGTGGCGCAGAACAGGGCGACGTAGAGAAAGTACTTGCCCAGTTCTTCCTGGGTCGGTGCCGCCTTGATCAACAGGAACAGGGTCGGAAAGAACACCAGGTACTGAAAGAAACGGCGCTCTTCCAGCAACCCATACGCCAGGGGCTGGCCAAAATTCAGATTGGCGAGCACCGCCGACATGACCGGCAGCACGGTGCCCATGAAAATGATCCACAGGCTGGTCTTGGACTGATAAACCCATCGCCATGCGACGAACAGGCAGGCTGTCGCCGCTATCACGACCAACAGGAACAGCTCCTGGAAGTACGGAATTCCGGCCCGCTTGTCATCCGTCAGGAAGAAGCAGGTGGAGTTCAGCAACAGCAGCATGAACAGCAGATTCTTGTACGCCAGAACTTTCCTTAACAAGCGCTTTCCCCATTTTTCCAGATATGCGTGGCGAACACAGAACCGAGCCGGCCTGGTTTGACGACTTGGGATAGGCGGTTCACCACGGCGAGGAATCATGTGCCATGGATGGACAACGGCAGCGGCAAAAAAGTCCGCTGCTGTCAGCCAAATGCACCTGCGTTCTCATCCGGGCGCCGACAGCCCTTCCCGTCCTGATCGTACGAGGGCCGATTGCGCGGGCCGCAGCCCGCGGGCCGGTCGGTCAATGCCGGGCTTGATGCTGGTTTTCGACGAACCAGCGATACGCATCGCGCAGGCCATCCTCCAGGCTGATGCTGGACTGCCAGCCGAGGGCCTTGAGCCGAGAGACATCCATCAGTTTGCGCGGCGTGCCGTCCGGCTTGCTGCTATCGAACGTCAGCCGGCCCTGGTATTCGGTCACCCGCGCGATGGTCTCGGCCAGCTCGCGAATGCTGCAATCGACGCCCGTACCCACATTGATATGCGACAGCATCGGCTGGGTATGCGCCTGATAAGTCGCATCGTCCAGTTCCATCACGTGCACGCTGGCAGCGGCCATGTCGTCGACGTGGAGGAATTCGCGCTGGGGCTTGCCGCTGCCCCAGATGACCACTTCGTCGTCACCGCGCTGAGTCGCCTCATGGAAGCGCTTGAGCAGGGCCGGCACCACATGGCTGTTTTCCGGATGGAAATTGTCGTTGGGGCCATAGAGGTTGGTGGGCATCACGCTGCGGTAGTCGCGACCGTACTGGCGGTTGTAGCTTTCGCACAGTTTGATGCCGGCGATCTTGGCCACCGCGTACGGCTCGTTGGTTGGCTCGAGTACGCCGGTAACCAGCGCTTCTTCCTTCATCGGCTGCTCGGCGAACTTCGGGTAGATGCACGAGGAGCCGAGGAACAGCAACTTGTTGACGCCGTTGCAATGCGCGGCATGGATGATGTTCGCCTCGACCATGAGGTTCTGGTAGATGAACTCGGCCGGGTATGTATTGTTGGCGTGGATACCGCCTACCTTCGCCGAGGCCATATAGACCTGGTCGATCGGATTCTCGGCAAAGAAAGCGTTCACCGCCGCCTGGTCGACCAGATCCAGCTCTTCCCGCCCTCGGGTGATGATGTTCTGATAACCCAGCGCCTGCAGGCGGCGGACAATCGCGGAACCCACCATGCCGCGATGTCCCGCAACGAAAACACGTGCGTCACGATTCATATTCAGTTCTCCAGTGTCACGGGAATGTCAAAGCCGTGCTCCTTGAGCAGGGCATGGCGCTGGGCGACCTTGAGGTCTTCGCGGACCATCTCGGCGCACATCTCCTGCACGCTGATTTCCGGGGTCCAGCCGAGCTTGTCCTTGGCCCGGCTCGGGTCGCCGAGCAGGGTTTCCACTTCCGCTGGGCGGAAGTAACGCGGATCGATACGTACGATGACGTCACCCACCTTGAGCGCGGGTGCCTTGTCGCCGACGATGCCCGCGACGATGGCGCGTTCATCCACTCCGTTGCCTTCGAAGCGCAGTTCGACCCCCAGTTCCGCAGCCGACCACTGGATGAACTCGCGCACCGAGTACTGCACACCGGTGGCGATGACAAAGTCTTCGGCCTGTTCCTGCTGCAACATCATCCACTGCATGCGCACGTAGTCCTTGGCATGACCCCAGTCACGCAGCGCGTCGAGGTTGCCCATGTGCAGGCACTTCTCCAGGCCCTGGGCAATGTTCGCCAGGCCGCGCGTAATCTTGCGGGTCACGAAGGTCTCACCACGACGCGGCGACTCGTGGTTGAAGAGAATGCCGTTGCAGGCATACATGCCGTAGGCTTCGCGGTAGTTGACGGTGATCCAGTAGGCGTAGAGCTTGGCCACCGCATAGGGCGAACGCGGGTAGAACGGGGTGGTTTCCTTTTGCGGAATTTCCTGCACCAGCCCGTAAAGCTCAGAGGTCGAGGCCTGATAGAAACGTGTTTTCTTTTCCAGCCCCAGCAGGCGAATGGCCTCGAGGATACGCAGCGCGCCCATGCCGTCGACATCCGCTGTGTACTCGGGTGATTCGAAGCTGACCGCGACGTGCGACTGCGCACCCAGGTTGTAGACCTCGTCGGGTTGCACTTGCTGGATGATGCGAGTCAGGTTGGACGAGTCGGTCAGGTCGCCGTAATGCAGGACGAAGTTCTGGTCCTCGGCAGGCTGGTCCTGATAAATGTGATCGACCCGCTGGGTGTTGAACAACGAGGCGCGGCGTTTGATGCCATGGACTTCGTAGCCCTTCTCCAGCAGAAACTCGGCGAGGTAGGAACCGTCCTGGCCAGTAATACCGGTGATCAGCGCGCGTTTCTTTTCCATTTCAGAGTACCTGTAGGTTCCAGATGACAAGGGGGGTGAGAGGCTCGCTGGCCGACGCAGGCGCAAGCAGGCGCCCTGCCCCGTCGAGCAGATTCGTTTGATTGTTGGCAGCCCAGGTGAACGACGCGTTACCGCTCTGCCCTGCACGGACGAACGGACCGCTCATGCGAGCATTTCCTCGTACAGGGCTTGGTATTGGCGAGCGATGACCGGACTGTCGAAGGTGCTGGTGATCTTTTCCCGCGCATTGAGCACAAGTTGCGCATAGTCGGCCTCGCCAGTGACCCACTCGACCCCTTCGGCGAGCCCGCGGGCTTCGAAAGGCGCCGCCTTATAGCCGTCATGCAGGTGGGTCACGATGTCTTTCGGGCCGGTCGCATCGAAGCACACGACAGGCGTGCCGCAGCCCATGGCTTCGGCCAGGGTCTTGCCGAACGCCTCCATCAGGCTCGGTGCGATGAACACATCGGCGGCCGAGTACAGCAACCGCAGCGAGATGCTGTCGTGCAGATAGCCGAAGGAGGTGTAGTCGAAGCCCAGGCTGTCGGCGACGGAGCGATCCAGCTTGCCGAAGAAGCACAGGTGATACTGCGCGGGGTCGAGATGTTCGAGCATCTCGAGGTACTTGCCGAAGCCCTTGTAGGTGTCCTTGGCGCTGGTGCAGCCGGTAAGAATGATCTTCTTCTCGGTGTTCAGCCCCAGCAGTTGCCGGGCCAAGGTCTTGTCCAACGGGAAGAACTCGCTGGCGTCCACATTGTTATGAATGGTGCGTACGTCGAAGTCGCGAAACAGCAGGCTCTGCCTGGCCTGTTCGGACACCCAGTCGCTGATGCCGATCATCTTCATCGACTTGGGCAGATACTTGCGCTTGCGGTTGAGTACGAAGCGCGACAGGTCCCGGTCGGAACGGCTGCCCAGCTGGTCGCAGCTGCCGCAGCCAGTGGTGAATTTCTCGCAGCCCATGGCGTAATGGCAGCCCCCGGTCATCGGCCACATGTCGCGCATGGTCCAGACCAGCGGCTTACGCAGCTTGGCCAGATGCTTCATGTCGACGAAGCCACCGTTGACCCAGTGCAGATGCACCACGTCCGCCTCGCGACATTGCGCGCTTTCGGTGAAATCGGCGCCCATCACCCCGGCGCTGAACATGCCCGATTGGCGTTTACGATAGAGGCTGGCGAACGCCTGGTCGGCCTGGCTCCTGGCGATGCTGATGATCTTGTCCTTCTTGCTGCGGCTGACGGACACCACCGAGGTGTCGCCATGGGTCACCTGGCTGTTGGTGTACACGAGCGAATCGACACCCAGCGAGCGCAGCCCCTGATGCAGCCAGTACGCGCCGCGCGCGGCGC
>Ga0114898_1001450_pt1 | contig 13971 bp, 20 predicted proteins | sample Malvired_Geostar_FD_83496 | JGI IMG/M metagenome (GOLD analysis project Ga0114898, IMG submission 83496) | Marine viral communities from the Global Malaspina Expedition - Malaspina viral metaG DeepMed_Geostar | ecosystem: Environmental > Aquatic > Marine > Oceanic | place: Mediterranean Sea... | reverse complement strand
GAACGGCGGGCATGGGAATGGGTCAATTCAGGGGGTGATCAGTGAGCGGCTGCTGCAGCCTGGGGCGCCGCGGGCGGCTGCAGGCGCAGCGGTAGGTGGCGGCGTGGGATCAAGACCGTCTCGCCCGTCGAGTAATGCAGCAGGGCCACGGTGTACGAATCACCTGTGCCGTAATCAATGCCGATCGGCACCGAGCGCGGCTTGTTGTCGAGTTCCGTCATGGCCAGATGAGCCAGGCGGTCCGCCATGAATGCCGGTACGTCCAGCGCGTTGACCAGGTAGCTGACGGCGCGGTCGTACAGATGGCCATCGTCGGCCAGGTGCTCGCCCTGGTGGCGTTGCAGGAAGGCCAGCGCGGCCTGCTGCATGGTGGAGCGGTATTCCTGGGCGTTGCCTTCGGTGGTGATGTTCATGCGTGTACGGCCTCCGGTTCCATGTGATCCAGCATGTCGAGTTGATCGGTTTTCTCGCGGCTGTCGCGCAGCGCCTGCATCCGCTGCACCGAGGGCGCCACTGGCAATCGCACCCGGGGGCGGTCCAGGCCAGAGGGGCTCAATTCGTGGTCCCAGGTCAGCGAACCGCTGTAGGTCGCGCCGCAGGCGATCGAGGTGCACTGCGCGTACATCGTCTTGAATGTCGGCGTCTGCGATTCCGAGTTGCGGATCCGCATTCGGCTCCCGCAGGCCGGGCACAGACACTTGTAACCACCGTTATGGGCAACGCTCACTCATCCTCCCCACCGCCAGTCGCGGTCCGGCCTGGCCGGTAATTTCTGACGCAACGCGCCGACTTCTTGCTTCAGTTCTGCCCGGGCTTGCGCACCTGGTGCAGAACGATCACCGCATGTACTTCCGAATGCCGCGCCGCCATGTGCTGGCGGTGGGCGTCGAGGATGGCCCTCGCTTCCCGGTCGTCGATTTCGCCGTTGCTCAAGGCCTCGGCGATGATCTTGTCCACTGCACCGCGCTTGACGGCGGTTTTCATGCAGCGCTCATACAGCTCGATGTTGTCCAGCTCGTCCGGGTTGGCGACCGGTACGAACACGCCGCCATACAGCGCAGCGACGTAGTCAGGGAAATGCGTGGTGCCGGCCTCTTGCTCGAGCTGATGCAGTTGCTCATCGGAGAGCGGGCGGCTACCGGCGCTTTCGTAGACGTGGTTGTCCAGCTTCTTGATCGGCAGGCCCAGCCGCGCTGCGGCGCACTCACGGCCACCCGGGTATTCGCACACCACTGCACTCATCACTTGCCGGCGGGTGTCTAGAACGGTGCGCTTCATCTTCTGGTTTCTCGCTGGGGCCAGAGCCATTACTTTGGAATCACAGCGCCGATATCGGTCTTGCGGCGACCGTAGTGCTCGGGCTCGTCCGTCAGCACGCCGGCCTTGATGCCCAGCAGCACAGCGGCACGATGAGACTCGCCGCGTAGGCACTTCTTCTGGCCGTTCAGCACGGCGTATACGGTGGAGGGACTGAGATCGTTCTGCTCAGCCCACTCCTTTGCGGACAGACCGAGCTTGCTGATGCGGTTTCGGGCGGCTGTGCACGCTTGCTCGCTGGGGTATCCGTTCGGCATAGTTCAGATTCGTGTGGTTTCGTGTGATAACGAGTGCAGATTATTAAACGAATGTTGAACTGTCAACGCCTATTGGAGTCGTTTTGTTGAATATCGGCGAGAGGCTGAAAGAAGAGCGTGCGCGGCTGGGCCTCAACCAAGGCGACTTTGCAGCCGTAGCGAACGTATCCAAGACGACCCAGTTCAATTACGAGAAGGGCGAGCGTAGCCCTGACGCCGCCTATCTGGAGGCCGTAGCCAAAGCCGGCGTCGACATTCTGTACGTCCTCACTGGACGCCGTGGAGGGCTCAGCGAAGCCGGGCTCGCCGACGACGAATCCACACTGCTCAACCACTACCGTGCGATGCCGGAGAGCGATCGCGCTACCGTTCGACGTTTAACGTCAGCCCTGGCTGAGTCGTCGGGCCAATATCTACCGAGAAAGGGCAGCGACAGCTGACCCATTCCAACTGCGAACACGTCGGCCCCTGGCTGACATTCATAGGGAACGTGGGGAGAAATCATGGACGGAGTAGTTGCGTTTGCCTTCATCGCGATTTGGGCTGGCATCTGGTGGTGGCTAGCGAAGCGGATGAAAGGTAACGGAAGGAATTGGCTGGTCCGCAATCTGGCAGGCGGCACTGCCGGGGCATTCGCGGGGCTGGTAGTAGTTGCCATCGCCCTGGAGCTCGGCATTATTCAGTCGGCTGCAGATCCGTCTACAGGGACTGCAGCCAGCCCAGAGATGCCCAATTACACGATCACGAAGGAAGACTACCGCCCTGGCAGCCCCCGTAAGGTCGAGGTGATGTTGCCGCGCAGGCTGACCGAAGCTGAACTGGCCCAAGTGGCCGCGGTGGTTCGCGATGACACTGACGTCAAAGCCACCAAGACCTTCATCGGGTTCCGTGTGGAAGGTCAGCAAGACGGCGCCTACTGGGCCAACGCTCAGTTCACCCCCAACTATGAAGGTCGCCTGATCGGCCTCAGCGCCGCTGATTACCAGAAGCTGCAAGTCATCGACCTAAGCGACTACCCCGAGATGCTCGGCCACTGGCTGACCGATGGCGCGCTCGGGCACGTGAAGGTTCTCTACAAGAAAGACGGCGTGCATTTCATCGACCTGGTCTTTGCCAGTGGGGATAGAAGCACTGAGGAATACCTGGCGAAAAAGTTACCTGACGGATCTCTGCGACTGGAAACACCCGAGAACGACTTCGGCGAATACTACGTTGTCGATACTGCCGGAAACCTTCAAGGCTGGAGCCAGAACGGTAACTACCTAACCCTAACGCCGGCGCTCCCCGCGATCTAATGCGCAGCCGCACCAAGGACGGAATGACTATGACTGCCATCGACCTGGACGACCAGCCCCGCCATTTCGGCGATCGCCTCCTCGAGGAGCGCAAACGCCTCGGGTTAGAGGTACACGAATTGGCACACCTCGCTGGGCACACCGATTACATGCAAAAGCGCTTCGAGAACGGCACTTCGATCATTCCCATCGACTATCTGCAGGCACTGGCCGCGCGTAGTGATGCGGATATTTTATACATTATTACCGGAACCAAGAATGCCTGAGGAAAAAGTTACCCTCTCGTTGGCGTGGTGGAATTGTCATCTTTCTCCTCCTTCAACAAAGGCTGCGAAGAACGATATAACTCCTGGTTTCGAATCTACTATTAGTCACCTACTCCAGACGCAAGCTATTGATGTGCTCGCCTTGGGCGAGGTTGATGAAGAAAATATCGAGCATATACAGCGGCTACTTATAAAGCTTAACCTTGTGCGGCACCGAGTGGTCAATCTCTATGAAAAAAGAGGTAACTCCATAGATGATTTCTGCGTCATCTATAATGGTGACAAGATGCAGTTTGTTGGTGAACTTGACCATCCCAACTACTCGGACGAAGCTGAAGGCAACTGGCTTAAAGCCGGGAAATTAATTAGTTTTTCATTACCCGACGAAACACCGCTATATTTAGTCGTTTGTCATTGGCAAAGCAGAAACCGCTACGCCCCTGGTTCAGAGGAGCGCAACCTCCTCGGGCGCAGCGTCCGCACTGCGTTGAACAGATTATTGGATCAAGACGAGAACTCACTGATAGTCGTGCTAGGCGACTTTAATAATGAGCCTTTTGAATCACCAATCGAATCATGTCTAAGAGCCAGTCGAGATGCGACGTATCTTCTGAAGCGCCCGAGATATCTTTTCAACCCGTTCTGGGCTGTGCTGGCACCGTCATGCAGCGACTCTGATTCGCTCCATGGAACCTATAGCGGATCAAACGGCTCGATACCGACACGACACTGCACTTTTGACCAGATAATGTTTTCGGCAGAATTTGTAAGAAATTGGCGCTTCGAAGGGAACGGAGCCGCAATCTTGCACGATCATTCTGACTTACCGAATGAGGTAGCTCAGCGTGATGTATCAGATCATTTTCCGATTATTAGCCGTTTAACGAGGGCGAGCATATGAACTTTTTAGATTCAATTAATCAAGGCATTGCTGCTGCGGAAAAAGCTGATAGCGCCCGCAATGAAGTGATTGAATTCTTTCGTGAGTTGAATGTTTCCCTATCAGGATTTAACGGAGCAAAAGTTAGTATTCACAGGGGTGTTTCCGCTATGACAGCATGGGGAAACATACCAGACCTCCTCAATCCTAATTTGACCAAAGAATATTTTGACCAAGACAGAATCATCCTCATTACGAAAAACCTTGAGGAAACAAATAGCCAAGATGCGACTATAGCAAACTGGCGACAGCACGTTAAAGGTTATCCATGTGTCCTTTCGTTCGAAGGCGAAGAATACAACTGCTTCTCAAAAAAGGACCTCGAGAGGGCATTCGAAGATTTGTTCAAATCCGTGGCTTTTGGAAAGGCTCTTATGAAGTCCCTAGCGGAGCTTAAAAAAAACTCTAATACCTAACTAACGCTCGCACCATCGGCCACCGACCATGTATCCGGGCAAACTCCTCCGGCGGCGAGCAATCCACTCAGCTACGAACCGGGGCTGGCCGCCTGCAGCGATGCGGACGTGCTTTACGTCATTACTGGTTCGCGTGGCAGCTAAGCGCCGAGGCGCATCCAAGGAAGACTGATGAACATCCAGCAAGCTATCAAACGATCATCTATTCAGCGAACCATTGGAGCCATGCTTCTTTTCAGCGGGGCGTTGTTCTACTTCGTTTCACTGCTCATGGCGCTTTACCGCAGTTCGGTTGACATGCAGCAATCCGCCCTGCTACGGCCACTAGGCGCGATGATCCAGAACTTCATTGCCAACATTTATGAAGTAACGGCTCCGTTCATTGGCTTCGTTTGGCGCAACGTGCCGACCCTGACTCAAACCGACCCGTTTACCTACGGCAACCTCCTCTTCCTCGGCTTGGTTGGCGTAATGATCGTAGGCAAGCAACTCTTGGTTGCCGGCCGACGTCTTCGAGCGCGGATTCAGCGCCAGATCGATCGCGTCGAAGACATGCAGTGGCGCAACTCCATGATGCAGAGCGGCGCAACAGCAGCTACTGCAATCTCTGCCAACACCATCGGACAGATCAACCTTTACCAGCAGCCCATGCCACCTAATCCGGAAGGGGAGTGGTGGACTCGCCCGTGGGGAATCATTGGCCTGACAATCATCAGCGGCTACGTCGTCGCCGTTTTGGCCAAGCTGACAGGAATGTTATGACATGTGCGATGCCCGATTCACAGCGCTCCGGCTAAAGACTATCAATCGTTCCTTTAAAACTGATCCTGCAGGATTAGTTTAACGTGCCCGAACAACGCAGTTCGCCGAGAATTTTGCTTTGATTAAAGACTATGAAGACGATACGTTTGAAAAAGCCCGCCGAGCGCTCATGCTGGCAACAACTGTATGTTTGGTCTTTATACTCTTTCATGATGGTATCAAGACATTAAGCATTCTTGGCACCGTGATTGAATCAGGGCGTGACCATGCAAAAATATGGTACGTATTAATCGCCTGGCTTGTATGGTCACTTTGGCGCTTCGTCCACCTGATCGATCTCAAAAAAATGTCTTGTTCGGAAGAATTCTTTCAAGCATTCGAACGAAGTGCGATATCAGCGACGTTAAATAAAGCAAAAAAAGAATTAGCCCAAAAATTTTTCGAGGACGCGGCAAAACAACATGGCATCCGCCTCGATGAACTTCGCGCAAGGTCGCCAAAGCTATCATTGAAGGCTTCTGGCGACCCCAATTATGAAGCATTTGCAGCGGAGGCGGACAGTCAGCAGTTTGCCGAAATTCACGAACTTTTTAACGAGCATTATCGCCGACACATTAACATTGAAGGAAACTTCCAATACTCCATCACTTTCAACAACGAAAAAGGTAAAAGGCGGCTCTTCGGAGTAATAACCGAAGATTTGGAAGCCACACCTTGGATCCGGCTAGTAGCAAAGACAAAAGCAACTCTAACAGTCATTTTGTTGAGCCGCTGGTTTACTGACCAAGTTCTGCCTATCCCCTTCGCTTTGGCTACACTCGCGACGGCGATATACAACTTGAAGCTATCAACCGGAATGACCGACTGACTTCATCATCGGCCACCGGTCATGTATCCACGCAAACTCCTCCGGCGGCGAGCTGGTGACCACATACACTCGCCGCTGATCCCCCTCCCCCAGTACCAGGCAGTCCAGGGCGTAGCCGGGCTGCATATCGAACCAGTGCGATTGCTTCTTGCCCTTCTCGTCGGGCTGGCCCTTTTCCATGTATCGCTGGACCAGGCCGTAGGCCCGTAGCGGCTCGTACTTCGCCCAGCCGCCTTTCTCTACCGTTTCCAGCCGTGCCCAGCCGCCCTGCGGGCCCTGGCCGGGTTCTTCGCGGCGCCGGCCCCATTTGACCCAGCCCAGGGACTCGCCGCCCTCGAGCATCACGGGGAATGCGGCCTTGGGGCTGGGAAAGTAGATCTTGTAGGCCTTCTCTGCGTCTCTCGCTTCAACGCCACCGCACATGGTTGCCTCCCGTCATCGCGCTGATGTTCTCGATTGACCGCGGGGGGTCACTTTCGTTTTACTGTATGCCCATACAGTATTTTGGATGTTGCTCTATGACGTTGACCATTCTGGGCCGCGAGGATCGGCTGCGGCATCTGCTGCCGGAGGCGGCGGAGCTGCGCATCACGGGCTTCCAGTCGCCCGCCGAGGACGAGAAGGAAGCCGGCCTGTCGCTCGATAGCCTGGTGGGCCTGGGCGCGCCGCAGATCTGGGTGGTGCGGGTCGACGATGACAGCCTGCTGGGCTTTGGCATGTACCCGGGCGATCGCCTGGTGGTGGATCGCTCGGCCCGCTGCGTACCGGACTGTTACGTGGTCGCCGGCCTGGATGGTGAAAGCCAGTACCGGGTGCGCTTGCTCACCGAGGACGCCGAGGGGCGCCTGGTGCTTAAAGCGGCCCACGCCTTCGCCAAGCCGATCAACCTGGAGCTCGAGGAGCTGGTCGAGATTTTCGGCATGGTGCGCTGGGTCATCAGCTACGTGGGGCGCTGAGCATGCCCATCTTCGCGCTGATCGATTGCAATTCCTTCTACTGCAGCTGCGAGCGGATTTGCCAGCCGTCGCTCAAGCGCAAGCCGGTGGTGGTGCTCTCGAACAACGATGGCTGCGTGATCGCGCGGACCAGTGAGGTGAAGCAGCTCGGCATTCCCATGGGTGCGCCCTTCTTCCAGGTGCGCGAGCAGTTGGCCGCCGCCGGCGTGGTGGTGCGCTCGAGCAACTACACGCTGTATGCCGATATCAGCAACCGGGTGATGACGGTGCTGGCCAGCATGCTGCCGGCGATTGAGGTGTATTCGATCGATGAGGCGTGGGGCGACGTGACCGGCGTGCAGGAGGATTTGACCGAGTACGGCAAGCGCATCCGTGCCCGGTTGCTGCAATGGGTCGGGATGCCGGTGGGCGTGGGCATCAGCACGACGAAGACGCTGGCGAAGCTGGCCAACTGGGCCGCGAAGAAATGGCCGGCCACCGGCGGCGTGGTGGACCTGACAGACCCGGCCCGGCAGGAACGGCTGCTACGCATCGCGGCCGTGGGTGAAGTCTGGGGCGTTGGCCGACGCCTGGCTGCCCGCTTGCGGCCGCTGGGTATCAATACGGCGTGGGATCTAGCCCAGTACGACATCGGCACGCTGCGCAAGACCTTTGGCGTCACCCTGGAGCGCACCGCGCGCGAATTGCGCGGCATCAGCTGCATCGGCATGAACGAGGGGCCACCGCCGAAACAGGCGATCTGCTCGAGCAAGATGTTTGGCCGCAAGCTGCGCGACCTCGCACCCATCCAGGAGGCGATGGCCACCTACGTGACCCGCGCCGCCGAGAAGTTGCGCCAGCAGCAGTCGCTGTGCGGTGCGCTGCAGGTGAGCCTGCAGACGCAGTACCACAACCCGGAGCTGCCCCGGTACGCCAACGGCATCACGTGCCCGCTGGCCACGCCCACGGACGATACGCGCGAGCTGCTGGCGGTTGCCCTGCGCGGCCTGCGGCATATCTACCGCCCCGGCTATGCGTATTCGAAGTGCGCGGTGCTGCTGATCGACCTGAGCCAGCGCGGCGAGACCACCCCTGACCTGTTCGCGCCACCGCCCCGGCGCGGCGCTGAACGGTTGATGAGCGTGGTGGACGAAATCAACAAGCGCGAAGGCCGCGGCACCGTGCGCCTGGGCCGCGTGCCCGCCCAGCCAGAGTGGGGCATGCGCCGCGACATGAAGAGCCTGTGCTACACCACCAACTGGCACGAGCTGATCATTGTCGGTGCGTGAATATCCGACAATTGTCCGCTGATGACCCGCCGGGATGTGTTGAAAATCGATTGTTCTCCGGGCCGTTGGGAGGCGCTACAAGGCGCCGGGCGCCCGGGTTGACGTGTAAGGAGTAAACATGTCGGAGAACAACAAAGGGCAACCACGCGAGCATGAACGCGAGTTGAGCGATATGAATCTGGACGTGTTGGAACTGTTCAGCCAGTTGACCGAGGCAGACCAGCAGCATGTCGTTCGGCTATTACAAGCGTTGGCGGAAACGTCCGGCTGATAAAAGAACCCGGCCAAGCGCCGGGTTTTGGCTACATGCACATCGGCGCATCGTTCCGCCCTTCCCACTCCTCGTCGATCAGTTCCCAGGCTGAGCGAGCCGGTTGCGACTCTGACCGGTCGGACTCGGTTTCGGTCAGGCGTTCTGCGTCCGTTTCCATTCGCGCTCCAGGGCGCGCTGGGCGCTCGCTTTGCTTTGGTAGAGGTGGACCAGGCGCAGCGGGCTGGACAGGTCGCCTTCGGTGATTTTGTGCTGTTCGCCGGTCTTCTCGTCGCGGTACCAGGCCAGCACGCCGGTGTAGTGGCCCGCCTCCGCCAGCTCGGCGACGTCGTCGGCGTCCGGCAGTTTGGATTCCAGCTCGAGGCTGGTGGTGTAGCTGTCTGCGGTGAAGCTGTGCCGCACGTTGGCGCCGAGCCAGACGATGGCACCGATCTCGGCCTTGATGCCGGTGAGGCTGTAGGTGAGCTCCGGAATCAGGTCCGGCCGACCCTTGGCCAGGGTGTAGCTGAGCGTGGCGGTCCCGCGTTGCAGGCGGGACCACTCGCCTCGGGCTGCGTGCAGGGCTGATTGCTGGTCGGTGTAGGTGTGGCGCAGGTCCTTGAGGTTGTCGCCGGCGCCGGCGATGGCCTCCTTCTTCTCGGCGCTGTTGAACTCGTAGTAATAGGCGCGCACGCCGCTGTAGCTGTCGCGATCGGCCTGCAGGAAGCGGTGCTGGTCACCGTCTGCCCGGGTCACGGTGATATGCGGCAGCGCGGCGCCGCTGACGGTCAGGCTTTTGCCAACGGGCATGAACAACAGCCGGCCGGCCTTGATGCTCGACAGCGCGTCGAACTGCTGGCCCAGGCGTGTGAGGAGGTTGGCGTCGGATTCGTTGGCCTGGTCGATGTGGGCCAGTTCGATGGCGCTGAGCGCGGCGCTGATCACCGGGCTCAAGCCGTAGGCGGCGGCGATGCTCTGGACGATGGCGCCGAGGGTCTGGCCGTGCCAGCTACGTTCCTTCTTGACCTTCAGCCCCTCGCGCAGGTCGGCGCTGCGGGCGCGGATGCTGAGCACATCCGGCGCGCCGCTGTGCTCGGTTTCGTCCACGGTGTAGCTGCCCTTGCTGACCAGGCCGGTATCGCTCCAGCCCAGCCACAAGCTGACCACAGCGCCACGCGGCGGGACGGCCAGCAGGCCGTCATGGTCGCTGAGCGTGATGGTGAGCTGGTCCGCCTCGATGCCGCGGTTGTCGGTGAGTTCGATGCTGACCAGACGCTGCTCGATCGCGGCGGTGATGTCCTGGCCGTTGACCAGCACCTGGCAGATCGGTTTCGGGTAGGCGGTGGCCTCGCGGTACGCGTCGGTGGCCTTGCTGATCAGTGCATCGATCACAGCAGCCCCCGGAGGATGTTGCCGGCACCGCTGATGGCGCTGCCGAGAATGTCCACGCGCCCCTCATCGATGCGGGCGAGGTTAAGCGTGAACTCGATGCGGCGCGCCTGGCCGTCGCGGAAGAACAGCGTGCGCGTTTCGCTCAGCGATTCAATCACCCAGGTGCCGTAGATCTTCCCGGTACCCTCGACCAACGGCCAGGCTTTGCCGGTGTCGGCCATGTAACGCAGCGTGTCGAGGCTGAGCTGGGTACCGGCGAAGGTCGGTAGCAGTACGCCAGGGAGGGTGATGGTGTCATCGTCGCGGCCCATAAACTGGCGGGCCGGATTGGTGCCGATGCGCGACGTTTTGCCGTGCCGCCAGGCTGTCTGGCGCTGGAATTCCTGATAGGCCAGGGTCTCCAGCGAAAAGATGAACATGCCGAGGGCCATCATCATGGTGGTGCTCCTTGTTGTTGGGCCTGGTATCAGTCCTGGTCGACGAACGATGAACGGTTACGGGCGCTGCTCTCGCGCTCCAGGCGCTCTAATTCGGCCCGCACGGCTCGCGCGATTACCACCGGGTCCATGCCCTGGGCTGCGTTGATGGTGAAGTTGTAGGTGTTGCCGCCTGCCGCTTGAGGCGCAGCCGCTGTGCGCGCCGCCAGCGGTGGGCGGTTGTCGATCGAGGGCGAGTCGGCGCCGGCCATGGCAGGCGTAGCGGCGCCGATACCGATTGCCAGCGCCCCGGCGGCGGTGAGGCGCTTGACCGTGCCCGCCAGCTGCGACAGCGGGCCACCCTCGCCCGCGCTCAATCCCTGCTCGAGGCCGGCCATGGTATGGCCGCCCAGCTCGGCGAACACACGGGACGGCGAATGGATGCCGAGCAGGCTCTTGAAGGTGCTGACCAGGCTGTCAGCCGCGCCGCTGATGGCTGAGGTGAGTTTGGGAAACATGCCTGTGAAGCCGTTGATCAGCCCCTGGATCATGTTGCCGCCGAACTCGCTGAACTTGCCGGGCAGGTCTAGGCCGAAGTAGCTCATCACCCCCGCGAACGCACGGTAGAGCAGGCCCAACGGGCTGAAGTTGAGCAGTAACGCGCCGATGCCGGCGAGCCCGCCGCTGACGCCCTCTTTGACTTCGGCCCACAGGCCGAGGAAGTACGGCCCGACGCGGTCCCAGTTGGCGTAGATCAGCCCGGCGCTCAGGGCGAGCCCCGTAACCAGCGCGAGGACCGGATTGGCGATTGCCGCTGCCGCGACGAGGCGCAATCCGGTGGCCACCAGCGGTAGCGCCGACTTGCCCAGATTCGTGAGGGTGGTCGCCACGCCCAGACCGTTGATGCCGAACAGCATCATGCCGTAGCGCACCATGGCGAACGGGCCGAGGATGCTGGCCATCGCCAGCGTGAGCCCGCCCATGCCGGCCATCAGGATGCCGACGCCTGCGGCGGTCTTGACGATGTTGCTGGCGAGCTTGGGGTTCTCCGCGACCCAGCTTTTCACCCCGCCGACAATGCCGGTGAGGGTCTGCGCTACTTCGCGCATGGGGCCGTTCTGCTGATCCTGGAGCTGAATGCCAAGGTCATCCCAGGCGGAACCCAGGGCAGACAGGTCGCCGCGAAGGTTGTCCGACATGGTCTTGGCGGTGGCGCTGGCCTCGCCTTCGGTTTGGCGCAGGGTGCTGACGAATTGCTGCAGCGCCCCGCTGCCTGCCTGAGCCACCAGCACCTGCATGCCGGCAACCGCTTCTTCGCCGGCAATGTGCTTGAGCAGGCCGGCGCGATCGGCGTCGCCCAGATTCTTGGTTTGCTCGTAGATCTCCTGCAGCACGGTTGGCATGTCGCGCAGGTTGCCGTCGGCATCCTTGGCGCTGATGCCGAGCGTATCCAGCGCATCGGCTGCGGCCTTTGGCGGTGCGCTCAGGCGGTTGAGGATCGCCCGCAGCGCGGTACCGCCCATGCTGCCCTGGATGCCTGCATCGCCGAGCTTGCCCGCCATGGCGGCGACGGTTTCGATATCTTGCCCAACCGAGGCGGCCACCGGTGCGGCGTACTTCATTGTCTCGCCGAGCATTTGCAGGTTGGTGTTGGAGCGGGTGAACGCGCCGACCAGGACGTCACCGAGTCGCCCCGTTTCGCTGGCTTGCAGGTTGAAGCCGGTAAGGATGTTGGAGGCGATATCCGCCGTCTCGGCCAGCCCGCTGTCGCCGGCCTTGGCCAGATCGAGCATGCCGGGCATGGCCGCCTGGATGGCCTTGGGGTCGAAGCCCGCCATGCCGAGGAAGCCCTGCGCATCGGACGCGTCGACGGCGGTGAACTGGGTGCTCTCCCCCAGTTGCCGAGCCTGCGCACGCAGCGCCTGCATTTCGGGTGAGTCCTTGCTCAGTCGGGTCAAGGCCTGGACCCGGCTCTGGCTGGCGTCGAAGTTCAGACCCGGCGCCATGAACCGCGCGCCCGCATACAGAATGCCGCCGCCGGTTGCCATGCCACCCGCCCCGGCGCCGGCCATGCTCCCGGCGAGCTGCTGGGTCCGCTGGTATTCAGCCTTGGCCTGCCCGAGCCGCTTCTGCTGCGCGGTCAAGCGTTTGAGGCGTGTTTCCTGCTGGGCGAGGGGCTGGTTGGTCTGGGTGACTTTGTTGCGCAGGTCGCGCTCGTGCTGGCCGAGGTTGCGGGTGCTGACGCCCGCCTCGTTGAGTTTGCCGCGCAGGCCCTGAAGCTCACGCTGCTGCTCGCTGTGCTTTTGCTTGAGGGCTTGGCCCTGGCGCACGGCGCGCTGGAATTCGTGGGTCAGCGCCTTGGTGGGCGCCTCGGTGCTGGCCAGCTCGCGGGCGAGCTGCTTGACCTTGTCGCGGTTGGCCTGCAGGGCGGCGCCGGTTTGCTCCGATGCGCCTTTCAGGTTACGGAACGAGCTGACGTCCTTCTGCTGGGCCTGCAGGCCCTTGAGTTCGGAGCGGGTGTCGCGCAGCGCGCGGCCCAGGCCGACCGCACCGGTTAGCACGGTGCGCATCGGCCGGCTGGCGTTGTCGAGGGCCTTGAGGTTGACCTTAAGGTTTAGATCCCGCGCCGCCATGTGTTCGCTCCCATCTATCACGGGCGCGGTCGCGCCAGTCCATCAGTTCATGCAAGGGCATGGCGTTCATCTGCTCTGGGCCCCAGTGGAACACCAGGGCGATGTCCGCCATCACGTCGTCTACGCTTCGGGGGATGCCGCTGCCCCCTTCTTCTGCAAAAAAACCGCTACGGCATCCGCACACATGACCAGGTCGGCGACGTCCAGGGCAGCCGCTTCCTGCTCGGTCAGCGTTGGCTGGCTGATGCGCGGCAGCAGGCGGATGTTGGCGTTGACGTCGCCCTGCAGCAGGTCGGTCAGCTTCAAACCGCGCAGCTCGCCGGCGGCCGGCTTGCGCAGAGTGATTTCGGTGATCTTTGTCTCGCCGCGCTTGATCGGCTCCTCGAGGACAATCGGGTCGCTGTAGGTGGGCTTGCTCATGGGGTTGCTCCTTGGGTTGCGAAAGGAGCGCCGGCGCGCTGGCCGGCGCCGGGGTTACAGGCCGATGGCGGCGCGATGCTCGGCGAGCATGTCGGTGCCGTTGACCATGAAAACGAAGTTCAGCAGGTCGATTTCGATCTCGACGTTGCCGTCAATGCTGAGCTTGTAATAGCTGCAGGTGGTGGTGATGGAGTGCTCGGTGTCTTCGCCGGGCTCTGAGTCGCCAAAGTCAATTTCTTCGTGCCGGCCGCGGGCAACTACCTCGACCGCGCTGACCTCACCGGTGTCGTCACGCTGCACGGAGCCGGCCCAGCGCAGCATCACGCCGTCGGCACGCACGGCGCCGAACTGGCGCAGGACGGTCAGGTCCCAGCCGCCGAGCGTCCATTCGAGCTGGATGCCGTCATCGGAATGGCCCATGTCGATTTTTACCGGGCCGTCCATGCCGGCGCCCCGGAAGGCCTCCAGCTTGCGGCTGAGCGTGGGCAGCGTGACCGTCTTGGACACGCCGACGT
>Ga0114898_1001446_pt1 | contig 14024 bp, 12 predicted proteins | sample Malvired_Geostar_FD_83496 | JGI IMG/M metagenome (GOLD analysis project Ga0114898, IMG submission 83496) | Marine viral communities from the Global Malaspina Expedition - Malaspina viral metaG DeepMed_Geostar | ecosystem: Environmental > Aquatic > Marine > Oceanic | place: Mediterranean Sea... | reverse complement strand
CAGCGGAATGGGATTGCGTTCGGACATGGGCGGACTCACCTGATCAAAGAGGCGGCATTGTCGCAAAAATACGCGCAGCCGGCTAAAGCTCCGTCCACTGGCGCACGATACCGCCGGGCCGCTGGCCTGGGTGGCCGGTCACGACCGGCCTCGGATCGGCTCACGCTTCGCGTCGCACTGATTATTGGTCATAGCCGCTGCGAATAACGCTTCACGCGCACGCGATTAGCGCTGAAGGTTGACCCCATCCGATGCACTGCCGTGCCCGCTGTTCATGGCGCGGCCATTTCTCATTCGACAGGACGAGCCCGTCATGAACACCCCTGCCCGCCCCGACGCCACCTTTCTCGACCAGCCCTTTGTGGCGATCCCCGACCTGATCGCGCATTGGGCCGCGCAACGCCCCGATCATCAGGCCCTGGTCCAGGACGAGCGCAGCCTGAGCTACGCCCAGCTCGACGCCCGCATGAACGGGGTCGCTGCGGCACTGCAACGCGACGGCATGAAACCCGGCGACGTGCTGGCAATCTGCGCCTACAACTCCATCGAATACGCCACGGTGTTCCTCGGCGCGCTGCGCGCTGGCGTGGCGGTGGCGCCCCTGGCCCCCTCGGCCAGTGCTGAAAGCCTGCTGGGCATGCTGGCGGATGCTGCACCACGGCTGCTGTTCGTCGATGCGCCCTCGGCGCAACATCTGGAGCCGGTCGCAGCGCAAATGCCGTGTCCATCCGTGCGGCTGGACCGGACCACCGCCGATGGGCTGTCGTCATGGCTGAGCGATTCGCCCCCGCGGGCGGTTGCGGTCCAGCCCGAGTGGGCATTCAACATCATCTATTCGTCCGGGACGACCGGCGAGCCCAAGGGCATCGTGCAATCGCACGCGATGCGCTGGGCACACGTGCGCCGCAGCGCCACCTACGGGTACGGCGACAACGCCACCACCCTGATCTCCACCCCGCTGTATTCCAACACCACGCTGGTGGCGTTTCTGCCGACGCTGGCGCTGGGCAGCACCGTGGTCCTGATGAGCAAGTTCGAGGCCGGCGAATACTTGCGACTGGCGCAGCAGCACGGTGTCACCCATACCATGCTGGTGCCGGTGCAATACCAGCGCATCATGGCGCGCCAGGACTTCGCACAGTTCGATCTCAGCCGCTTCCGCTATAAAATGTGCACCAGCGCCCCGTTCAACGCCGCGCTGAAAGCCGATGTGCTGGCGCGCTGGCCGGGCGGGTTGATCGACACCTACGGGATGACCGAGGGGGGCGGCACCTGCACCCTCGCCGCACACGAACATCCGGACAAGCTGCACACCGTCGGCAAGCCCGCCGAAGGGCATGACATCCGCGTGATCGATGACCAGGGCGTTGAACTGCCGGAGGGGTCTATCGGCGAAATCGTCGGGCATTCTCCAGCCATGATGATTGGTTACCTCAACAAGCCGGAGAAAACCGCCGAAGCCGAATGGTTCGACCCCAGCGGCAAACGATTCATCCGGACTGGCGATGTCGGTCGCTTCGACGCCGAAGGGTTTCTGACCCTGCTCGACCGCAAGAAGGACATGATCATCTCCGGCGGCTTCAACCTGTATCCGAGCGATCTGGAGGCCATACTGCGCGAGCATCCGGAAATCGCCGACGTGGCCGTCGTCGGAGTGCCGTCCACCCGTTGGGGCGAGACGCCGATCGCGTTCGTCGTGCGCACCGGCGCCGCGACGCAAACGTCCGAAGCGTTGCTGGACTGGTTCAACGGTCGCGTTGGCAAGACCCAGCGGCTGGCGCGAATGGAGCTGATCGACGAACTTCCACGCAGCGCCATCGGCAAGGTACTCAAGCGCGAACTGCGGGATCGGTATCTGGCCGAGCACGGTACAGCGGACTGATCAGCCGGCGGCTCCCGCCGCCGAGGCCCCGGCCTCGGGGCGAAGCTCGGCCGATGCCAGCCACAGACGCGGGGCGACGCTTCGATCTTCGAGCCCCGCAGCCTCATCCGCGGCGAAGCCCGTCTACGAAGGCAAGCGCTGTCTAGTAGCCGCGCTGGATATCGATCACACCGCTGATCGCCTGGCCCTGCTCCAGCGAGACGATCTTGCCGGCGATCTGGGCCACGGTCGCCTCGCGTAGCGTACGCGCCGAGACATGCGGGGTGATCGTGACCTGCGGCATACGCCAGAACGGATGGGTGGTCGGCAACGGTTCTTCACGGAATACATCGAGCACGGCGCGGGTAACGTGGCCTTCGTCGATGGCCCGGCAGAGATCCTCGTCGACCAGATGCTCGCCACGGCCGACGTTGATCACCACCGCATTCGGCCTGAGCCGCGTTAGCAGCGAATAGTCGATCAGATCGCGCGTGCTGTCGGTGAGCGGCAAGGTGTTGATCAGCACTCGCGTTTCGCCGAGAAAGCCGTCGAGTTCGGCCTCTGTGGCGAAACTACGGACGCCCTCGATGGCATAGCTCGAGCGCGCCCACCCGCTTACGGGGTACTCCAAGGCGGCGAGCGTGCGAGCGACGCGCTGGCCGATATGCCCCAGCCCGAGCACGCCAATCGGCCACTCGCTGCGCTCGATTGGCCGGCGAAGCTTCCATTGGCCCGCAGCCTGCTGCTCACGGTAGGCATCCATGTCGCGGCTGATGCCGATGACGTGATACGCCACGTATTCGGCCATTTGCACCGACATGCCGGCATCTTCCAGCCGCACCACCGGAACGTCGCTCGGCAGGTTCGGCACACGCACCAGCGCGTCCACGCCGGCTCCAAGGTTGAAGATCGCCTTGAGCTGCGGCTCCTTGTCGAACAGTGCCGCGGGTGGATGCCAGACGATGGCGTAGTCCGCCGAGCAACTTGGACTGTCCGGTCGCCAGACCTCGATCTGGGCGTCCGGCAGGTGCTGCCGAATCAGGTCGGTCCAGCGTTCAGGCTTGGGATCGGCGGCAACGAAGAGGATTTTCATGGGCGCTCTGCTTCTGCTCGGTTGAAAAGAGGCCGCCTGGCGGGCGGCCGGGCCACGGCATCAGCCGAAGGTCAAATGGCATAAACGTGACCGTTGGCTTCCAGCAGGCGCAACAGTGCCGGCCAGGTCAGCTTGGCCGCCTTGCCCAGTTCGGCCGATTGCTGGCGAGTGGTCTCGATGGCGGTGTCCGACGGCAGGTAGGTCGGCCCGCAGGATTGAGCACGCACCTGGATCTCGCACGCCTTCATCAGAAAATACAGATAGGTGAAGGCTTCCGCGACGGTGCTGCCCGCCGTGAGCACGCCATGGTTACGCAGGATCATCATCTGCTTGCTGCCGAGGTCGCGGATCAGCCGTTCGCGCTCGCTCAGGTCCAGCGCCACACCCTCGTAATCGTGGTAGCTGATGTGATCCAGACAAAGCATCGCCGTCTGACTCAGCGGCAGCAGGCCATCACGGTGCGCCGACACCGCCGTGCCATCAGCGGCATGCAGGTGCATGACCGCCCCCGCGTCTTCACGGCCCATGTGGATGGCACTGTGAATGGTGAAACCGGCCGGATTGACCCGGTGCAGGCTGCCGCTCTGGACGATCTGTCCCTCGCGATCGACCTTGACCAGCGACGAGGCGGTGATCTCCTGGAACAGCAGACCGTACGGGTTGATCAGGAAGTGGTGTTCCGGCCCGGGCACGCGGGCCGACAGATGAGTGAACACCAGATCGTCCCAGCCAAAATGCGCCACCAGCCGATAGGCCGCCGCGAGATCCTTGCGCACCTGCCATTCCGCGTCCCGATTCGCCGAACTTGACTCTTGCATCGCATCTTCTCCATTGGTTTAGAGGCGCCCGTGGCGCATGGCGTCATCGACGCGGCGCCCTCAGGCCTCTTGTGCGTTGGCCGCGTGCTTGCGGTTTTCCTCTTCCTGCAAAGCGCGCCACATCAGTTTGCCGGTGGACGAGCGCGGCAGCGATGCGACGAACTCTACATACACCGGGGCCTTGTAGGCGGCCATCTCGGCCTTGCACCAGTCGATGATGTCCTGCTCGCTGACCTGCCCAGCCTGCCCGTCACGCAGCACCACGCAGGCCTTGACCGTCTCGCCGCGCTTGGGATCGGGACGGGAAATGACGCAACACTCCTGGATCGAAGGGTGCCGATACATCAGGCTTTCGACTTCCGACGGCCAGACTTTGAAGCCCGAAGCGTTGATCATGCGCTTGACGCGATCGACGAGGAAGAAATAGCCCTCTTCATCGTAGTAGCCCATGTCCCCCGTGCGGAAAAAACGCTTGCCGTCCAGCTCGATGAATGCGCGCTCGGTCTCTTCCGGGCGGTTCCAGTAACCTTGGAACAGCTGCGGCCCGTGGCTGATGATTTCGCCCACTTCGTTGGGGCCCAGCTCGCGCTGCGTGTGCAGGTCGATGATTCGGCTGTCGACGTCGAAGACGGGGATACCCAGGCACTGCGCCTTGGGACGCGCCACTGGATTGATGTGAGTGGCGGCGATGGTTTCCGACAATCCGTAGCCTTCGACGTAGCGCAGGCCGGTGAGTCGATGCAGTTTTTCCTCGACTGCCTTGGGCATCGCCGCCCCGCCGCCACCGACACTGACCAGGCTCGACAGGTTGTAGCGTTCCAGGTCCGGATCGGAGAGGAAATCGATGGCCATCGTGGCGATATTGACCCAGCCGGTCACTGCATGCCGCTCGATCAATTGGGCCGCCACCTTGCGGTCCCAGCGGGTCATGATGACCGCCGTGCCGCCGTTGTAGATCGGGCCGCTCATGGCGCCCTGCATGCCCGTCACGTGGAAGTATGGCAGGGTCGCGAGAATCACCGATTCGCTGGTGCTGTTGGTCCAGGCCACGCGGTGGATAATCGTGGCCATGGCCGAACGGTGGGTGTGCATGCAGCCCTTCGGCGCGCCGGTGGTGCCAGAGCTGTAGGGGAACACGCAGAGATCGTCCGGGCCTGCCGTATGCGGGCCGGGGGTATGGCCGGCGGCCAGGGCGTCGTTCCAACCGATGCCGCCGGCGAAATCCGCTGCGACAGCCGCGGCCTGGACCTCGGCCGGTAGCGTCAGGTCGGTCGGCTGCCGGATGTATTGCGAATAGGCCGCGACGATCACATGGCGCAGCTGCGCGGTACCGACCAGCGGTGCGATGAAGCCGGTCAGTTCCTGGCCGCAGATGCAGACGGCAGCGCCGGTATCGTGCACGTAATGTTCCAGCTCGGCGCTGTGGTTCATCGGGTTGACCGGCACCACCACCGCGTCGGCGCGCAGGATCGCGTAATAGGCGATGGTGAATTGCGGCGAGTTCTGCATGTACAGAAGAACGCGATCGCCCTTGGCGACGCCCAGCTTCTGCAGATAGCCGGCCAGTGCCTCCACTTCGCGCAGCAGTTCGCTGTAGGTGATGAGGGTGTCGTAGTAGACGATGGCCGTCTTGTCCGGGAAGCGCCGGGCGGATATCTCGAGATTGGCGAACAGGCTGGTTTCCGGGACCGTCAGGTGCTTGGGCAGATCCTCGGGCCAGACCGCATGATGACGAGTGAACATTGCAGTACTCCTGAAATCGCTGTTAAAGGGCCAGTTCGGCCATGGCCCGTTCTTCGCCCCACTCGAGCCAGCCACGGGTGTCGCGCAAGGGGGTGATGGCGATGCGTTTCTCACGCAGCGCGGTAACGTCCGCCTCAGGCGCGACGATATGGGCCGAGCTATGCTCGAAGCCCAGCCACCAGTACGGCAGTCCGCGACCGTCCCGGCCCGCCTGCAGACGCGGACGAGCAATCGAGCCGCGCGACTGCTGCGTCATCCGCAGGTGGCTGACGGAATCGGCCGGGCAGGCAGGGAAATTCACGTTCCAGCAACAACCGCCCTGCTGGCGACGCGCCCAGAGCGCGCGAATGGTGGTTTCAGCGTAGGTTTCGACACAGGACCAGTCGATCGCGGTGCGCTCGAGAAAGGCCTGGCTCAGACCGATGGCCGGCAATCCCAGCAGGTCGGCGCTGAGCACCGCGCCGAGCGTGCCCGAATACGGCACCGAATCGCCAATGTTGGCCCCGCTGTTGATGCCGGACAGCACCAGGTCGGGTGGTCCTTCCCGCAGCCACTCGGCCATGGCGAACATCACGCAGTCCGACGGCGTACCGGAGACCGCGAAGCGCCGCTCGCCGTGGCGATACACCCGCAACGGCGAGTGCACCGAAATGCCTTGTCCCGTACCGCTCTGGTCGTGCTCGGGCGCCACCACCCAGACCTCTTCGGCCAGCCGTGTGGCGATCCGTTCGAGCAAAGCCAGCCCCGGCGCGGCGATGCCGTCGTCGTTGGTCAGCAGGACGCGGCGCAGCAGTGGACCGCTCATGTTGGCGCTCCCGCGGTCCCGCTCTGCGCGATGTGCCAGCCGGCCTCGGCAAGCAGGCTCGCACGTTGGCCGACCTGCAGCGCATCGGCGTTGCTGGCGTTGCCCTGCAGCGCCCGGGCATACACGCCTTGTAGGATCGCCGCGAGACGGAACAGCGAAAACGCCAGGAACACATGCCAATCGGCAACCTCGCCACGCCCGCTCTGCCGGCAGTAACGCTCCAGCACCTGCTGTTCGCTGGGCAGGCCCCGCGCCTGAAGATCGATGCCGATCAGTCCACGCAAGCCATCCACTCCAGCGGGCAGGTGATACGGCAGGCAGAAGTACGCAAGGTCCGCCAGCGGATGGCCAAGGGTCGACAGCTCCCAATCGAGAATCGCCGCGACCGTTGGCGCCTCGGGGTCGAAGATCAGATTGCCGAGGCGGAAGTCGCCATGGGCGATGGCGCACTCGTCACGCTGAGGCGCCTGCTCCGGCAACCATTGCATCAACCGCTCCATCGCGGGCATGTCGCCCGTGCGGGAGGCCTGATACTGGCCAGACCATCGTTTCACCTGGCGAGCGAAGTAGCCCTGTGCCTTGCCGAAATCGCTGAGCCCTACCGCCTCGACGTCGACCCGATGCAATTCGGCAAGGGTATCGACCGCCGCCATGTGGACCGCCTGGCGGTCTCGCGCGGCCAGTTCGTCGAGGGCCGGATGGTTGAAAATCCGCCCCGGAACGTGGTCCATCACGTAGAAGGCCGTACCGATGATGCTCTCGTCCTCGCACAACAGGCGCACGGGCGGCACCGGCACCCGGGTGTGTTCGGACAATGCGCGGATCACCTTGTATTCACGCTCGACCATGTGTGCCGACGGCAGCACCTTGCCTGGTGGCTTCTTGCGCAACACATAGCGCCGCCCGGCGCTTTCCAGCAGGAAGGTGGGGTTTGACTGTCCACCCTGAAACTGCCTGAAGCTCAGGCGTTCATCCATGTCCGGCAGGTGAAGGCGCAGGTACCGGCCCAGCGCGGCCTCATCGAAGCGATGCGCCGCAAGCACATCGACCAACTCGGGTTCGTTCATCGACCGGCCCTCAGCATGCGGTTTCGCCGCCGTCCGCGACGATCACCTGGCCGGTGATATAGGCGCTGGCGGGCGCCGCCAGGAACACGGCCAGACCGGCGATATCCACGGGCTCACCGATGCGGCGCAGCGGCGTCTTCTCGGCCGCCCGGCGAACCCGCTCCGGGTCGTCGAGCAGCGCCTTGGCGAAATCGGTGCGCACCAGCCCTGGCGCGATGGCATTCACGCGGATGCCCCTGGGGCCCCATTCCGCCGCCAGATTGCGAGCCAGCGCCGCTTCGGCCGCCTTGGACACGCCGTAGGTGCCGATCACGGTATTGCCACGCAACCCGGCGATGCTGGAGAGCATGATGACCGCCCCTTCACCGCGTTCGGCCATCTGCGGCAGGACCATGTTGGACAGCCAGAAGGTGCCCTTGACGTTGGTGTCCATGATCTTGTCCCAGGCGTCATCGGTCAGCTCACTGGTCGGGCCGTAGACCGGGTTGGTCGCGGCATTGCAGACCAGCACATCGATGCGCCCCCAGGTTTGCAGCGTGGTGTCGACCAGCCGCTGCAGGTCTTCCTTGCGGCCAACGTGGCAAGGCACCGCAATGGCCTCGAAACCTTCGCTTTTCAGCTCAGCCGCCACGGCCTCGCAGGCATCGGCCTTACGGCTGGAAATGACGACCCGTGCGCCGCACCGAGCCATTTCCCAGGCGATGGAGCGGCCGATACCGCGGCTGGACCCGGTGATCAGCGCCACCTTGCCGGACAGATCGAATAGCGGATTGGTCATGTGACTGCATCCTTCTTGTAGGTTTTGTCGGAAACTCAGCGCTTGGAATAGCTGTTCAGTTCGAGTTTGGCGATGGTGTCCAGATGCACCTCGTCCGGGCCGTCGGCCAGGCGCAGGGTCCGTTGGTGAGCCCAGGCCGAAGCCAGGAAGCTGTCCTGGCAGACGCCCTTGGCGCCATGGACCTGGATGGCACGGTCGAGCACCCGCAGCGCCATGCTCGGTGCGGCCGCCTTGATCATCGCAATTTCCTGCCGCGCCACCTTGTTGCCGACGGTGTCCATCATGCGGGCCGCCTTGAGCGTGAGCAGGCGGGTCTGTTCGATCTCGATGCGCGAGCGTGCGATGTCCTTGCGGATCGAGTCGAAGTCAGCCAGCGGCTTGCCGAAGGCCACACGCGAATGAACGCGCTCGCACATGGCCTGCAACGCCCGTTCGGCGACACCGATGGTGCGCATGCAATGGTGAATGCGACCCGGGCCCAGGCGACCCTGGGCGATCTCGAAACCACGGCCCTCGCCAAGCAGGATGTTGCTGGCCGGGACGCGAACGTTGTTGTAATGGATTTCCGCATGGCCGTGCGGCGCGTGGTCGTAGCCAAAGACATGGAGCGCCCGGGTGATTTCCACGCCGGGTGTATCCAGCGGCACGAGGATCATCGACTGCTGGCGATGGCGCTCGGCGCCGGGGTCGGTCTTGCCCATGACGATGGCGATCTTGCAGGTGGTCGCCATCGCGCCAGAGGACCACCATTTGCGTCCGTTGATGACGTACTCATCACCCTCGCGACGGATCTCGCAGGCGATGTTGGTCGCATCCGAAGAAGCGACCTCGGGTTCGGTCATGGAGAAGCAGGACCGAATCTCGCCATTGAGCAGCGGTTTGAGCCATTGTTCCTGCTGCTCCGGCGTGCCATAGCGCGTCAGCACCTCCATGTTCCCGGTGTCCGGAGCCGAGCAGTTGAAAATCTCGGCGGCGCCATGCGAGCGCCCCATGATTTCGCACAGGTGGGCGTATTCGAAATTGGTCAGCCCTGCACCGTACTCGCTCTCCGGCAGGAACAGGTTCCACAGCCCCTGCGCCCTCGCCTTGGCCTTGAGTTCTTCGAGAATCGGTGGCGGTGCCCAGCGATTTTCGGCGGAGGCGGTTTGTTCGTGGAAAAGATGCTCGTTGGGATAGACATGCTCGTCCATGAATGCCGTGAGCTGTTCATGCAGCTGTAGCGCTTTACCGGTCAGTTCATACATCGCCGTTTTCCTTCTTGTTGTTGTGCTGCGCCGGAAACGTCAGCGGTACCCCTTGCGGGTGCTCGCTGCCAGAGCGCAGGCGGAAAGTCGCTTCGCCGATCGCCAGCAGACGATCGTCCTGGTCGCGCACCTCGCCGGAGCTGTTGAAAATGCGTGTGCCCCCGGCACGTCGTTTGCCGATGGCGCGGATCACGCCGCCCGAACACTGGCCGGTGAAGGTGGTGTTCAGCACCAGCGTGATGGCCTTGCGCACCCGGCCCGGGTACGGACAGTAGGTGCCGGCCTCGGCCAGCACCACGTCGAGCAACGCAGTCAGCACGCCCCCGTGCAGGACGCCCGCCATGTTCAGGTGACAAGCCTGAACGTCCAGTTCGATCACCGCTTCGTCCTGCGACCAGGACACCTGGCGATAGCCAAGCACCTGATGAAAGCCAGGCAAATCCTTGCCTCCGCTGATCGGAAGCTCGTGGGTTGGGGTGTCTCGCTCAAGGGGGTCCACATCGGGCCCCTTCATGGTGCGGGCTTGCCGCGAGTCGACAGGATGGGTGCCCGCCTGGGCGCCGATTCCGTGCCGATGGTTGTGATATCGAGCCGCATAGCGTGTCCTCTGGATTGTTTTTGTGACGAGTCCGCTTCCTTTTGAAGCTGGCATGCCTGAAACGATGCGTCAATTCGAAATCCAGTTCCATCAGGCAGAATTATGATGAGCCACAAACAGAACCGTCTAAGATCAATGTCGAAACGCGTCAGCACCAGCCAGCCAAGCGCTTCGACACATCGTGAAAGATGAAAGAGGTGGAGATAGCGTTCTGCTAGTGGTTGAAAAAGCTGCACGCTATGTTAGCTTTCGGATACCTTGCAAAAATCAGTTTTGCTGTGCGAAACGTAGAACGACGTAAGTGCGAGAACAATGGCCGTCAGCCAGACAATTACAACAAGAGGACGTGTTATGAAATCCATGCTCAAGAAGTTACTCGTACCAGCCAGCCTGGTCGCGCTGGCAATAGCTGCGGTTGCCCCGCAGATGGCCGCGGCGCAGGACGTCGCCAAATGGCGCGTCCAATCCCATTGGCCGAGCGCCAGCAGCTCCTATAAAGACAGTCTGGTTCGCCTGAAAACCGAGCTCGAACGACGTACCGAAGGTCGCCTGCAATTGCAGCTGTTCGAGGCCGGTGCTCTGTTCAAAGATACGGAAACCTTCAACGCGGTCAGCCGCGGAATCTTGCAGATGGGCACCATTTCCCCAGGTTACGCCCAGGACAAAATAACCTTGGCCGGTATCGCCTCCGGTCTACCCTTCGCATTCCGCAACGTCTGGGAAGCCGCCTACTTCCACAAACACATGGGCTTTGAGGACATGCTTCGCGAGGAAGCAGCCAAGCACAACGTGTACTGGTCGACTGATAAGGTTTACCCCACCGAGATGGTTGTGAAGCAGCCCATCAACAGCTGGGAAGACTTCACCAAGCTGAAGATTCGTTCCTCTGGCGCGCTGCAGAAGTTTCTCAGCGAAGCCGGTGCATCGACCACCTTCCTGCCCGGCAGCGAGCTGTATCCCGCGCTGGACACCGGCGTGGTCGACGCTGCGCATTGGGGCGCCGCACAAGGCGCAGCGAGCATGAGCTTCTATGAAGTGACCAAGTACCACGTCAAACCGGCACTCAACATCGCCGGTACCGATGTGATCATCGTCAGTCAGAAGGCGCTCGACGCGCTGTCCGAGAAGGATCAGGAGATCGTCAAGCAGGTCTTGGACGAGCAGTTCTGGTACCGCACCAACGAATACCTGTACCAAGAGCAGATTGCGCTCTCGAACGCCATCAAGGAGCACGGCGTTCAGGTCAACACGCTGCCCGAAGACGTGCAGAAGCGCCTGACCGATGTCGCCCAGAAGAGTTGGGAGGCCGAAGGCAAGCGCAGCGAAAATGCAGCCAAGGCGCTCCAAATGCTCAAGACCATGCTCGGCGATCTCGGCTACCTCTGACCTGACAGGCTCGCCAGCGCACCAGCGTCCGTGACGGCAACAGACTCAGCTCCTGCCATCACGGGCGCCCGGTGCGGGTTCGCTCCCGATTCTCCGTGCTGTCCTGGAGTTAGCGATGCGCTTAATTCATGCGTACATAAACGGCATTACGCGGCTGAACAACGTGATTGGTCGGTGGACGGCGTATCTGATCTTCGTCATCTTTCTACTGCTGATTGGCGAAGTGTTCATGCGATACCTGTTCGCCTCGCCGACCTCATGGACCAACGAGCTTGGGCAAATGTTGTTCGGCCTTTATATCGTCCTGTCTGGTGGTTACGTCCTGGCCCAGCGCGGCCATGTCAGCGTCGATCTGCTCTATAGCTCACTGTCGCGGCGCACCCAGGCTTGGTTGGATATCTTCACCTCGATCATGTTTTTCCTCTTCGTGGCAGCCCTGCTGTATTTCGGTAGCTCTATGGCCTGGGAGTCGATTCAGAGCATGGAAACCTCCTACTCGGCATGGAACCCACCGATCTGGCCGATCAAAGCGGCCATCCCGATCGCGGTCGGACTGCTGCTTCTGCAAGGCGTGGCAAAGTTGCTTGAAGACATACTCGTCGCGCTGAATCTCGAGCCTGGCCTGGATCTGCCCGAATCATCCAAGGAGGGGCAAGAATGAGCATCGAGATCACCACCCTGCTGTTCTTTCTATCGCTGATTTTTTTCTTGATCCTTGGCCTGCCGCTGGCCTTCGTCCTAGGCGGAGTCTCGGTCCTGTTTCTGTATTTCACCTGGGGCGTCGACGCCTTCTACATGGTGGCCTCGCAAATGTGGGGCACCATGGGCAGCTTCACACTGGTGGCCATTCCGTTGTTCGTATTCATGGCCATGCTGCTCGAACGCACCGGCGTCGCCCGTGACCTCTATCGCATGATGCACCTGTGGTGCGGTGGCATGCGCGGCGGCCTGGCGGTCGGCACGCTGGGCATTTGTGCGATCTTCGGCGCGATGGTCGGCATCAGCGGCGCAGCGGTCGTGGCCATGGGCACCATCGCGTTGCCGGCGATGCTGGAACGCGGCTATGACAAGCGCATGGTGCTCGGCTGCATCAACACCGGTGGCGGCTGGGGCATCCTGATACCTCCGAGCATCATGATGATCCTCTACGCGATGATCAGCGGTGTCTCTGTAGGCAAGATGTTCGCGGCCGGCGTGCTGCCAGGCATCCTGCTGGTCGCTCTGACCGTTATCTATGTGCTGGGTCGCTGCTTCTTCCAGCCGCATCTAGCACCAGCGCTACCGAAAGAGGAACGCGGCAGCTGGGGCGACAAGCTACGTGCTGTCCGTGCGGTCATCCTGCCCATCGGCATCGTGGCGATGGTGCTCGGCTCGATCATCGGTGGCATGACCACGCCTACCGAGGCCGCCGCCATGGGCGTGCTCGGCGCCCTGATCTCGGCTGCGGTCTACCGCAAGCTCAACTGGGAGATCGTGCAGGAAGCCGCCATCCGCACCTTCAAGCTGACCGGGATGATCGCCTGGATTCTGTTCGCGGCCCACGCCTTCAGCTCCGCCTACCAGGGCATGGGCGCGCAGTCGCTGATCGAAGGCTTGATGATGGATCTGCCCGGCGGACGCTGGGGCATCATCATCACCATGATGGCCGTGGTTTTCCTGATGGGCATGCTGCTCGACCCGGTGGGCATCATGCTGATAACCCTCCCGGTGTTTTTGCCCATTGTGGCGTCGCTGGGCTTTGACCCTATCTGGTTTGGCATCCTCTTCGTGATCAACATGGAGATCGGCTACATGACGCCACCCTTCGGGTTCAACTTGTTCTACCTGAAGGGCATCGTGCCGCCGGGCATCACCATGCGCGACATCTACTGGTCGGTGATTCCGTTCGTGATCGTCAACATCATTGGGCTGGGCATCATCATGGTCTTCCCGGAGATCGCCACCTATCTGCCAAACCTACTGTTCTGATTAACGACGCTGAGACCAAAAAAGCCGGGGCAGATGCTCCGGCTTTTTTGTACGTGACGGTCGTGGCGCTTGCCCGCTCGTTACTTGCGTTCCAGGATTCGCAGGCGACCCACCGTGCGATCCGTCAGGCTAGCCCCGGGCGAAGCTGAACGTTCCATGTTCCATGCACCTTGCCTGATGGTCATCCGGAGTAGGCGGCGGCACGGGCCTTGGCCCGCCTCAGATGATATTGGCGTAGTCGGCCTCGATGCGATCCAGGCTCAGGTGATTGAGGAAGTTGGAAAAACACATCCAGGCTGAAAGCGCGTTCAGGTCCTGGAATTGCTGCGGCAGATACTTGGGCGGGACCACCATGCCCTCGTCGACCAACTGGCGCAGGGTGCGCATGTCTTCCAGCGTGGTCTTGCCGCAGAACAGCAGCGGAATCTGCTCCAGACGGCCCTTGCGCACCGCGAGCTGGATGTAGTTGTAGATCATGATGAAGCCCTTCAGATAGGACAAATCCTTGGTGAAGGGCAGACCGTTCGGGCTCGAGCCGCGAAAGACCCGGCTGGCGTTGCTGTAGCACTCGTCTTCGGCATACCCCTGCTCGCGGAAGAAGGCGAACACGTCGAGAAAATCCGCGCCCTCCTCGGCCATGTGGATGGCGCGGGTGCGGTTGGT
>Ga0114898_1001442_pt1 | contig 14075 bp, 32 predicted proteins | sample Malvired_Geostar_FD_83496 | JGI IMG/M metagenome (GOLD analysis project Ga0114898, IMG submission 83496) | Marine viral communities from the Global Malaspina Expedition - Malaspina viral metaG DeepMed_Geostar | ecosystem: Environmental > Aquatic > Marine > Oceanic | place: Mediterranean Sea... | reverse complement strand
CATATATGCGAATGAAAATGGGCCAAATAAGTGTAATTTAAGTTATGGAAATTATAGCATTAATTATCAGTCTTTTGTTGAACGGTGCTTTAGGTTATTGGATTTATCGTCTAAAGCAACCAGCATTTGAGCAAGCCGCCGCCGAAATCAAAGAGGCAGCGGAAGCAGTTAAAAAATCGGTAAAACAAAATAAATTAATTCAAATTAATTGAAATTTATGACTCTCTCCCAAGAAAAGGAATCCATTCAGAAAGACGCTAAAATTATTCAAGCGAGTGTCAAGTGGTGGGAGGATAGAATAGAGAGATGCTTTGAAGAAATGGAGCAACTTGAGGATGAGTCTTGGTTGCCAGATTATGAGGAGAAATTTTTCGCACTATTAAAGGAGGCAGAGTTTCTGACTCATAGAGCAAATTTAGAATGTGAAAACATATCTAGGATTGAAGCTAAACTAGATAAGTATTTCGAGAGAGAAAGAATCATAAAGAATTCAAAAAATATGCTCAAAATTGTGGTAACTAGAAAAAAAGCCACATAACTTCAATTTTTTTCCTTCTTCAAGTCATTGTTTTTCAGTTAGTTAGTTAATCAACTTAAAAAAGTTTCTTTTTTCTGCTTTTTTATGCTTGACATTGTTTCCAAGGTGGGTTATCATAACGGGACATGATTACTGCATCATCTAATCAAACATTAAAACAGTCGCGGGAGTTCACCTCCTATTCCTTTGGAATCAAGCAATCGGGAATTGCCCACATCTTCAATGTCCTACGGAACCAGTTGTACTCCGACAAGGTTCTGGCAGTCATTCGTGAGTATTCTACAAATGCCGTTGATGCTCATATAGAGGTCGGCAAGAAGGATGCCCCGATTAAGGTTACTTTACCTAACCCCCTGTCTCCCGATTTTAAAGTGAGGGATTTTGGTCGAGGATTAACCGAAAGAGAGATTGGTGAAATCTATGCCATGTACGGTGAATCTACCAAGCGCGGAACCAACGAGCAAATTGGTCAACTTGGTTTGGGTTGCAAATCGGCTTTTGCTTACGGTGATAATTTTATTATCAATTCCTTTATAGATGGAACCAGAGTTTCCTACAACGCTTTCATCGACCCTTCCCAAGTTGGAAAAATTTCCAAAATGGAGGAAAAATCCACCAAGGAACCCAACGGAATTGAGATAGTTATTCCAGTTAAGAGGGAAGATGTGGATGAATTTTACACAAAAGCAGTTGGTTTATACAAATTTTTTGATGTTAAGCCCGAAATTCATGGTTGTGACAGCAATAGGTTCAAAAACGATACTAACATTGGAGCAGTAGTATTTGAGACTGACACTTGGAAAGTAACCAAGGAAAACAGGCATGAATCTACGGCAATCATGGGTAACATTTCCTACCCCATTGATGAGTACGCCTTGAATCTTGCCAATAGCTATCGGGACGAAACAGGGAGGGCAGACCTACTTAATGCGGGAGTAATTATCAAATTTAAGATTGGTGAATTGGACATTTCAGCAAGCCGCGAAGCGTTGCAATATACCGATGGAACCAAAAATGCCATTATTAAAAAGCTCGACAGTATAATTAAGGAAGTCCCTTCTTTATTGTCAGAGTCATTCAAGGACTGCAAAACCTTGTGGGATGCGAAGGTGCTTTATGACAAGGCATTTAGTTATGGGGGTTTTGGCGATAGGTTGAGGAAAATTGCGGATAAACAGGGAGTTAACTGGAACGGCATTTCCATTACCGATAATCAATTTGGTACGAAGGTACTCAAGCAGGGAGATGTGCAAATTTGGCATTGGGCTAAACACAAAACCGCTAGGTACAATTACAACTCACCGAAACGAGTTAAGGGAGTTGAAACAGGCACTATCCTTGTTGAAGAAACTGCCAGAGTTGTCGAGGAAGATAGAATTTCTCATACTGGCAGAAGCAATCGAATCGCGCCACTCATTGAAAATTACGAGGGGCAAGAATCTGACAAGAAACATGAGAATGTTTATCTGATAAAGTTTAATACCCCTGCCATAAGGCAAAAATGGATGGACGCTACAAAATTCGATGGGGATATTCCTAAAATGTCGGATTTAACTCCTGTTAAATTAAATTTGATTTACCCAAGGGACGCTAATGGGAACAATAGTGGTTCCTATTCACAAAAATCTACCAAGCATACTTCAAAGGAATTTATTTTTGATTTTGATTGTACCGATGGTAGATGGTCAAACAAAAGAAGTAACTTCTTTAAAGAGGCAGAGGTTGACTTGGAACCACTTGATGAGTCAATTTATCTCAAGATAGATAAATTCTATGTATGCAAGGCTAACGAGAGTGAACCATCGACGCATCCTAATCAGATAAAGGAACTCAAGGAGGCATTAGCCGTTGTCGGAATTGAAGTACCCGAAAAAGTTTACGCCTTTAAGCCAAAAAAATACGAATTAATTGAAGATAATTCAAATTGGGTTTCCTTCTTTGATTGGGCTAGGGAAAACCTAAAGGCGAAGATTGTCGAGGCAGACCTTGAGCAGAGATTCTTTGACAGATTCCACGCCTTGAAGAATATGCCGCATTTCTTGAAATTATCCAAGATGGAGAAGGGAGAAACTAAATATGACGCATCAGAGAAAATTGCAGATGATGAGTCTCCTTTGAAAATGTTCTTGCTGGCACACGAAGGAATGCTGAACAGGAAGCATAACGAGGAACTGGATGTTTTCCAGAGTCTCTCTGAAAAGTTGGGACTGTCAAAAGAGAAGCAAGTTAAGTCTAACAGCAACCATCATTACGGACGGTACAATCAGACAGAGAAGGTCGCTTGGAAGCCAAGCAAGGACTTAAAGCCTACTTTCAATCTTCCCAAGATGATTAAGGAAGCGAATAAAAGATATGAGTTGTTTGAATATATTGACGATTCCAATTTCCGTTGGTCATGGAGTAAGAAGTTTACGGAAAAGATTCTGAACTATATTAACATGGTTGACGCGACTTATGTTATCAGAGGATTGGACAACATTTTTGAGGAAGCAGATAAAGTAGAAGAAGCAGAAAAAACCGCTTGACTTTAAATGCAAGGTAAAGTATAATTAATTTAGTAGTTTAACAGTAAAGAAAATGGCTAACATACCCTACATATTAACGGAACAATCACTAACGGTTGTATTGAACGGCAAGTCCATGACAATGGAAAGCACCAACCCAAAATTTGAAGATGCCAAGGTTGCATTGACAGAGGAAAATTGGGAGGAACTGGAAAATTGTTTTGACCTTCCAAGAGCAGTTGTGAACTTCACCGATGGAAACATTAAGGTGGATGAAGGAACCGTGACCTACAAGGATGAGACTGTTCACAACCATGTTGTTGACCGCATCCTTAATTTCATGTCCAACGGACTTCCATATAAGCCTCTGGTTAAGTTTCTCGAAAAACTGATGGAGAACCCTTCCAGAAGGGCAATCCAAGAACTGTATTCGTTCTTGGAGCATAAGAGTATGCCCCTGACTCCTGACGGCAATTTCCTTGCCTACAAGGGAGTCAAGGAGGACTTCTCCGATTGGTACTCTGGACAATGTTCAAACAAAGTTGGCGAGGAATTGTCAATGGCTCGCAACAAAGTTTGTGACAATGCCGAGAACGGTTGTTCCTACGGTTTCCATGCTGGCAGCTTGGAGTATGCCAAGGGATACGGGAATGGCGGCAACTTAATGGTTGTGGAAATTAACCCTGCTGATGTGGTGAGTGTTCCCAACGATTGTGATTGCCAAAAACTTCGCACTTGCAAATACAAGGTTGCTGCTCTTTTCGAGAGGAAGTTGGAGGAACCACTATGCGATGAGTATGGTGATTACGAAGATTACGATGAGGATGAGGATGAGGGATACCAAGATGCCCAACCCATTGCTGGATTTGACCTTGACGATGGTACTCCTGACCCTCCGAACGAGGCTTTTAAGCGGGGATACGAGGCAGCTTTGAAGAAGATTAAGGATACCCTTGGAGATGTTAATGGTAACTCTCAAAATTAGGTGAGGTAGTAGTCATCCTATTGGTTTGCCAGAGCGTTTGTGCCTTGGCGGGAATAATGTAAGTCTCTGGCAGACCTTAAATTTAAAAAAGAAACGAAAACTTAAAAATTAATTAGAATAAATTCAAAAAAATGATTACTACCTCAAATGCAGAAATCTTCTTCCCCTCAATCAAGGATAGCGAAATCGAAAGCTACAAGGATTATTGGGCCGAGTTGAAGCCACAAACAGAAGTCGCGGCTTTTAAAAGATATTTGTTTGCCTTCATGTCAGTCCACACAACTTGGAAAAACAACTGCAAGGGATACAATGCAATCAAACAATTCAACAAGTGGACGCTCGAAAAGGGAGAGCAGATGGAACTCTGGAACTATGACGCTGACAAATTGTTCAGAAAAATCAAGAATACCAGAGTGGGTATGCAAAACAATCGAACTGATTATATCGGTCTTTTTAATGATACTTTTTGGGACTCTCCTTCTGATTTTATCTCTCGTAATTCTAGTGAAGGATGGGTTGAGTGGCGTAATCGGCTTGCCAAGAAGATTCTTGGTTTGGGTAAGGCGAAAACTTCCTTCGCAATAGAAATGCTCTATCCAATGGAGGCAGAAGTGTCATGCTTGGATACTCACTTGCTTCAATTTTACGGCATCGAAACCAAGAAGGCGAACAAGTATTACGAGGAAGCAGAAAGCGATTGGATGAGCCGATGCAAGGAGAGGGATGTTCCCTCCTATGTCGCACGGTGCATCTATTGGGACAGGAAGCAGAACCGAAAGAACTCACGCTATTGGAGCAAAGTATTAGAAGCATGAAAATCCTTGGGCCTGACAAATTCTCGAAAGAAGATATTGACGGTATGCGTGAGACTCTCGCGGAATCTGAATGGGAAGGATTCAGAGACAGAGATTTGCGTATGTTACTTTGGGATGGTTGCGTTGGTTGGAAAAACATACCCGATGAAGAAGTGGTTGAAATGTACCAAAACATTTACGGTGAGACTGACAATGTTGAAATGGTTCAAGGTGAAGTTACTGCAAAATTTAATGATATAAAATGAGTTGGAAAGTTGAAACAAGAAAGCGAGGCGCGGAGATTTGGGCAGAAGGTCAATGCGAAGCTATTTTCGTAGGAGACGGGTACGAGAAGAAGGAATATAAAAGGTCAATGGAATTGGCAGATGTTATAGTCAAGGCGTTGAACAAATATGAGTGCGACGAAATCACCAAAAAATTTAGTGCAGAAACTAAAGATAAATGGGTTGAGCGTATGTACGGTAAAGAGAATCATTCTCCACGCCCCAAAAGTGAATAATGGATAAAGAAGATTCAAAACTAAATCGCTATACCGATATTAAATGTGAGGTATGTGGCGAGGTCATAAGAGGCAAGTGGGATTCTCAAGTTTACTTGGGGATGGAAACAGGAGAGTTGGATAAAGGCGGTTTACATCGTTGGTTGATTTATGACAAGCATATCAAATGCTCTCCGAGTCGAGCGCAAAGGATAATCCATCCAGATTTCCCTCCCGTTGTCGATAACAGACCGCAATACGATATGCGACGAGGTTTGCGCTGGACAAACGAGGACAGGGAAAAGTGGATTAAGGTTTATACAGAGGCATGGGTAAAACTACAAGAGAAGTATAACCCTAGTTGGATTACCGAGCCAGAGGAACTTGTAAATTTGTCAGACCAAGAATGGTCAAAAGAACTAACATGACATACATTGTAGATTTTGAAGTGGACGGTGATACTGTTTCCTATACGGTCAAGGCAGAGAATGTTCTTGATGCGGAAGAAGCAGCAAAAGAGGAATTGAAGAAGGATTCTAAAATTAGCGGAAAGCGAGGGTCTTTTGTATCCTCTTGGGAAGTTAAACGAATAGAAAACATTCCAGACTTATGACATTTGAAGAATTAAAAAATTGGGTATGGTGCGAAAAGTGTCTTGAGTGGAAGGATGCAAATGAGGTTTGTTTTATTGGCATTGAGGAAGATGGTTTCGGCAAAGATGTATTGCATTTTCTTTGTGATAAATGCGACCTTGAAAACAAAAACAACATTATTTCATCAGCAACTAAACCGAGAGGATAATTTAAAACAAAATGGGAATGACTACCGAATACAGCATGAGCCGAATTGGAGATGAAGATACATTTCTTAAATTAGATAAGGCGACAAAAATGTGTCAGGCTAAAATTGCTGAATACATTAGCGAGGTTAAATACGAAGATGGGAATGAAGCAATAGATGATTACGCTTGGCACATCGTTACTCCAGAAAGATTTGAGAAAGATTGGGAAAATGATGATAGGCTAAAGAAAACTGACGAAATTAAGACTAGGTATAAGAACTTGGTAAAAAACAATCGGGTTTTATTTTTTGAAGTAGATTGGAATTAACATGAGCCTTACAAAAAAAGAACAGATAGCAGACCTCAACCCTGTCGCATTGTTCGCAGATGGGTTTGATGATGCCTTGATTGGATATGATGCTAGTAGCTTTTGCGCTACTTACGATTACGACAAAGCCCAAAAGATTTTGGTCAAGAGGGACGGCATGAGTTTTACGGAAGCACACGAATACATGGAATTTAATGTTGTCTCCGCTTATGTCGGTGATTTTACTCCAATTTTTATACACACATTTTAACATGGGATTAAAACAAAGACATATAGAGCAGAATCGCAAACAGATTGAAAAACTGTTCGGCTGGAAGGTAACTAACAGATTAAACGAACTGCATGAGCATATACCTTTGGCGGCAAGGCAATTCGACAAGATGATTAACAGCGTTGCTAGTTGGGCCAACGGCTATACAGTAAAGATGGAAATTGACCTGACAAAAGATTTGTTAAGACTAAAAGATAAGTGGGAAAGTAAATCCTTGGGCAAATGAAAAGTAGATGGAGAGTTTTTGTTGCACTTTGTTTATTGCTTGTTGTTTTGTTATGGTACGAAGCAATAGCCTCCTTGGATGAAATTGTAAGACTATATGAAGGTAAGTAAAAAAACAAACTATATCGTCAAGCTCACAAGAGTTATGGACGAAGGAGAAAGAGGCTACTCCGATAAGATAAATCATAAAGACTATGCCAAGATGAATTTTTATGGCAAGGGAACTAACCGTATAAATGAGTTGCACGGTAACGATTGCCCAAGAGTAAATGAATTGGCAGTAATTCTTGATATATTCGTAAACAGTTTGGCAGCAAGTGAAAGTTGCATGAAGCGTAGGACATTAGTGAAGATAGGCTATGAACTCCTCTCCTTGAGGGATGAGGTTCAAAAGGAAACTCGCAAACGAATGAAGGTAGTAGACGAGAACGGAAAAGAAATTAAAATTTAGTTATGTATATTATATTATCACAAACACCAGATAGGGACGGTTTCCAAGGACAGGTAGCCTTGAACACCAATAGGATTAACGGCTTTAGGGAAGTGTCCTATAAAGACATTGGAGGCAACTCCCAAAAAGACAAAGCGGGGTATGTGGGAACATATACAGAGGTTCTTATGAAAGGTGCTACGGTTTTGGTAGCCGACCCAATAAGCAGCATACTGGAAAAAATTAATGAATCTTCTGTAAGCGGAGGTCGAGTTTCCACTTTAGCACAAAACTAAAAAAATCAAGGACTCAAATTAAAAATTAATTAAAATTAATTATGAACGCTATATTAGAAAAAGAATATAAAAAGTATGAGGAAATGAGAATTTGCGACGAAGCAAATCTAAAGGCAAAGGATATTAATGTTACCGCTCTTTTGGATAAGATTCATTGGGAGAGCAATAGCCTCGTTAAAATCAATCCCAATATCCCAAAGGATAAAGTTATCAAAAAAACCACAACTGATAAATTCCCTGCCAATGCGATAACTGTAAGATTTATCCGCATGAGGGATAAAGTTGTCACGGTTTATTTCTATGGTGAATCAAAGGTTCTCAATTATGGTAGTGGCAAGACCGCTATGACTTGGAGAAGCATAAACCAGAAACTTCATGTTACTCTCCCATTTAAAGCGAATCACGACAATTTTCTTTGGGGATATTCTTTCCAAGGTAATCTGCCAGATAACTTTACCTTGGACGAAATGGTAACTGCCTTGGAACATATCAATAGAGAAGTTGATAGAATGGCAGGGAATTAACGAAATAGCTTGACTTTCTCACACAAGGTATGTTAGGATTGTAGAAGTTATGGAACAAAGCGATATAAAGAAAAGAAGGAGCAAGAGGCTCGACTTACTTTACCAAGGTTATAGGCTAATCCTAAAGGGTAGTGTCAAATTTGGGCCTTTATCCCTTACCGTTGTTGCTCCATTGGATGAAGCAGTAAACAGGGAATGGATGAAGAATGTTGTCCAGAAAAGTATAGACTATCTTGTTGAGGAAGGATTTTTACCCTCCGAGGAAGTAGCAGAAAAAAGAGGGCTTCAACTAAAGGTTCATGTTTGCGGAAAAGAAGATTAATTATGAAAATTAAAAGAGAATTAAAACACGGTTCCTTTGAGTGGAATGATGAAACCAAGATGTTCAAGATTACCAATGGTGAGTATAGCATCGAGTTGGGCAAGGTTTATGCTTTCGCTTTTTTGCGATTTGTTTTTCGGATTGCACAACGCAACTGGTTTCGGAAGATGGAGGCTAAACCCAAGAAGAATCAAGGGAAGGAAGTCATCTGCGATAAAAATATCAGAGATGGTAAAGTTGTACTTACTCAACAAGAGGAAGGCATGGAGATTGAGCAGTTTATTCTGCCTCATTGTGAAGATTTCCTAAAAGAAGAACCAAAAGAAAAAGAAGAAGAACTTTTAAAAATTAATTGAAATTAATGAGAAAGAGCAAGAAAGATTGCTTGAAGGTTATCAAAGATGAGTTTGGAGTGGATGATGAGGAAGCGCAAAAGATATTTAAAAGAGCATTGAAGAATAAGGATATTATTTTAAAGGTTAATTGGTCGAGTGTCGTTACTTATATTATATGGGGAACGGTGGGGCTAATGCTTTTTTGGGTTTTATACAAAGTTATTTGAAGTGACTAAACCGAGATACAACAAAATTAGTTCTGGCGGGGTTTTGTATAACGGGCAAATCTCTGCGAAAGCGGATACCGAAAGGCAACCAGACGGTGATTCCACTAAACTAAAAACATACGCAGTCCATATAAGGCTTGATTATCCCGTCTCTGCCCCAAGGACTGCGACAACCAGAATGATTGGTGATGATTTTGTTTGGTATAGACTGTATCAAACCAAAGGCAGAGGAAATGCAGTTGTGCAAGCTCAACAATGGTTCCTTGATTTGCGTTGTGATGGAGCCAGAAAAAAAGGCAGCATTGGCAAAGTGTTACAAGGGAAGGAAGCGTATGAGTGCGTTGTGGTCGATGACCCTTGGAATGAATGCTCCTATGGTTCTGAATTCAACCCGATAAGACCAGTAAATCGGTTACTGGATGAGGAAACGAAGAAAAGGGTTATTGAAGAATCCAAGGGGAATTTAAAGTTAGCCGACAGTCCTTTCCGAAAAGGGCAATCGTATCCATCACTTGAATGGATTGAAGGGGCCAAGAAGATAGACAATGCGCCAATTAAAATAGGATTTGGCACAACCGTTGACCCTTCAAAAGCAGGGATGAGAGATTCCATAGATAAGGCAGTAGAGAGAGCGAGTACAAGGAAGAAGAATAAGGAGTTGCCTTGGCTTAAAGAAGTTGAGAACGAAGATGCTCGCAGGGTAGTGAGGGAAATGCGTAAGAGTGGAGTAATAGAGCATAGTAGCGTATTTCGCAAAAGGATAAAGACTACGAAGTCTAAACTTCGCGTTGCAAGCGCGGCGGCAAAATTTAAATCCAAGAATTTGACAAGTGCCAAAACTAAAAATGCACAAGGAGAAATGAAAAATGCAAACAACGCTACAAGAATTGGGGAAGATAATCGAAAGGTTGCTTAAACTGGATATAACTGATTTAAGCGAACACGCGAAGGAAGATGTTACCTACGATTTAAACGATGCGGTAATATCCCTTGAAGGAATAGAACAAGTAATCAAAGAAGATATAAGGACATTTAACATTCCAATTAACAATGAGTAGAAGAATAATTATAGTAGATAAGAACCCCATGACGGGGGAGATAGAAGAAAGATTCATGCTTGAAGGAGACTATGAACAGTTAGGCGACTTCTTCAAGGCGTTAAAGCGTATGTGCCTTGGAATAGGTTATATGCCAGAGAATGTTGAAGCATACTTTGGCGATTGTGAAAATTGGGAGGAACAGCATAAGTGGGATGACACTTGGAAACAATGGTCAAAGATGCATCAGTCAGGGGATGCACCTACGGAGAAGTTTATTCCCCCTCAAGAAAAGGAAAGTTGCGGAACATGAACAGAAAAACTACTGCCTCCACCATCGTATTCGGGCTATTAACTGGCATACTACTTATTTTTCTTTTGTTTGCATTAACTGGTTGTGTTACAGAAGTAACAAGGGAGTCTACGAAATATAGATTCATGGATGGTATAGCCTATAAAGAGGAAAGGTATCATGCTATTCCCGCATACGATGAGAAACAATGGCATTACATTGCAGCCAAAGACGCTCCCGATGATGGTACAGCGAAAGTAATGAAACCAGAAGTTACGAAGATATTGTTGCCATTGGATATTGATTTGCAGAAACAATGGTCAGATGAGTACCATAAGCAACATCCCGAATGCACTCAAGGCTACCATAGATAAGATGGAACCAGACCCCATAATTGCAATTTGTATTATTATTGCCGTCATAGCAGGATGTTGTTTTGTAAGATGGTGGAATAAATACGAGACAGAGAGAAAAAACAAAAACAAAAAAGAAAATTAATTAAAATAAATTCATGTCAACTAATCAATACAAATCAGATAATGTCGGTATAGGAACAGACGATGACCAGTTACCAGCACCAATTCCAATAGGAGCGCAAAAAGAATTCAACGATGCCTACAAGAAGTGGGCGAAGAAAAATGGATTGGAACCAAAACTCAATAAGGGAGGCAGACCAAGGAAGGCATTTAATTATGGCAAGAAAGGTTAGCTCATGTGGACGCGAGGCAAACATAAGCACACTTATAGGCGACCTTATTTAAGGAAGGGGAAAGGTAGTCGTGGAGGATTAAGGAAGGAACGAGAGTCGAAGCACAAGGCTATAAATCTCTTGAAATTGAATGAGGTAATAGACCGAATTGGCAACCTTCCTAGCGAGGTAAAGAATATGAAAAACAAATTTTATAGAGATTTACTTGCTCACCGCGAATACTTACTTGATGGATGAAGAAAAGCTCAAAGAACATACATTCGTCCTCCTTACTGATGATATTAAGATTTTTGCCGACTATAAGGAGTATTGGGGGCTAAAAGTCCAAGTCTTGCAGAGGCATCATGCGTTCGATGTAGGTAATGTTTTCCATTATATTTTTTTAAGAGTGAGAGTTAACCTAACCAATGATGAGGTAAGTCAGGCTTTAGCAGAAACATGAAAATTATAGATACAAAAGGTAGACTCTTAAAGCAGTTCGCCGCAATGAGTCGCCCAAAGAACAGCAAGAGAGAATGGAATTATATGTACTTTTGGGCGGCAAACCAGAAGGAAGCAGAGGTTAAATATAAGGACTTAAAGCCCTTTAGAGGTGAATACATGGAGAATAAATTAGTAAAGATTAACCCTAAAATTAAAAAAAATTAAAATTAATTTAAAAAAACACTTGACACTTGAAAGGCCGCATCCCATTGATTGCCAATGGTTTACGGTCAGACAGAGGAAAAAGAATTGATAGAACTAGCTAAAGAGGGAAATCATGCGGCTTTTGAAGAATTAATCGAAAGAAATCATAAAAAAATCTTCAAGTCGGTTTATGTCTTTTCCAAGTCCTGTCAGGATACAGAGGATGTTTTGCAGCAAACATGGATTAAGGCATGGAAAAATATGGGTAGATTCAAGGAGAAAAGCAGCTTTTCAACTTGGTTGTATCGAATAGCGAAGAACAATTTCTTTGACTTAATGAGGAAGTATAAGTCGCGAAAAGTTGTGTTCTCCGATGACCTTGAGGTTATGGAGGGCATATCCATGAAGGATGGTCTTTTATCAAATGATACTAGCAGCCCTTCCAAATCTCTTGAGGATAAGGAGGCGACTCGTAAGATTCGCAGTTTGATAGACTCCCTGCCTAAAGACCATAAAGAAGTGATTACTTTGCTAATTGATAAGGATATGTCTTACAAGGGAATAGCGGAGAAGGTAAAGATTCCGATTGGTACGGTTATGTCTAGGATATTCTACGCAAAGAAGCAGTTGAGAAAGAAAGTTAAGAATTTAAGTAGTTATGATGGAAAAACAAAAGACTAGCGGCAATCTTCTCCCATTGGATAATTGGCCGATGCGGTACAAGATGGCATACGAGAAGGTTTTCGATGAACTGCCAGAGTGGAAGAAAGCGGATATTAGCGGATGTGACCGCCTTTCAAATGAACTGGCTAAAACTGTTATAGAGGTAGCGGAGGATGATAAGCATGAGCTTTGGCTTGCAGAGTAAAAGGATAAACAGGTTGACGAGTCTTTGCGCCAATTATTATTTTCGCAATAACCCGAAAGGAATCAGAAGCACTTTTTTTGCTGAATTCGATGTTGAGGCAAGCAAGTCCACTAAAGATTATGAAATTCAAGCGGCCCATAGGGAGGCTAAAATCCTCTATAACGCCACTTGGATTGATTCCTTTGTGGACGGTAGGAATGGCATCTTTAAGCCGACGGGAGCCATTGACTGCATAATCAAGCGCATTAGGGAGGCAGACAAGAGGAAGAAGAATGAACGAACCAAAAAGAGAAGTAAGAAAAATATCTGAAATACGGAAGTTTGTAGTTGACAAAGTTTCCAAGATGGAGGATGATGTTCAGTTGTGCAGGGTCTTTGAAATCTTAACTGGAAACACGGTCACTCATGCGGGGGAATCGGGGAGTGGAGAAGTGGAAGTGGTGATGCACAAACGATTTTAAGTCAAAAGACTATGAGAGAACCAACGCTGACGAACGAATCATTATTTGTGAGAGTACCATATCTGACGAATGAGTCATATTGTGTGAGAGAATCAGTAAAGTGGAACGAGTCAAACTATTAGAGAGAACCAGAAAAGAGAAACGAGTCATTGTTACAGAGAGAACTACCAAGACCGAACGAGTCATTCTAAATGAGAGAACCAATTGTTTGGAACGAGTCAAAAACAAAAGAGAGAACCAAAAGTTAAGAATGAGTTATTCCAAGAAAGAGAACCAGACGAATTGAACGAGTCACAAGATTCAAGAGAACCAACGATTGTGAACGAGTCCATTGTACGACGAGAGAACCAAGGTTAGGGAACGAGTCAAAACAAAAGAGAGAATCAGAACAACCCGAACGAGTCATGTGGATAGAGAGAACCAAATCATAGAAACGAGCCATAGAATGAGAGGGAACCATTTTTCGCGTACCATAATGGATGAATGAGTCATATCGTGTGAGAGAACCAATCTTGTCGAACGAGTCAAAACATCAGAGAGAACCACACGAACGAGAACGAGCCATAAATTTAGAGAGAACCAAAAAAGTAGAGCAATTTTGAAAGAAACAAAAAAAGACATAGAAGAACTAAAGAAACGGTTGAGTAATTTGGAGAGTCTTTATTACAGATGTTGGAGGAAAAGAATCCTCTGCGAATCATCCGTATTAAACATGACCTCCGAAAAGGTCAAGAGAATCATAAATTACGAGAAGGCAGAGAACGAGAAGAAGTACGGCAAGTACAGTCTTTCTTATATGTGAAAGCGCGGCTTTGTAATATAGTTTGTTATTATAGAGAAAGAATAGAATGGAGTTCCTAGCATTAATGACTGTCTTGGGCCTTGGTTTCCTTATTTACGAATGGTTAGTCAAGGAATAAGTATGATTCAAATACCCCTGTCTTTATTGATTATTATTATGATTTAATATAAGGTAATACATAAGAGAATATATAGAAAGAAATAAGACTATTATTTAATTT
>Ga0114898_1001441_pt1 | contig 14087 bp, 15 predicted proteins | sample Malvired_Geostar_FD_83496 | JGI IMG/M metagenome (GOLD analysis project Ga0114898, IMG submission 83496) | Marine viral communities from the Global Malaspina Expedition - Malaspina viral metaG DeepMed_Geostar | ecosystem: Environmental > Aquatic > Marine > Oceanic | place: Mediterranean Sea... | reverse complement strand
GTTGCAGCGAGAGTCTTCACGTCGACCGGAGTAAGGCGGAACCACACCACCCGCTCCAACCTTGAACAGCGATGATCCGAAACCTCAAGTTTCTCCTGCCCCTGCTTCTCCTGACGGCGGCCTGCGATCAGTCGGGCGGCCCTGCTGTCGAGTATCGGCCGGGCGAGGCCGGGACGGTGGACCACGCGCTATGCCTGCTGGGCTTCTCCGCCGTTCCTCTGCGGCAGGTCGCGCCGGGTCACCATCTCATCGAGGCGACCGTCAACGGTCAAACAGGCTCTTTCGTTCTGGACACCGGGGCGAATGTCACGGTCATCAGCGTCTCCCAGGCGGATCGTTTCGGCCTGTCTTCCAGCGGCGCGAGCCCGGGACCCGGCGGTGTCCTGCGTTCAGGCGCCGGCGCCGGGGCGCAGCAGGCCGGGGTCGAGGACTTCCGGATCGGCGCCGTCGCCATACGTCAGGACTCCGTGGTGATCGCCGACCTGGACCAGCTCCTCACGACGCTCGGCCGGGTCGCCGGCGCCGACCTCGCCGGTCTCATCGGCCAGGACGTATTGGTCGAGCATCGCGCCATCATCGATGTGGCGCGGCCGATGCTCTATCTGATGGTCGAGGATCACGAGCCGGCGCCGATCCCTGCGGACCGGTGCGAGGCGGCCGGAACCGGCGAGCCGGCGTAGATCGTTGGACGAGAACCTAGCGGCCCTCACGGAAACTCGATGAATAGCTGCGAACAGGATGCACACGCCCTGCGCAGTGAACCCACCGTCACCTCCTGGAGCGGTGGCGATGACGGTCTATGTGGCGTTCCGAAAGCAGACGTAGCGCGGCGGTCGGAGGCGGATGCGCCCGGTGGCGCCGACCGGATCAAAAGGAGCGCCTAAGGCCGGGCCTCAGTGACCAGAGCTTGATCATGACCGTCTCGGTCGCGTGATGTGGGTGGCGATCATCAGCGCAGCCGCGCCCCCGAGGACAATCCCCGCCGCAAGCGCCGCCTTTCGGTTGACGCGCTTCAGTCCGCCGTCGATGCCTCCCGGGTCAGCAGGGGGTGCGAACAGATTTCCGTCGCTGATCGGATCGGGCCGTCCCTTGCGGGTCCACAGGCGCATGAAACCGTCCATGGCGGCGGCGGTGCTCCTGGGTGCGATGCCGTGCATCAGCTGCACGGCGAAGGCTGGCGCGCCCAGCGTAAGGCCGGGCCGGGGGCGCCTGGCCAGACCCACGACCGCCTTCGCCACCCTGCGGGCGTCCATCACAGGCGGGGGCGCCGAAAGGGCTTTGCCGACGTAGTTGGCGCCGTGACCGATGCCGGGGGTGTCGACGAAAGCGGGATAGACGTCGCAGACGTGGATGTCCGGATACCGCGTCAGTTCGCCCCGGAGCGCTTCGGTGAATCCTCTGAGGCCGAACTTGCTGGCGCTGTAGGCCGCGGCCCACGGCGCGGCCGCGAAGCCGCCCAGCGAAATCATGTTGATGAAGATTCCGCGCTGCTGCTGCAGAAAGACCGGCACAGCGGCATGGGCGTCGTTCATGTGACCAATCAGATTGGCGCGAATGACCTGCTCGTGCGCCTCGATGGGGGTCTCGTGAAACAGGCCGACCGCTCCCACGCCGACGTTGCTGAACCAGACGTCGACGCCGCCGCCAAACCCAACAGCACGCTCGGCCAGGGCTTTCACCGATGCTGCGTCAGTGACGTCGACCTGCACCGCCAGTGCTTCGGCCCCTGTGGCGACGCACCGGTCCACCACCGCCTGGACCGCGTCGAGGTCTCGCGCGGCGAGCACCAGCTTGGCTCCTTCCGCCGCGAAGGCCAGCGCCGTCGCCTCGCCGATGCCGCTGGAGGCGCCGGTGATGACGACGATCTTGCCGGAGAGGCCCTGATGCATCTGAACGCGACCGTCCTCTAGCGCATCGCTGTACGGAGACGTCGGCGACCGCCTTTGAGGACCAGGGCCATCGCGCCGACGGCCGCGATGCCCACCAGGCCCGTCGACAGCAGCGGCCGGCGAACGGCCGTCGTATAAACGCTGAATGAGCGCCCGGCGCCCTTCCTGCGATACAGCCGACCTTCCGAATGCGCCTCGAAAAGGTTGTCTCCGGGAGTCTTCGGGTCGTCGGTCTGTTGCACCTTCGGCATGGACCAGCCGAAAACGCGGTCCATGACCTTCGGAAGGAACTGGGCGCTCCCGACCATCATCCGGCCGGCGCCTCCCACCGTCACGCTGCGGACCTTGTGGGTGGCCGCATGCAGGATGGCCTCGGCGACGACTTCCGGCGCGTAGACCGGAGGCGCCACCTGAGGCTCGTTCTCCGTATGGTTCCGGGCATGTTCGGAGAAGGGCGTGCCGATGCCCGAAGGCTTGATGAGCGTGACCTGCACGGGCTTGCGCGCGTGACGCAGCTCCATCCGGAGCGCGTCGGTGAAGCCCTTCACCGCATGCTTGCTGGCGGCGTAGGCGCCCAGAAGCGGAATGGCGAAGTCCGAGTTGATCGAGCCGACGTTGATCAGCGTGCCGCCACCCTCTCGGGTCTCCAGATGCCGAACCGCCGCCTTGGAGCCATGAACCACCCCCCAGTAGTTGGTCTGGAACAGGCGCTGGTGCTCGTCCGACGGCAGATCCATGATTTCGCTGTAAACGCCGACGCCGGCGTCGTTGATCCACGTGTCGAAGCCGCCGAAGGTCTCAACGGCGTGATCGACCACCGCCTGAATCTGGGCCTCATCGCCCACATCGGCGGCGATAGTGGTGACGCGACCGCCGTCTTCCCTGATCTTTTGGGCGACCTCGTCAAGAGCGTCGCTGCTGCGGGCCACCAGGATCAGGGCAGCGCCCTGTTCGGCCGCGCCTTTGGCCGTCGCCAGCCCGATGCCGGAGGTGGCGCCGGTGATGACGATGTTCTGCTGGTTGAGCGGCTTCTGGCGAACGGTCATGTCGCTTCCTTAAATGTTCAGGGTTGCCTGAAGCGAACCGATCGGCGCGCCTGGGGTTCCGAGAAAGGGTGAGCCGGTGGCGGCGACGATGGCCCGATGACCTATCATTTCAGCGGCGCGTCGGTCTGCTGATAGCGGCCGACCAGCACGCCCTCGGCCAGAACGTGATCGCGCATGGCCTCCAGCACGCGATCGCGATCGGCGCCCGGCGGCACATCAAGCATCCGATCCAGGGCGAAGATCTGGAAGTGATAGGGGTGCGGCGGATCGCCCACGGGCGGCCGCGGTCCCATCCAGCCCGGAGAGCCGCGCGAGGTCACGCCCTGACGGATGCCGTTGGGAAGCACGATCTCCTCATTGAGGCCCTCAGGGACCATCGGCTCGGTGATGTTCCAGGCCACCCAGTGCACGAACGGGCGAGGCGCGCCGGCGTCGGGATCCTCCACAATGATGACGTAGGAGATCGCGCCCTCGACCGTCGACCAGGTCAGGGGCGGAGACACGCCGTCATAGTATTCGCTGTAGTTTGGCGGGATGGGCTGATCGGCGCCGAAGTTCGACTGGACGGCGATTTGGCCGGACGCCTGGACCCGCTCGATCGCCAGCGGCACGCCGGACCCCTCGGCCGCTTGCCGACGCATGGGCTCATCCGGCGGATTCGCCGCCTCGGCCCGACCTCGACCGCCGTGGCTGACGCGGTAGAGGATGCCGTTCTGGTCGTCGCCGACCAGCAGGGACCCGTCCCGAGCCACGGCGACGCCGGTGAGCCGCGCCGTCTGCGCCTGACCGCCGTCAGTGAGAAAGCCGGTCAGGAAAGGCTCGATCGACTGGGGACGCCCCCGGTCGAAATCGATGCGGACCACCTCGTAGCCGGAAGCGGGCTCGCGGTTCCAGGAGCCGCGCATGGCCACGAAGGCGCCGCCATCATAGGCGTTCGGGAACGGACCACCGGCATAGAAGGCCATCTGCCTCGGCGCGGCATGAGCGGTGTAGCCAAGGATCGGCGCCTCGCTCTCGGCGGCCCACTGGGCGGCGGTGATCTCCCCGGGAGGTTCGTCCTGGGGATTCGGCGCCTCGTCAAGCCCGTGACTATAGGGCCAGCCGTATCGCTTGCCGCGCTCAATGCGATTCAGTTCCTCCAGCTGAACGTCATCGCCGAGCCAGTCGATCCCGTGATCGAAGCCCCAGAGCTCGCCCGTTCCGGGATGCCAGCCGAAGCCGATGGTGTTACGTAGACCGGAGGCGAAGATCGTCCGGCTCTTCCCGTCCAGGCTGCCGCGCAGAAGGGTCGCATTCTCCGGATTGGTCTCGGCGCAGGCGTTGCAGGTTGAGCCCACGGAAATGTAGAGCATTTCGTCCGGCCCCACGGCCAGGGTGCGGTTCGGATGCTGGCCGCCGTCCGGAAGGTCTCCGATCAGCAGTTGAAGCGAACTCACGCCGCCGTCCGGCTGGATATCCCCGACGAAGACTTCATTCACGGTCGCCAGATACAGCCGCCCATCATGGATAGTGAGGCCATGGGCGCCGGCCCGCCGTGCGACGACGCGGGGGGCGCCGTCCGCCCGGCCGTCGCCGTTCTGGTCCCGAAGCAGGATGACGTCGCCTTCCGAGCGGCGGGTGGCGTAGACGTCGCCGCTCGGCGCGACCGCCAGGATGCGGATGTTTCCCAGACCTTCGGCGAAGCGCTCCACCCGGAAACCGTCCGGCACGCGCAGCGCGGCGTCGTCGGATGGCAGCGGCTGGCGGGGTGTCGGCTCGAAGATCACCCCGTCGATCCGGACACGATCCTGTTCCTCGGGATGGCCCTGGGCGAAGGAGGGCGAGGCGGCGCCGGTCAAGGTCGCGACAAGAGCAGTCATTGCGAAACGCTTCATGGAAGGCTTCCTTTGGTGCGGCGCAGGGCGGCGGTCTGCGTCGACCAGCAACGCCGTCACCCCGCTCAGTCGAACTGAAGGATGGCGCAGGACGCCCCCTCGCATCAGACGTTTCGGGCCTGATGCTTGCTGAACCGAACATCCCGGCGCAGGTTCCGCAGAGTAGACGTGCCGACATTGGTGTCCCCAGCGTCTCAAGCGGGGCTGTCCGGCGATGCGCGACAGTCTCACGATCAATGAACTGCGCGCTCATCGCCTGTTGCGACTGGCTTCCCCCGCCCACCGCTGTCCAGCTGACGCTTGTTACAGACAGGCCTTTCACATCAACCGGAGGAAGGCGGAACCACATAATCCGCTTCCGACTTGAATGGCGGTGATCCGGAACCTCAAGTTTCTCCTGCCCCTCCTTCTCCTGACCGCGGCCTGCGATCAGTCAAGCGTCCCTGCTGTCGAGTATCGGCCGGGCGAGGCCGGGACGGTGGACCACGCGCTCTGTCTGTTGGGCTTCTCCGCCGTTCCTCTGCGGCAGGTCGAGCCGGGTCACCATCTCATCGAGGCGACCGTCAATGGTCAAACAGGCTCCTTTGTTCTGGACACGGGGGCCAACGTCACGGTCATCAGCGTCTCCCAGGCGGAGCGTTTCGGGCTGTCTTCCAGCGGCGCGAGCCCGGGACCCGGCGGTGTGCTGCGTTCAGGCGCCGGCGCCGGCGCGCAGCAGGCCGGAGTCGAGGACTTCCGGATCGGCGGCGTCGCCGTGCGTCAGGACTCCGTGGTAATCGCCGATCTGGACCAGCTCCTTACGACGCTCGGCCGGGTCGCCGGCGCCGACGTCGCCGGTCTCATCGGCCAGGACGTATTGGTCGAGCATCGCGCCATCATCGATGTGGCGCGGCCGATGCTCTATCTGATGGTCGAGGATCACGAGCCGGCGCCGATCCCTGTGAACCGGTGCGAGACGTCCGGATCCAACGAGCCGGGGCAGGGCGCCGGGTCAGGATCTTTCGGCTCTTGAGGGAGATGATCGATGAAGCTGCGGAAGAGGCGCGCGGGAGCTGCGCAGTGAATTGATCGTCGCCTGCTGGAGAGGCGCGGACCATTGCCTGTGACGCGTTCTGACCACCGGCGTCAGCACGGGGGGGCGGAGCCGAGCGCTCCGCCCCCGCGCCCGGGCTACTGATCACTGGAAGCGCTGGTTGCTGCCTGATGGATCACGTCGGCGACCTCGCGAGGCCGCGAGACCATGGGAACATGGCTCGCCTCGATTTCGAGGACTTCGGCGCCGATCTTGTGGGCCTGCTGGCGAAGCATGCGCGGATCGATGGCGGCGTCCTCGGTGGCCACGATGAACCAGCTCGGGCGGCTGCGCCAGGCGGCCTGGGTCAGGGGCGTGGTGAAGACCGACATCGCGATCGGGACCTGGGAGTCGCGCATGAAGGCGGCGTCAGCGTCGTCCACGTCGGCGGCGAAGCCTTCCTGGAAGCGCTCGAGGTTGATGAAGCCGAAGCCGTCGGCCTGTTCGTCGATGACAAAGGTGGAGGGGATTCCGAAGTCGGCGTACTGCTCAAAGGCGGTCTCGCCCGCATCCGGCGCCAGGGCCGAGACATAGACCAGGCCTTTCACCTTCTCGTCCACCCCGGCCTCGGTGATCACCGCGCCGCCCCAGGAATGGCCCACGAGGATGACGCCGCCGTCCTGCCGGGCGATGGCGCGGCGCGTCGCCGCCACATCGTCGGCCAGGGAGGTCAGCGGGTTCTGGACAATGGTCACCCGGTAGCCGCGAGCGGTCAGCTCGTCATAGACGCCGCGCCAGCCGGATCCGTCGGCGAAGGCGCCGTGCACGAGCACGACATTGCGCACCGCCTGGGCGTCCGGGATGCGCTGGGCGGGCTCGGCGTGGGCGCCGGTGGAAAGGGCGGCGGCGGCCGCGGCCGCGGCGACGGTGGTCTTGATCTTCGAAATCATCGGTCTTCTCCTCGGGTTTGGGGGGTCAGGCGGCGAGCGCCAGGCGCACGTCGATGTTGTTGCGGGTGGCGTGGGAATAGGGGCAGACGATGTGGGCCTGGGCGATCAGAGCCTCGGCCACATCTTCGGCGACGCCGGGCAGGGCGATCGTCAGGGCGACGTCCAGGCCGAAGCCCTGGCCGTCATCCCGCTTGCCGATGCCGACGGCGGCGGTGACGGTGCTCTCTTCGGAGAGGGACACCTTGCGCTGGCCGGCGACGAACTTCAGGGCGCCCAGAAAGCAGGCGGCGTAGCCCGCGGCGAACAGCTGCTCCGGATTGGCGCCGGGGCCGCCCGGCCCGCCCATCTCCTTCGGGGTGACGAGATCGACGCTGAAGGCGCCGTCCGTGGTGGCGCTGCGGCCCGTGCGGCCTCCGGTCGCGGCGGCCTCGGTGCGGTAAAGGACATTCATGGTGGTCTCCATCGTTCGGCGACAACAGTTATCGCGATAAGCAATGTCTAGGAGGGCGAAATGAGGCTGTCAATGTAAAACTTATCGCGATATCATTCCGACCTGTGATGACCCGGTGGCGGCGGCGGCAAATGCCGCTGTCGGGCCTTTAGTCGGCTCAAGGCGAATGATGCCGACGCTACCGCGGGCCGGGGACCGGCGTCAGCCATCCCCGGGGTTGGCCTGGATCATGCCTCGGCGCCATCTCGCCGGCAGCGCCCGCAGGTGGCGTGATCGCCCGGCTGGCCCGCCGGACTTGTCCATGGGGCGGTTCCGTTCAGGGCGCGTCGGCGCGCCCCGTGTCGCCCTGCAGGTCCAGCGCCCGTCTGACGCCCAGAGCCGCGAAGCCGGCCACGAGGCCCCAGAAGGCCGAGCCGAGCCCCCACAAGGCCAGGCCCGAGGCGGTCGCGAGGAAGGTGACGATCGCCGGATCGCGCCCGTTGCGATCCGCCATCATGGTTTCGATGGAGGTCAGCAGGGCCGGAATGAGCGCCAGTCCGGTGATCGCCGCGATCGCCGTCGCCGGCATGGCCAGAAAGACCCGTACAATCAGCGGAGAGAAGATGGCCAGCAGCAGATAAAGCCCGGCGTAGATCACCGCGACCGTCCAGCGGCGGGCGGCGTCCGGATGGGCCTCCTCGCTGGTGCAGATCGCCGCGGTGATGGCCGCCAGATTGATTCCGTGGGCTCCGAACGGCGCGGCGAACAGGCTGGCCAGGCCCGTTCCTGCGAGCAGCGGCCCGGCCCTGGGCGCGTAGCCGGCGGAGCGCAGCACCACGAGGCCGGGAAGGTTCTGGGACACCAGGGTCACCATGAACAGGGGCACGGCGAGGCTGAGGATCGCCTGCAGGTCCGGCGCCGGCGCGGTCGGGGCAAGGCTCCCGAGCACGCGGCCCGGGACGAGCGGCGCCAGATCTCCGCGCACGAGGATCATCGCGACCGCCGCGGCCAGCACCAGAAGCAGGGCGTAGAGAGGCGCGCGACGACGCGCCGCCAGGAACACCACGACCAGGGCGGCGATGAGCAACGGGTCCACCGAGGCCAGCCTGAACAGGGTCAGACAGAAGGGCAGAAGCACGCCGGCCAGCATGGCCGAGGCGACGGACGGCGGGATGCGGCCCACCAGCCGGCCGAGCGCCGGCGTGACGCCCACGAGGATCATCAGCAGGGCCGCCACCATGAACAGGCCGACGCTGACCGACCAGGGCAGGCCGGGCGGCGTGGCGGCCAGGAGCGCGGCGCCCGGGGTGGACCAGGCGAGCACCACCGGCATTCGCAGCCGAAGCGACATGGCCGCGCCGGCCAGCGCAATGCCGAGACACAGGGCCGTCACCGCCGAGCCGGTCTGCTCGACGCTGGCGCCCATGGTGCGCAGGGCCTGGACCACCAAGGCGATCGTGCCCCCGAACCCGACGAAGGCGGCGATCAGGGCGGACGACCAGGCGGGCGGCGGCGGCAACCGTCGAAGCATGTGCGGCCTTGCACGAGGAGCGGGCGAGGGGAGGCGGGCGCGGCGGGAATCCGGACGCCGCCCCTTGTGAAAGGTCTGAAGATGAAATGCCCCAAATGGCATTGTCAAGGCAATGTTTATTGCGATATACAATGCGGATCGAGTTCTGTTTCGAGGTCGCCGTCATGGCCAGGGCATCCGGTCCCATCCCGCTCAGCGATCAGGTCTGCTACGCCATCTACTCGGCAGGCATGGCCATCCAGCGCGCCTACAAGCCGGTCCTGGACGAACTGGGGCTGACCTATCCGCAGTACCTGGTGATGAACGTGCTCTGGGCGCAGGACGGGCAGAGCGTGGGGGCCATCGCCGATCAGCTGGCCCTTGAATCCAGCACCATCACGCCGTTGCTCAAGCGGCTGGAGGCGGCTGACCTGCTGGGCCGGACCCGCAACCCGCAGAACGAGCGGCAGGTGCTGGTCGCCCTGACTCCGAAGGGGCGCGCGCTCAAGGCCAGGGCGGGCTGCGTGGGTGAAGCCCTGCTGGCGGCCGCCGGCCAGTCTCCGGCCGAACTGGACGCATTGAACACCCAGGCCAAGGCCCTGCGCGACGCCATCTATGCGCGGATCGGCGACTGGAGCCCTGGCGGGGCCTGAGCCCTACACCACCGGCACCGTCCCCCCGTCGATGACGTATTCCGCGCCGTGGATGGAGGCGGCCCGGTCCGAGGCCAGGAAGGTCACCAGCTCGGCGACTTCCTCAGGCCATGCCGGGCGGCCGATCGGGATCCCGCCGAGGGCGTCCAGGATGCTCTGGCGCGCCGCCGTCTCGTCGGTTCCGGAGGCCTCGGCGATGCGGGAGACGAGCGCCTGGGACGCGGTCGTGTTGATCCAGCCCGGCGCAACCGAGGTCACCCGCACCCCCTTGGGCCCCACTTCGCGCGACAGGGCCTTGGAATAGGTGCTCAGGGCCGCCTTGGCGGCGGCGTAGGCGGTGGTGGACTCCGGCAGCGGCAGCCGCCGCTGGATGCTTGAGATGTGGATCACCACCCCCGAACCGCGCCGGACCATGGCGGGCAGGAGCGCACGGTCCAGGCGGACTGCGGGCATGAGGTTGAGATCCAGCTCCTTGCGCCAGGCGTCATCGTCCAGGGCGGCGAACCCGCCGCCCGGCGATGTGGAGCCCCCGAGCACATGCACGATCACGTCGATGGCGCCGGCGTCCTCCCCCAGCGCCGATACGAGGGCGGCGACCCCTTCCGTCCGGCTGAGGTCCGCCGCGATGAAACGGGCGGGGAGGTCGCCCTCCGGCGCGGTGCGCGCTGTGGTGAGGACGCGCGCGCCGCCGGCGGCGAAGCGGCGCACGATCGCCTCGCCGGCCCCCCTGGTCCCGCCGGTCACAAGAACGGTCCGGCCGGTGAACTCCGCCGGGTCGGCCCGGAAGGTCGGGGCGCTCACAGGCTGATCTCCAGGGCCTGAACCGCGTCCGAGGCCACGTCGAACCGGTAGGTGAACACCAGAGGACTGCCCGGGAAGGTCCCGGAGACCCGGGCGGTCACCGTGTGCCGCTCGCCGGCGTCGTCCAGGGTGAGGGGCTCGGCCTGCATGCGGTAGCGGCCGATCGTGTCGCCGGCCCACGCCGCAATGGCGGCGCGGCCGCGGTGCGTTCCGCCTTCGTCGCGCACCTCGCTCTCGGGCGCGAACACGGCGGCGACAGCATCTGCGTTCGCCGCGTTGCTGGCGCTGAAATAGGCCGCGATCGGCCCGGGCAGCTGAACAGTCATGGTCCTTGTCTCCATTCGCGTTTGCGATGGAGAGCACGTGGCCCTAAGCTGCGGGAATGACAAGAACCGACAAAAAAGTCAGGTACTTACCTGAAGGTAAGCCCGTCCATACCCCGGCAACCGCCGCCGACGGCGTGGCGGCGGCGTTCGCGATTCTGGAGGGCCGCTGGAAGATGCTGATCCTCTTCCACCTGTTCGGGGGCGCCGTGCTCCGCTTCTCGGAGCTGGAGCGGGCCATCCGGGCGGTCTCGCAGAAGATGCTGATCCAGCAGCTGCGCCAGCTGGAAGCTGACGGCGTGGTCGAGCGCATCGTCTACGCCGAGGTGCCGCCGAAGGTGGAGTATCGCCTCACGCCCTGGGGGCAGGCGCTGTGCCCGGCGCTGGACGCGATCCTGACCTGGGCCGAGCAGCGGCCCGAAGGCTGAAGACCGCGCGCGGGCCCACGTGCCGGCCCCCCCCGACCCGGGGACTCCGCCCAGCGCCCGCCTTGCCTGATCTCTACCCCAGCCCTGCGGCCGACCGGTGAAGAGGATTGGATCATGCTGAACGCTCATCTGCTGCGCGGGGGCGGGGTCGCCCTGCTGCTGGCGGTCGCGGCCTGCGGCCAGGGAGAGGGGGCCGCGCCCGCCGATGCGTCGGCCGCCCCGGCGGCGGCGACAACGGTCCGGGACCCTGTGACGCAAACGCCCACGGCTCCGGCCGCCGGCGCCCAGACGGCCGCTTCCCGGCATGCCCCGCCGGCGCCCGCCCGCGACCAGATCGCCGCGGCGCGCTCGCCGGAGCTGACGAGATGCCTGGAGAGCGGCGACGCCGCCAACGGCGTGTCCGCCGCCATGGGCCGGTGCTTCAACGCGGAGCTGAGGCGCCAGGATGGGTGTCTTAACGCCGCCTACCGAACCGCAATGGCGGCATTGGACGCCGCCGGTCAGGCCCGGCTCCGCACCGAAGAACGCGCCTGGATCCGGCGACGCGACGCCGGATGCGCCGAGGCCGCGACAGGCGGCAGCATCGACCAGGTCGAGATCCCCGGCTGCCTGCTCGACGAAACCATCCGGCGCCGACTGGTCCTGGAGGCGATCGCCGGCTGACGGGGCCTCGTCACGCGTCGGGCCTCGACCGTGGTCCCTCGGGGTCGCCGCCGGGCGGCGGTGATGGAGTTGCGCCACGGCGACCGCGCGGTCGGCGTCCTGTCAGGCGGCCGCCCGCGTCCCGAGGTCCAGCGAGGCAATGGCCTGATGAGCCGCGTCAAGCGCCGCCTCCCGCGGCGCCTCGCCCAGCGCCAGACCCTCGGCCACGATGAACTCCGGGGACGTCACGCCTATGAAGGCCAGGATGCCGCGAAGGTAGGCTTCCGAGAACTCGGCGCCCTCGCCGGGCGTGCCGGGCGCGTACAGACCCCCGCGGGCGTTGGCCACGATGACGCGCTTGCCGCCGGCCAGACCCTCGACGCCCTCGGGCCCGTACCGGAAAGTACGGCCGGCCACGACGATGTAGTCGATCCAGGTCTTCAGGTGGCTGGAGACGCCCAGATTGTACATGGGGGCGCCGATGACCACGGTTCGGGCGGCCTCGAACTCCGCAAGGACGGCCTGGCCCAGGTCGGAGCCGAGACGCTCGAGCGTCATGGGCGGCAGGGGGGAAGCCGCCAGATCCCGGTAGACGATCCCGGCGGCCGGATCGAGCGAACGAAGCCGTGCGACGACCGCGGCGGTCAGCGCGCGGCTGGCGGAGCCGCCGCCAAGGATGCTGGAATCGAGGTGAAGAATTTTCATTGCGGGACTCGCCTTGTGAGGAGACCCGACCCACCTATGGCTCCGCAGGAAGTGTAACAAGAACGCATACAGATGAGCGCTAGTCAGACCGATATGACCGACGGCGCCGGCGATCGGACGCCCGACCAGGGGTCGGGCCATGAGCCTGGCCACGAGCAATGCGGCAAGGTGGTCGAGATGATCAGCCGCCTCGGCGACCGCTGGACGCTGCCGGTGATGCTGGCGCTGCGGTCGCGGCCTCACCGCTTCAATGAACTGAGGCGATCTGTGGATGGGGTGTCGCAGCAGATGCTGACCCGCACGCTCAAGATCCTGGAGCGCGACGGGATGCTGACCCGCACGGTCCTGCCCACCGTTCCGCCGCAGGTGGAATACGGGCTGACCGACCTGGGCGGCGAACTGGCCGGGGAGGGGGCGCGTCTGGGTGACTGGGCCTTCGCCCGGCTGGCCGAGATCGAGGCGAGCCGGGAGACCTATGACGCGGATCCGGCATGAAGGTTCAGCCCGCCGGCGGACCTGCGCCGCGCACCGCCTCGAGAGCGGGCCCGGCAGGCGAGCCCGACGGCGGTTGCAGGCCGTTCAGCCCGGCTTCCGATCAAGCGCATCCATGGCTCGTCGCAGGCGGGTATCGGTCGAACGCAGCCTGATCTCATCGGACACCAGCGCCGCCAGGTTCGAGAGGATCGCCTTGCGGGTGTCGTCGAGCGTGTTCGGGCGGGTGTCGATCACACAGAGGGACCCCAGACTGAAGCCGTCCGGATCGGTGATCGGGCAGCCGGCGTAGAACCGGAAATGGGGCGCCCTGGCCACGGCCGGATTGTCCGAAAAGCGGGGATCCTGCGAGAGGTCCTCGGAGACCAGGCAGCGGTTCTGCACGATGGTGTGGTTGCAGAACGCCCAGCTCCGGGGCGTCTCCGCCATGTCCAGCCCCTGGCGGGACTTGAACCACTGGCGGGTCGGCGTGAGCAGGGTGATCAGGGCGATCGGCATCCCCAGGGTCTGGGCGGCCAGCCAGGTCAGCCGGTCAAAGGCGTCCTCCGGCGGCGTGTCGACCAGACCGGAGCGCTCGAGCGCGACCAGCCGCTGCGCCTCGTTGCCGGGCACGGGAAACAGGGCGCCGGCCTCCACGCCGGGTGAGGGCGGGAGCGGGCCGAGCACCGCGGCCTCCGCGGCGCCCGGCAGGTCGTCGAGGGTCTCGATGAAGCGGACCCGGCCCGTGTCTCCCGCCGTCTCCGCCGCGATCCGCCGGGGCTCGGGCCCCACGACCAGAAGGGCGGTGTGCTGGAGCGCGGCGTCCGAACCCAGCGCCCGCAGCAGTCCGTCAGCCAGGGCGAAGGACCCGGCGTCGATGACCACCGCCGCGGGTGATCTTCCTCCGATGTCGAGCAGGGCCGCGAACGGATCGGGGTAGGCCTCCACGAAGCAGGTCGGCGCGCGTTCGAGCGCGGTTGTGAGCGCGGGCAGACGCTCGGCCCGCGCGATGACGATCACGCGAGCGGAAGCGGGCGTGACCCGGAAGTCCTCCCCCCGCACCAGGGCCATGACGTCGCTGCGGTAGACCCGCCGGTGACCGCCGGGCGTCTTCCAGGACGGGATCGAACCGCCTTCGATGAGCAGCTGCGCAGTCCTGACCGAGACGCCGAGAATCTTCGCGGCGTCCGTGGTGGTCACGATCGGCTTGTCGTCAGCGTCCATGGTTTTCCCTTGCGGCGGGCGGCGCCGGCCTGCGCCCTCAATTGGCCCCGGCGCGTCGCCTTGACAAGGACAAAATCTGATACAAATGGGAGATTTGGTAAATTTGATACCTCGAGCACAGACAGGAAC
>Ga0114898_1001440_pt1 | contig 14098 bp, 9 predicted proteins | sample Malvired_Geostar_FD_83496 | JGI IMG/M metagenome (GOLD analysis project Ga0114898, IMG submission 83496) | Marine viral communities from the Global Malaspina Expedition - Malaspina viral metaG DeepMed_Geostar | ecosystem: Environmental > Aquatic > Marine > Oceanic | place: Mediterranean Sea... | reverse complement strand
GCGGTATACTGGGCATGGCGTGCGTCTGACCATTTGCTTACTCAGCAAAGCACACAAGAACGCGACGCAGTTAAGCCAGTCGGACACACAGTCGGCAGGCGAATAGAAATGGCCTACGGGCTATAGGAGCATACTATGGCATACATGCCCAATGGAGGCCCGATGCCTCCTACACCGATGGGTCCCGGAGGACCTCCTGGAGGCCCAATGCCCCCACCCGGAGGGGCGCCCCCGCCGTGGCTCATGGAGCAATTAATGCAGCAGCAGCAGCCGCAGGGCGGTCTTATAAGCGCCTTACAGCAATTGCTGGACCAGTGGACCGAGCGCGACCCCAATACCGTAGCCGGTAGTTATTACCACGATCTCGCTAATCTATTAGCTAACTTTGGGTAGGTAATATGCCCGCAAGAAAAGATAAACCAAGTGACGCCAAGTGGGTGCTAGATCAGCACCATTTTGCGCGTGACCTATACCACGAAGCTATAGACTTCTCCGAAGAAGTAGAGGAGTTATTTACCGCTAAATGGAGTGTTCCGCGTGATGCGGCTGACCAGACTACGGCAGGTGGCAGGGCAACCCAGCTAAAACCGGCCAGAGCAAGGGCGATACTGGAGAAGTTCCTTACCCTGCTGAATGTACGTGCCACGACCAAGGTGCAGGTGATACCGCGCAGCACTGGAGAACAGGAACAAAAGGCGTGTACGAAGCTGGAGAACTGGCTACTCGGTTACCAGCGCCAGTACATGATGGAGACAAAACAGAACCCGTGGCGCAAGTTCGTCTATTGGTATCTGCTCAGAGGCAGGGGAGTGATCGAAACCCGCTTTGACGTGAACCGTCTGGGGAGCGATTCCATGCCCATCCGCACCATCGTTACGGACCCGAACATGGTATTCAGCGTGTGGGGCGAGAACGGAGTGGGCTGGTACACGAAGGAATACAAGCGTTATGTCTGGGACATTAGCGCGGAATTGAGTGAACTTTCGGGTAGTAAGAAGCGCAAGATGCCCGAATTACCCGATGACGAGAACCAGAAGGTGCCGGTAGTCGAATACTGGGACAAGGAATGGCACGCTCTGCTTGTGGATGAGCAGCTCGTCTGGGTGAACCGCCACGACTACGGCTTCGTTCCCATTTGCGAGGCACACTGCATGGATACGCCCTTAGCGGATATGCGCTGGGCATACAATTCTGTGCTTGGGCCGATCATGGACAGTCTCAAACAACAGTACGCCGCAGCCTCCAAGCTGGCTACAGGCGTAGACCTATTTTATTGGCCCAAGGTGTTGGTGCAGTCTGCCACAGGCCAGGCCGTTATTCTCGACTCTGGTATGCCTGGAGTTGAAACCCATATACCCCCAGATGCGAAGGTGACGGTCATTCAGCCATCACCCAACGCCGCAGTGCTTGCTCAGTTGATGGGCTGGCTCAAGGCAGACGAGCAACTAGGCGGTATTCCTGAGATAGCCTGGGGCGCGGAACCGAGCAGTTTGCAGTCCGGTTTTGCCGTTTCGCAGGTCTTATCACAGATACTGGACAAGATCCACGACAAGAAGACTAACCTCGAACTAGCGATGGGATGGGACTTCTCACATAAATTGCAACTGATTGAGAAGTTTGGCCTGATGGAAGGTGTAAACCTCATGGTTCCCGCAGGGGACGCGGCCAAGGTCTATGGCGCAAATTCGCGTAAGTCCATGCTGATCGACATTAAGCCCGACGACGTGGACGGACGTAACCACGTTGCCGTTACCATTACGCCTGAATTACCGCAGGACAGGATGGTGAAGGCGCAACTAGCGCAGGCATACCGCGCCCCAGGCGTGGACGGTAAACCGCTGGTGGATGACCAGAGCATCCTGGAGATGTTGGAGTTCGAGCATCCTGACCTGATTAATCAGAGGATTAGAGAACAACTGCTTCCGGCCCAGTCTAAAGAGATCGCGCAGACCAGTGTCCAAGCAGCGGAGCAGGAATGGCTCACGGAAAATAAGGAAGTGGTAAAATTAGCCGAGAAACGGACTAACCCTGAGAACATGCCGAGTATGTCCCCAGAACAGATCCAACAACTGGTGGACGTGATGGTGAAGCAGAGGCTCCAAGAGATGATGGGGCAAGGCGGGCAACTACCCCAGATGATGGCAGCAGCCGAGCAGGGGCCACAGATGATGGCAGCAGCTGCGCAGGGACCACAACCATTACCGCAGAACGGCGGTGGACCACCCGGCGTAAGGCCAGAAGTGATGCCAACCCAGATGGGTATGTCCCCAGAGGACGTAGTACCAGAACTACCAGAATTGGAGCAGTACCAGAATAGACGCGCCGCCTACGGGCGACCACCTAGCTAGGAGAAGAGAAAATGGCAAACGGAAATAATAAGGAAAACCCAGGACTCCAAACGTGGGAGGGCCAACCCCAGCATATTAAAGATATGTTCGGCGCACACGGTGGGCGAGCAGCATGGGAAGAGGAAGCAAAACAACTAGAGATGGCATGGAATATAGCAAATCCAGCTGAGGTGAAGGGACAAGGGTATCGAACGTTTAACGCTCCCAGCCTACCCAGTGCCACCCCTATTCCAGAAGATCATCCCGGCCGTACCCCTGCTTATCAACACCCAGATGTTCATTTACCTGGATATAAGCCTTGGGAAGACTATACAGGTTATAAACGTCCCGATAGCACGCCTCCCGTTGTCCCTTCTGCCCCAATTACCCCATCAGTGGCGGATTGGCAAAAAACAGCCACATCTCCTTGGGGCGGTACGATTCAGTTCACACCAGGCGGTGCTGTCTACAGAGTACCGGAAGGGAGAGATGCCGCGTGGATGCAAGCAAACCAAGATTATTTGATGCGGGAAGGCTTTTACCTCAATCCAGAACAGTTCGGTCAACACATGGGGATCGACATATATGAGCCTGGTTACGTGCCGGGAACCTATTCTCCCACACAGGGAGTAGACCCTTCAGCATTTAGTCAAGCCGCTTGGGATGCAGTAGACCAATATCCAGGCCAAAAGGCGTTTCGAGATCACGTTCGTGATATACAAATACGTAATCAGCAACAGGCGATGATTGAGCAAATGGCTCTCGATATGTATGGTGGTGGCGGTTTTGGCGGTGGGTTCGGCGGCGGTGGGACCTTCGGCGGTGGGTTCGGCGGCGGCATACCTCCTGTTGTCGAAACAGGAGCATATCCTACAACGCCTGTATTCACGGGTGAACCGAGCTTTGCGGGTGACCCGACGCCTTCAGACCCCTTTATTAACTTAGCCCATGCGGGACTTGGCGCATTAGCGTCATCCGCACCCGCTGGCACCCGTGACCGGCTGCGGTCATGGCTGGCGGGGCTTGGCTACACACCACAGGGAGTTTTTAGCGGGTATGGCGAGTCTGAATGGAAAAGGCCAGAAGGTCAGGAAGGTCCAGCAGCTTTCACAGACGCTGATTTTAATACGTTGACTGACCCATCTATACAAAAATGGATAAGATGGTTGATGGGTAAGATGGGTTACAGCACCCCTACATTGTTTCCAGGCGCAGTAGCACCGTAAGACATGCCTTTTCACGATGAGGCCGCAGACTGGCTAAAAGAAAGACTAGCGAAGGCCAGAGCTGCAGAGCGCTCTAGACCGACGCGTCCATCAACTAGGCAGGCGCTGCCATCACCTAGTGTGAGGGTTTCCCCTGCACCTAGTTATCCGCATCAACCACCCAGTCAGGTAGCCACGGCGTTCCGGCGCAGGACGGGCAGAGATCCTGCCCCACCCCGTGCGCCAGTTAGGCAGCTCCCCGTTCGGCGTGCGCCCGAAAGCAACATAGCACAGTTTTTGCGGGAAGGCGGTGTCAGGCCCGACCCTATAAGGGTGCCGTTGGGTTCTGCGGGGAAAGTAACGCCGAGGATGGTGGCACAGCAACCTGAACCCGTAACACCTAGTGGTTGGCAAGACTTACTAGAGAAAGTAACCCCCCGTGATCGCCTAGGCGCCTGGAGAGAAGCATTCTTTGGTGCAGGCCGACCTACGGAGGACTCATATCGAGGGATAGGGCCAGGAGCGGCACCAGTACCAGTAAGAGATGTCATCCAAGCATTTGAGACAGCACCGGAGAGGCATGGCCCAATCGTCGGGACTGCGATTAAGATGGCGCCCCGTATTGCGGCTGCAGCTCCTATGTTGTTGTTACCGGGGGGGAAAGGCATAAAGCCTGCTGTGGGAACTATGCTTACGCCAGGTGGAGCTTTCGCAATAGCAGAACCCATAGATGAGTATATTCGCAAGGGTATCGACGCCGACCTCGACCGGACAACAGACCAGCTGAAGAGAGCTTTTAACATAGAAGATACGACTCCAGACCAGGAGGCGGCACTAAAGGCTTATGCCGGTACAGAACGAGAATCACCTGCTTACCAAGAATATATGGCCGAAAGATCAAAGCGGTCACTGGGGGAAAAGTTTGCAGAAGCGTGGGACCAAGTAACAGAACCCGACCAGACAAGGGTTGAAAGCCGGTGGTGGGGGGGTGAAAGGGCATTACGCCATTGGTCGTTTATCCGGCATTTGACACCCGGTGTCCTTAAGGGCGTACTACAGGGTTTAGCGGCACCTTGGGAAAAAGGTGTGGCTTCACACGTTGGGGCTGCGCTTTATGTAGCTGAGGCCACTCAGAAAGACTCACTGGAACGTCAGATCATAGAAAAGGGAGTAGACGAAACTAAGGCAAATAGGGCGAGAGCATGGTTAGCCGCGACCGGAGCAATGCCGATAGGCTACAAAACCGAACCGATAAATAAGTGGGACTATTCCAGTATAGGAACGGGTGAGGCACTAGAGAAAGGTGAGGAGCAGTATTTCAAAATGCCTTGGTGGGGGCAGATTCCCCTTATCTTTTTTGGGAACAAGTGGGATCCCCTTTATGGAGTAACCTTGGCTAATAAGGTAAACCGTGCTGCTCAATACTCTAAAGATATGGCACAACGATGGTTACGGCCCACAGGTCAGTCAGTGGATGACGTAGCAACAGCACTAAAAACGGGCGAGGGTTTCTTAGAACCAAAGACAATAAAGAATATAAGACGCATGGGAATACCAGGCATCAAGCAAGCGGCGACACTGGCACCTGAGGCCCGCACCGCTCTAGCAACCCAAGAAACCTCTACTTTCTATATAAATATGCGCAATAGGGCGGGCTCTGGCGAAGAGGCGGGCGAACTTTTTGAGGCACTTCTGGATATGGACATTCCAGAACTTGCCGACGATGCTATCAAAGTCCTACGCTCCTTTGGGTTAGGACCACGAAAAGCCAATGCGTTTGAGGCCATGCTTGACCCCTATAATATTATTAAAGGCGTCACATCGGTAAATGAGCTAGGAAGCCGGGCGGCGCTACTGGCTCGTGCTGTTGGCCGTAACCTTCTTACGAGAGGTGGGATAGATAGAGAGAGATCAATCAAGCGGATCGTGGACTTGATAGATAAAGGGGCTGACTTCAGTGCGGGTGCGTCAAGGAAGACACGGGCCGCGGCACAAGAGGAGCTAGTAAATCTTATAACGGATTCAGCCCACAGTGTGGCTGGCGGTGACCCAACCAAGTTACAGAAAATCCTTAAACCTTGGTCCAAGGTTCAGAGTTGGGCAGCCCGATACTTGCATCTGGGTTTGGTCCCCGGTTTTCCTGTCCGTAACTTTGCCACAGACCAGTATGTACTCTGGTCAGAGCATGGGAAAACGGTTCTTGGTGATGCTCTGTTTGTAAAAGGGAAAAAAGGCACCAAAAATGTCCGCCATACCTTTGATGAATACTGGGGTGAAATACTCGAACCAGTACGAGCATTGGGTTTCCGGGACTTTGACAATTTGGGCCAAGCCATGAGCAAACCACGCAAGTGGGAGCTTGGTTATAGAGGTAGTAAATGGGCTGAACAACTGTCTGGTAAGATTGCATCAGCGATCCCTCTAAAGCGACAGATGAATCAGCACTTCCACTCCGGCTCTGCCTTTGAGGACATTTTTGATGAGATTACGGACTTGGCGCCAGAAACCATTGACGCTCTCAGACGTATAATGAAACAAGCCAGTAATCCGCGCCAACTCAAAAGGTTATTTGAGGAGTTGCGTGGTGGTACTTTGGGTACACAGATAGCAGGTAATCACGCCAAACCACTTGCCGAAAATGGCTTGTTGACAAAGGTAAGTCAAATCCTAGAAAAGACTAAAGGTAATCCCGCACTCCTACGCCGGGAGGTAAATGTGCTGGAGGATGCTTTGTGGAGGAGAACGGAGCCACAATCAGTAATAAGGGGTGCGCCCTTCGAGAGTGGTACTGTCTATGAGGAGTTCCATCATCAGGCAAGAGAGATGCTCGATGACCTTGGTATAGGCCCCGCTGAGTCCGCAGCCTTTGAGCGAGAAGTCATAGCGGCTGCCAAACAGTGGCGGCGCTATATGGATACAGCGGTGGCGCGGGCATACCGTACCATAGATGAATTGCCCACCAACATACAAAGCCAATACATGCAACGGGCAGACGAAATAACCAAGGCATGGCACGAGGCCATTAATGCCGCTGGAACGGGTGTTTTGGCGGTAGGACGCGCCCTACGAGAAAAGATAAAACGGGAGGCGGTGGACAGAAGTGGCAAGAATACGCTTACCACCGCAGAATGGAAAAATTGTGGCAGGACGCAATGCGTGTACGGGAAGAGGCTTTTGACGTCCTCAGAAAAGATGCTGAGGAACAAGTCGGTAGGCGGGTAACTGCCGATGCACCGCAACGGATAACCACCGTAATGCCTGATATACCTATTACAAAGGCGCAGCCTCGCATTCCGGTTCAGACAGGAACAGTGACACGCGAAATGATAGAATCGGGCGAAGAATTGGGTCGCTTGAGGCCGGAGTTTCCAGCCGAGGTCAGGGGAATACCTGAATATATCCCGCGTAGCGAAACACCACCCATGCCTGATGACGTGGCGGCAATGAGGGTTTCAGAGGCAGTACAGACGTTGAGAAATTGGCTGGACGACCAACTGAACGCTAATCTTTTTGAGGAATTTGAAGGGGTGGCGCCAGGGCAGGGTAAGGCTTTCATAAAAGCTACTCGTAAGCTCTTAAATCGCCATGTAGCAGGCCGAACCCATTTCGAGGCGGTAGCGAGAAATGAGCGGGACTATCTCCTGCACAACTACGGACGTAAGTACAATCTAGATACCCTGCTAGGTGCGGCATACGGTTACCCTTTCTGGTATACCCGTACATTCGCGAAGTGGGCAGGCAAAACATTTACGAACCCCAATGCGATTGGTGCTAGTCTCCGGTTTATGAATAGTATTGAAGATGCTAACGAGGAGAAACCAATTTGGGAACGTGCTTCGGCTACCGTAGAGAATATCTTCGGACGCAATGAAATTGCTACAAACTTCATGTCACAAGTGATTCCGCTGGCCTTGATGCTAGAAGGGCAGTACACAAGCGCCAATAGGGTAAAGTCCATGTTTGGGGAAATCTACGAAAATATGTATGGCAATTTAGGGCCACACATTGCGATTAACCCCATTATTAATTACGTTTTACGCAAAGTAGGACGCGAAGCGGAAGCTAGTGCCTATGCAGGTTATATGGGTACAACAGACCGTACCTTTACTTCCGTAACATCTCAAGGTGCTTTATTAGGTCTTGATGATCTTCAACCCGGAGGCTATCACCCCCTCCAGGCAGTCCCATTTGGACTTGGACAGACAATTTATCCAGAGATGTGGGGACGCGGCTACGATGGGTCGACCCGCTTTTATGGTCCTTTGTACGAACATAAGCGAATGGGTACCGAGTTGGGCCTCATGATCGAGGAGAAAGTCATCGATCCGATAGTGGGCGTAGACGCCCTGCGGGTATCAGCGGACAGCAGTGCTTTTATAGGCGAACCAGCCATGCAACCGGCATACGCAGCCATAGATGTAGCACTGCAACGTATACGCACGAAGGACTTCGTGCCAAATCAGACCTCCTATTGGCTTGGACCGCGTGTGTATATTAGAGGCGAAGCTCAGTTGGCATCGGAAGAACACATCACAGCATTGCATGAAGAGGCAGGTAAACTATTCGCCAAACTTGCCGATCCGATGTATCCAGCAGATGATTTGCGTGCTGAGTTCAGGGAGTTCCAGGCCAAGAACCCAGACCACGTAGTAATGTCAGGTTTCCGCAAATACGGTGAAGAGCGAATACGCGCCTATAACTTTACTGTGCTTTCCCGTGTAGAACCTGGAAAACGCGGCAGGGACAAGTTGAAAGCTGCGGGCTTGGACTACGACTTGGTGCAAGCGTTCTGGGACAATGGTGGCCGTATTCCTAACAGGATCGATGCCAGAAAATTCCAAGCTGGCATAGATGCTCTGGGTATGATACTGGCGTTACCCGCACTATTTGAGGTGACAGAGTGGACTGCGGCTAGTACACGACGGGGTAACCTAATCGAAGCCCTACAAAAGAAGTACGGGAAGGAAATGGAGGAACTGATAGACGATTATTATAATCTCAAAGATACGCCGAAGGGTGAAGACCTGCTTACATTGCGACCGGAAATAAAGGCGTACTTGGACGAAGAGGCCACCGCTATTGCTGTAGATCCGCTTATGGCACCGTATTATGCTAGTTATAGCGTAGTACAATCCGCAATGCGGGCGACATTCTGGGACAAGTGGGAAGGGCAACTGCCTGGCTCGCCAGAAGCATACCAGTATTACTTGGAGAAAAAAAGGGTAAATGAGTGGGACTCCGCAATGCGGACTGCGTACCTTGAGCAATACAATCTAACGGAATTGAATAAAGAATATAACGCTTCAATGACTATCAAGGCTTTGGACGAACGAATACGAGCCTTTGCCGCTCAGGTTATAGTACCGCCTAAACATACCAGGGTTCGCAAGGATGCGCCCGTAGATACAGGGGGCGTAACAGTCCAAGCGGTCAAAGAAACGGCATTGGAATCGGCACGGCCACTTATCCGGCAACTGGAGTCGACTGGTGCGGCTCCGCGAACGATGACTTCTGCTGTCGGAACTGCGCCGGAGCCTACAACTGCACCCGTAACTACTGACCCACGTTTACTGCCACAGACGGACCAGACCGGTACGGTAATACAAGACTTCATGGACCACGAACAATGGGAAAAAGATTACCTAGAAGAAGAACAAAAGAAGCTAACGTATATGGACACACTGAAGCCAGATTTCGATATAGGCTTTGGGCAATTCATTGATGACAATGATATTAATCAAGCACTTTGGAATCAGTTTCAGGAAATGGGGATATTTGACCGGTTCCCGGTTAGCGCAAAAGGTGTGCCAGGAATTGTGGCTTATGTACAACAGAATGGCGGTGGAAGTATAAGGGAAGCAATGATGACCGAGACTATGGGGGGTAACTTCACCAAGGACCTCATGGCTTGGCGTGTTCTCGGTACTATCCAAAACTTACCGCATGAGGAGTTAGAAAAACTCAAACTACAGTATCCAGAGCTGTCAGACGTTGATATGGTGTACTGGGCGCTTTATGGTGAAGCGGAGCCAACTCTAGGTATTCTGCTAAAGAGTATGGGGCTTAGTGGTAGTGTGAGTGTTGACGGAGAAGCTGAAACTAATAAGGTGTCTGGTATTACGGCATTAACACCAGAACAGGTCTTCAAAAAAGAGGACATATTCGGCAGTCTGGTAATAGACGAGGACAACAAATTTATTGACACAGGTGACGTTCACGAAGTGGTAAGACGAATTGCTGACCAGTATATCGAGCCAGGTATTAAGCAGCAATACGAAATTTACCACGCCTTGCAGACGGCGTTGCAGTTTGCAGAGGCAGACGCGATGAGAGAGGCTAATCCTAATATCGTGAAGTTCATGTTACTTAAGGAAATGGTCTTTGATAATTTCAAGGCCGCCTCGCTCATACCCGGTAGTGATAAGTGGGTCAAGTTCAGGAAGGAAATGGATAGCACGCTAAAGACGGGTGGCATTGAGGCTATGCTGAAGCTCATAGACGAGAAGGGCTTGAAGGCGGTCAAGGGTCTGGTCAAGGATGTGAAAAAAGGCGCTAGGATAACCAGGACACCAAGGACAAGGAGTAGCAGAGGCAGAACAACACGCTCTATACTGTATGACTTCCATGCCTTGAGGACAGCGGCAATAGAGGCCACGCAACGACGTCAGGCACGACGACAGCAGGCACCACCGGAGCAGGAAGCACCGGACCTGAAGCCTTGGCTCTCGTTACATGCCAAATGGACACAGGAAAAGAACCCGATACTGGTCATGCTGATGGACTATTTCGACCTTTCGGTTTATGCAAGAGGAGCGCATTTACAGCGTAATCCTGACTTAGCCCGTTGGCTGTCTACCGTACCGGCAGCAGAATTAGCGGCCATAGAGCGGGCCTATTACATCTGGGCGCAACAGACAGGCAGGTTGACCCCCCGTCAGGAGCGCAGAGTTACTCGGTCCAGACCTGCACTAGCGTCTACTTTGAGGGTTTATAAGCCCCGCGGCGAAAGGGCGGGGATATAATTATGTGTAAGTCACTTATGCTATAATAAGTGGCGCAGTAAAAAAACTGAATATAGGAGAGTGTACCGTGGCTGAAACTACGAACACCGTACAAGCGGACGAGGCTGAAATCGCTGAAACACAAGCGCAAACGGCTGGATCTGAAACTACGGAGGAAACCGTACCAGCGGCCCCAGCTACCCCTGATACGGACACCATTCTGGAAAACAAGCGCACGCAATGGCTAGCGGAATGGAATCAATCTAAGGACAGGGAGCTGGCAAAGGTTCACCAGCAGTACCAGGCGCGAGAACGCGCCGTTCGGGCGCAAGCAAGACACCGGCTGGAGCAGGTGGGCGATGAAGACGCTGGGGCTTGGGAAGAACAACAGGCTCTCGGTGAAAAAGCCGCAGCCTACGACGCCATGCAGCAACAGGCACAGGCGTGGCAGGCGTGGGGTGACTACACCGCCCAGATTGCAACAGCTTATGGTCTGAAAGCGGACGATGCGCGTCTGGCAAATGCACAAAATGCTGAACAGCTAGTCTCGCAGGCCAAGAACGCGATGGCAGAAGATGCCAAAGCGGAGCGAAAACGGATACGGGACGAAGAGGCTCAGACCAAAAAGGATGCCCTGGCAAAGAAAGCTGCCAGTGGCGACCTGGACAGTCTGAGTGGCGCACCTGCCGGAAAGGTGGGTGACCTACGCGATCAGTATGAACGTGCAAAGAAGGGAGTTAGGCGCGGGAACACGATCGCACACACCGATTTACGGGTGAAATACCGTAAACTCGGACTAGATATATAGGAGAAATAAGACATGGCTGTTATAGACAGTCCGATTACTAGCTATTCGGATACTACTCCGCACAAGCGCGTAATTACGGACGTTATTGACCTGATTGACCCAACTGACGCTCCGGGCATTGAAGCTCTCGGTGGTCTGGACGGTGCCAGCTCGAAATTCCGTTTCGTGAATGGAAAATCCACGAAGATGGAATGGCTTGAGGACACCCACGCACCACTCGCAGACGCTATCAATGACGGCAGCAACATCAACAACTCACAGGTCACGATCACTGTAGACGATGCCTCAATATTCCAACCAGGGCATATCGTTCTCGTTGAGGATGAGCAGATGTGGGTAAGCTCTGTTAGTGGCGAGGTTATCACCGTAACTCGTGCATACAGCGGTTCCGCGGCTACTCATGCCGACAACACCGCCGTAACCATCGTAGGAATTGCACGTTTGGAAGGTGACGACTCTGACGCAGTAGCGTTCACTGACCGCACGGTTGGCTCGAACTACACCCAGATATTCCATCAGGAGATCAAGGTTTCGAGAACTCAGAACCAGGTTTCCCAGTATGGCATCCCTGAAGAGTTCGAGTATCAGTCCAACAAGGCTGTACCGCAACTCATGCGACTTGTCGAAAAGCAGATGTACCTCGGCGCCCGCAAAGCTGGCTCCGCTACCACGCCGCGTGCGTTTGGTGGTTTGGGTACGTTCGTTACCGACAATACTGTGGACTATGCCTCTGCCATTACCCAGGCCAACTTGGAAGACGGAATGGAACTGGCTTACAATGATGGCGGTCAACCGAGCATAGCTCTTTGTTCGCCAGCCAACATGCAGGTAATCAAGAACCTGTATGACTCATCCAGTTTCTTGCGTGTTGAGCGCACTGAAGACACCATCGGTATGGTTATCCAGAACGTGATGACCCCGTTTGGTGAACTCAAACTGGTTATGGACCGCTGGGCGCCTGCGAATACAGTGTATTTGCTTGACCCAGAGCGTGCGGGATTTGTCACATACTTCCCATTCACGTTCGAGCCACTTGCCAAGGTAGGTGACTACGAGCGCGGAGAGGTTGTAGGTGAGTTCTCCCTGTGTGTGCGCATGGACAAGGCACACGCCGCCCTAACCACATAAGATTAGGAGCGTAACATCGTAAGACTACAAGGAGGCCGGTTATGTCGGTAATGCAAACACGACCTGTGTTTCTGTGTCGCCGCTGTAACCGGCCTCTGGTAGTTGCGCACCTTTCTACGGTGCAGCCGGATCCTGATGGACGCCTGTTGCACGATATGATGTCAAATCTGCACAAGATCGCACTATGTGACCATTGTCAGAGACAGCGCAATTGGTATGCACAAAACGACAGGATTGAGGACTGGGAAGCAGGTAGACCGTGACCGTCAAGGTAGACATAGGCATAGCTTGCTCCAAGTTCCAGTCCAATAACTGGTGGCAGCCGGTACTAACGCAGTTAGTCTCAGTTGCCCAGGAAGGTAAGATAGAGATCGGCAGGGTACATGCAGTTAGCAGTGCGCTGCCGGACTATAACAAGAACTACATCCTAGATGACCGTAGACTTAGCCGGACCGACCATAATCGCAATAAGATAGCGGGTGGCTTCGTACACGGCGATAGTGATTGGCTCTGGTTTCTAGATGACGATACAGTCCCGCCACAAGGCGCCCTTGAACACCTATTGGCTATGCGGCGTCCCTTCGTGGCTGGCTTATATCATCTAGCCAGACCACCGCACAATCCACTAGCATACATACGGGATGAGAACGGCATGTACGCCTCCCTCTGGGAGTACGAACATGGCACCATCGCGGAAGTAGATAGCGTCGGGATGGGTTGTACTTTGATACAGAAACGGGTGTTCCTGGACATCATGGATCAATACATGGAGTTCCAGCGCCCTGATGGAAGCATCGTTCCGGTGCATAAGGATGATGTGGATAAGGACAGTAAAGAACTGGCTTTTTCCACGAATGGTATGGAACCCAAGGTAGAGGCCATGGTTCTCCATACGCCGTTGAAGCATAAAGCAGATGATGATCCGCGTGCCTTTCCGTTCTTTGCAATGGAATACGGTCGCACTGAGGATCACTTCTTTTGCGAGATAGCAGGACGGATTGGTTACAAGCCGGTGGTGGATACGGCCGTAGTGTGCCAGCACTGGCGTGAGTTTCCGCATGACAGGAAACAATTCGTGGACTATAAGGACAAGCACCCAGAGTTGCAGTCCGGGATAGAGGGGTTGAGCTAGGTGCAGGTTCTTGATGTAGGTTGTGGAGACAAGCAACAATGTCGAACTATATTTCCAGACGCGAAGATAACCACGCTGGACGTGGATCCGGGAACGAAACCGGATGTGGTTGCGGACATAACGCAACCGCTGAAACTGAAGCGAAAGTTCGACGCGGTGTTCATGTCTCACGTAATCGAACACATACCCCGCCTACAGGTAGTACCAACATTGCAGAATGTGGCGGCAGCCCTACGACCGCAGGGCAAGTTGTACGTAATAACACCGTCACTGGAGTGGGCAGCGCGACAGATAGTGCGCGACGAGGATCTGCATGTCTCTGTTCTGGCTAGTGTGTTCGGGAGCCAGGATAGTCCGTGGCAGTTCCATCAGTGCGGTTTCACGATGATGCTCCTACGCCAGGCCGTAAGAATGGCAGGGATGCAGGACATGGAAGCATATCAGAGCAGTTACACGATAGACATGGAAAGCGGGCCAGTGAAGGCCCAGCAAAACAT
>Ga0114898_1001438_pt1 | contig 14108 bp, 10 predicted proteins | sample Malvired_Geostar_FD_83496 | JGI IMG/M metagenome (GOLD analysis project Ga0114898, IMG submission 83496) | Marine viral communities from the Global Malaspina Expedition - Malaspina viral metaG DeepMed_Geostar | ecosystem: Environmental > Aquatic > Marine > Oceanic | place: Mediterranean Sea... | reverse complement strand
GGAGCTGAGGATCAGCATCCGCTCCACCACGTTGCGCAGCTGCCGCAGATTGCCCGGCCAGGGGCGGACCTGCAGGGAGGCGATGGCGTCCTCGGCCAGGATGCGCCGGGGCATGCCGCTGGCCTCACAGATGCGTTCGATGAAGTTCTCCACCAGCTCGGGGATGTCCTCCCGGCGCTCCGAAACGCCCGGCACGGCCACGGGGACCACGTTCAGGCGGTGGAACAGGTCCTCGCGGAACCGCCCCTCGGCGATCTCCTCGCGTAGGTTGCGCGAGGTGGACGAGATCACCCGCACATCGACCTGCACGTCGGCGTCGCCGTTCACCCGGCGGAACCGCTGCTCGACCAGCACCCGCAGGATGCGGCTCTGGGTTTCCCGGGGCATATCCGCCACCTCGTCGAGATAGAGGGTGCCAGCATGAGCGCGTTCGAACACGCCGATCTTGCCCGGGCGCCCCGCCTCGCCTTCCACGCCGAAGAGCTCCACGTCCATGCGCTCGGGCGTCATGCCGGCGGCGCTGATGGCCACGAACTCGCCCTTGGCCCGCGGACTGCCGGAATGGATCAGGCGCGCCACGGTCTCCTTGCCTGAGCCCGGAGGGCCGGCGATCAGCACGCGGCTATTGGCGGCCGCAAGCTTGGCGATCATCTGGCGCAGGTGCTGGGCCGGCATGGACTTGCCGATCAGCCCCTCGGGCATGATGGCCTGGGTTCGCAGACGGCGGTTTTCCCGGCGCAGATTGGCCGCCTCCAGGGCGCGCTCCACCACCAGCAGCAGCCGGTCGGATTTGAACGGCTTCTCCAGGAAGTCATAGGCCCCGCGCTTGATGGCGCTGACAGCGGTCTCGATATTGCCGTGGCCTGAGATCATCACCACGGGCAGATCCGGGTCGAGCGACTTGACGAGGTCGAGCAACTCCAGCCCGTCCATGCCGCCGCCCTGCATCCAGATGTCCAGGATCAGCAGGGAGGGCCGCCTTGCTCGCACAGCCGCCAGGGCGGACTCGGAATCCGAAGCGGTGCGCACCTCATAGCCTTCGTCCGACAGAATTCCCGCCACCAGGTCGCGGATGTCGGCCTCGTCGTCCACCACCAGAACGTCAGCCGCCATGGGACTCTCCTTCGAGCATCATTTCGGAGGCCGGGGGCGCGCCAGACGCACGCCCTCCGGCCGGGAGTTGCAGAATGGCGCGCGCGCCGCGTCCTCGCGTCGCATCGGCCAGGACCAGCTCGCCGCCGTGGTCCTCCAGGATGCGCTTGACGATGGCCAGGCCCAGGCCCGTGCCCTTCTCGCGCGTCGTCACATAGGGCTCAGTCAACCGGTCGCGGTCCTTTTCCGGCAGGCCCACCCCATTGTCCTCGACCTCAATGGTGATGAGATCATCGGCCAGACCCATGCGCACCCGGATACGTCCGGCCGGCTTGGGCGCGGCCTCCAGGCGGGCATGTACGGCCTCAGCGGCGTTCTTCAGAATGTTGGTCAGGGCCTGGGCCAGCATGCGGCCATCGGCCATGGCGGAGGCTTCGGGCAGCGGCTCCTTCAGCTCGATCGCGATGTCCGGATTGGCCACCCGCTGCGAGAACACCTGGGCGCGCACCAACTCGGCCAGATCCTGCGGCGAGAACCTGGGCGCCGGCATGCGGGCGAAGGCCGAGAACTCATCGACCATCCGACCGATATCGCCCACCTGCCGCACGATGGTGTCAGTGCAGCGATCGAAGGTCTCCAGGTCGGCGATCGGCACGTCCTTGCGGAACTTGCGCCGGATCCGTTCGGCTGACAGCTGGATCGGCGTCAGCGGATTCTTGATCTCGTGGGCGATGCGGCGGGCGACGTCCTTCCAGGCGGCGTTGCGCTGGGCCGCCACCAGGCGGGTGATGTCGTCGAAGGTCAGGACCAAGCCGCTGTCACCCCGGCTCGCCCGGACCCGCAGGCGGTGGTTTTCCCGGTCGCGCTGGATGTCCACCTCAACCTCCGCCTCGCCGGAGACAGCCGCCTGGGCCGCCACCGGGCCGAGTTCAGGCACGAGGTCGGCCAGGGTCAGCCCCTCGCCGATCTCCTCGGGCAGTTCCAGCAGGTGGGCGGCCTGACGGTTCACCGCCGAGATGCGCCCGCCCTCATCCAGGCCGATGACGCCGGCGCTGACTTCGGACAGCACCGTTTCGATGAACTCGCGCCGACGTTCCGCCTCGTCGCCCGCCCGCTTCAGCGCTTCCTGCTGAACCTGAAGATCATGCGTCATACTGTTGAAGGCGCGAGACAATACGGCGATTTCCTCGGGGTCATTCGCCGCATCGACCCGGGCGTCGAGATCGCCGCCAGCCACACGGCCTGCGGCCTGGACCAGCCGCGCGACGGGACCGGAGATGGCGTTGGCGGCTGACATGCCGAGCCAAACCGCACCCACCAGGACCAGGAGCGCGGTCTCCACATAGCTGAGCGCGAAAACCGTCTGAATCCGCGCCCGGCTCTGAGCCGCCTCGCGGTAGGAAATCAGGGAGCCTTCGGCCTCTATCAGGTGGTTGATGATCCCCGACTCCACAGGCCGGGTCACATAGAGGTAGGCGTCCGGATAGGAGTTAAGCCGGTAGAGGGCGCGCATCAGATCGGCGGAGTCGAAGGCCGGAACCGAGATGTCGCCCTCGTCGGCCGCCTGGAAGCTCGATTCGGGCGGCACCATGTAGGCTGGCGCGTCAGGCGCCTCGGTCCTCGCCAGAACACGACCTTCGCGGTCGATCAGATAGGCGGCGGGAAAGCCATGATAGGCCGATTGCAGGGCCAGGAAGTGGCTGAAGGTCACCGGCGTGGCGCCCAGGGCCGGAGCCGCGCGGTTGAGGTCCACCGACATCAGCGACACATGCTCGCCGATATAGCGCTTCTGATCCTCCACATAGGACCGCGCCACGGTGGCGGAGTTCTCGACCACCGTCTGGACCCGCTCACTGAACCAGTTGTCGACCCCGCGGTTGACCAGCACGCCGTAGAACAGGGCCACCACGACGGCGGGCGCGACGGCCGCCAGGGCGAACAGGGTGACAAAGCGCAGGTGCAGGCGCGCGCCAGCGTCCACCGAGCGGGCGTCCAGCAAGGCCAGCAGGCGAAAACCCACCAGGGCCGCCAGAACCAGGATCAGCACCAAGTTCAGGCTGAGAACGGTCAGGATGGTCGTGGAAGCCGGCCTCAGGGGCCCAGCCTCCGGCGGCGAGGCGGCCAGCAGAATGGCCACCGCCGTGAGAATGGAGGCCAGGATATAGCCGCCGCCGAGGACATAGCGGGACTGCAGCGACCGCCAGAGCCTGGCGGTCGCATTGGACGCTCCCGATGTCAGAGTCGACGACGCCATGCGAAGCCAGCCTAGGCGCAACTGTGACTAGAACTCAACACTCATGTTGCCAGATTACGCCAGGTTGTTGGTCGCCGCTGGTTCGCCGTCGATCAACGCCGTCCCCGGGTCAGATCCACGCCCAGATCCTGGATCTTCTTGCGCAGGGTGTTGCGGTTGAGGCCGAGGATTTCGGCGGCCCGCACCTGGTTGCCCCGGGTGGCCGCCAGGGTGAGCTGGATCAGCGGTCGCTCGACCTCCTCCAGCACCCGATCATAGAGGCCGGCCGGCGGAACGCCGTCCGGCTGCTCGGCGAAATAGCCGCCCAGGTGGCGCTCAACAAGCTGGGCCAGGGTCAGCGGACCCTCCTGCCCCGGCTGACTGGGCTGCTGGTCCACCAGCTCCTTTTCCACGATGCGCGCGGTGATCAGCTCTTCGGCGTAGAGGGCGCAGATTCGCCGGATCAGGTTCTCCAGCTCCCGGACATTGCCCGGCCAGGCATGGAGCTTCAGCCGCTCCAGGGCGGCCTGATCGATGGTCTTGGACGGCAGGCCCTCGCGATTGGCCCGCAGAAGGAAGGAGCGCGCGAGGTCCGGAATATCCTCGGTGCGGTCGCGCAGGGGCGGCAGGCGGATCGGCGCCACGTTCAGGCGGAAATAGAGGTCCTCCCGGAACAGTCCCTGCTGAATCAGGCCGCGCAGGTCACGATTGGTGGCGGCGATGAGGCGGGCGTTGGGCCGCCGGCCGGTCTTGGGGTTCAGGGCCGGCTCGGAGCCGTCGATCACCCGCAGAAGGCGGGTCTGCGCATCGAGCGGCATGTCGCCGATCTCGTCCAGGAACAGGGTGCCGCCGTCGGCCTCCACCAGCTTGCCGCTATCGCTCTCGGTGTCGGCGCGGCCAAACAGCTCGGTTTCGACCCGCTCGCGCGGCGTAGCCGCCAGGTTGATGACTACGAACTTGCCGTCCTTGCGGCGGCCCATGTCGTGCAGGGCGCGGGCCACCAGCTCCTTGCCCGTGCCGGACTCGCCGAGGATAAGCACGGTCAGGTCGGCGCCCACCAGACGGGCGATGGTGCGATAGACCTCCTGCATCGGCGTCGAGCGGCCGATCAGCGGCAGGCGCTCATCGCGCATGGCCCGGGCCTGGGCGCGGGAGGCTTCAGCGTCGGCCGGCCGCGACAGGGCCCGACGGGCCACGGCGGTCATGTCGTCAAGGTCGAAGGGCTTGGGCACATAGTCGAAGGCGCCGATCTCGGCGGCGTTGACCGCCGTCAGCAGGGTGTTCTGCGCGCTCATCACGATGACCGGGAGCTTGGGGCGCTCCTTGCGGATGCGCGGCAAGACGTCGAACACGTTCTCGTCGGGCATCATCACGTCGGTGATGACCAGGTCGCCCTCGCCTTCCGACACCCACTTCAACAGAGTCGACGCGTTACCGGTGGCGCGAACCTGATAGCCCAGGCGGGTGAAGGACTGGGACAGGACAAGTCGGATGGAGGAATCATCATCCGCAATGAGGATCTTCTTACCTGCGGCGCTCATGCCGAGACGTCCTTTTCGGTCACAATGGGAAGCAACACGCGGAAAACTGTCCGCCCAGGTTCAGACTCGAAGTCGATCAGGCCGCCATGGCCGGCCACCAGCTTTGAGACCAGGGCGAGGCCCAGGCCCGCGCCGTTGGGCTTGGTGGTGATGAAGGGTTGAAACAGGCTTTCGCGCAGGTGCGGGGGCACGCCGGGGCCGTTGTCCTGGATTCGCACCTCGAGCGGCGTTCCCCGCAGTTGGCGATCCTTGGCCGAGCGCACCCGGACCCCATGACGATAGGCGGTGGTGATCAGCACCTCGCCGCGCCCGTCGCCGCGGGCATGGGCGGCTTCCGAGGCGTTCTTGACCAGGTTCAGGAAGACCTGGATCAGCTGATCCTCGTCCCCCGGGGTCGAGGGCAGCGACGGATCGTACTGCTCTCGCAGCAGAAGGCCGTCGGCCACGCCGTTCACCGCCAGGGCGCGGACGCGGTCGAGCACCTCATGGATATTGACCGGATTGCGGGCCGGCGGGGCATCGTCGGCGAACACCTCCATCCGGTCCACCAGGCGCTTCACCCGATCGGTCTCATCGACGATCAGCTGAGCCAGGGGCACGTCCTCGGCCTTGGCGCCGGCCTTCAGCAGCTGGGCGGCGCCGCGGATGCCGGCCAGCGGATTCTTGATCTCGTGGGCCAGCATGCGGCCCAGGCCCATGATCGAGCGAAGACCCGCCACATCGCCAGCGAACTCCGAGAACACCCCGCCCTTGACTTGAAGGGTCAGCAGGACCGAGCCGTCGCCTAGCGGGGCGGCCGCGCCGTCGGCCTCGAAGGGCGGAAGGCCAAAGAGGTTCATGTCGATGCCCCGCTCGCGCACCGCGCCGCCCTCCTCGAGGGCGCGATTGAGCAGCTCGACCAGGGGCGAGCCCGGCGGCAGGGCGGCCCTGAAACGGCCCCGGGCCAGGAGGCCCAGGCCCTGCCCGAACAGCGCCTCTGCGGCTTCGTTGACCGCAATCAGCGCGCCGTCGCGGTCTATGACCATGGCCGGCTCCGGGCTCAGGTCGAAGGCGGCGGATTTGAGCGCCGAAAGCTCTGCGCCGCTGGATGTCGTCTTGGTCCGGCTCGTCATGCGGCCAACCTCGCCTCTGGGCCGCGCCAGAGCGCAGCCAGTTCAGATTTCACCTCTGACGGATCCTCCAGACGACAGAGCCGCGAACGGGCGGCCCGTCTGGCCTCGACCTGCATGGGCCAAGGCGCGTTATCGATGTAGGCGGCCAGATGCTTGCGGAAGATCCGCAAGCCCAGGCGGGCGCCATAGAAGTCCAGGGCGTCCTCGAAGTGGGCGAGGACAATCGCCAGCCTTGTCTGGGCGTCCGGCCCTTCGAAGGGCTGGCCCGCCAGGGCCGCCTCGATCTCGGCGGCGATCCAAGGCCGACCATAGACGCCGCGCCCCACCATGACCCCGTCAGCGCCCGAGAGCGCCAGGGCCTGGCGAGCCGTGTCGCCATCGACGATGTCGCCATTGACGATGACCGGCACGTCCACGGCAGCCTTCACTCTGGCCACGGCGGCCCAGTCGGCGGCGCCCTTGTAGAACTGGCTGCGGGTGCGCCCATGCACGGTGATCGCCCGGGCGCCGACGCCGACGCATCGCGCGGCGAGTTCCGGCGCATTCAGAGTGGCGGCGTCCCAGCCCAGCCGCATCTTTACCGTCACCGGCACGTCCACAGCCTGGGCCACGGCGTCGACGATGGATTCGGCAAGGTCCGGCTCGCGCATCAGGGCGGAGCCGCAGGCGACGCCGGTCACTTCGCGGGCTGGGCAGCCGAAGTTGAGGTCGATGATCTCGGCCCCGGCCTTGGCTGCCAGACGGGCGCCCTGGGCCATGGTCGCCGGGTCCCGCCCGACCAGCTGCACCACCATCAGGGGCAAGCCTTCGCCGACGGCGGCGCGGCGAACCACGTCTGGCCGGCCCCGGGCGAATTCGTCCGACGCGACCATTTCCGTGGCCACATAGGATGCGCCCAGGCGGCTGGCTGCGCGACGAAATGGAAGATCGGACACGCCGGTCATGGGCGCGATCCAGACGCGCCCACCAACCTCTACTTCCCCGACCTTGAGCTTATTGCTCATTTTATGATCACCCTTACCGCTGCCTTTTTAGGCAATTTGTGCGGCGCCGTAAAGCCTGGACAATAGGCCTTGGCGCCCTAAACACGCCGCATGAGCTTTTCGGCCATTGTCGTCGCCGCGGGAAGCGGGACCCGCGCGGGCGCAGGGACGCCCAAGGCCTGGCGCAGGCTGGGCGACCGGGTCATCGCCCGCTGGTCTGTGGAGGCTCTGCTCGCCGCCGGCGCCGACCAAGTGGTCGTGGCTGTCGCGCCAGACATGATCGAGACCGCCAGGACGGCGCTGGGCGGCCTTCCGGGCGTCACCCTGGTCGAGGGCGGCGCCACCCGCTCGAGCTCGGTCAGGGCCGCCCTTGCGGCATTGTCGCACGGTCAGCGGGACCAGCCTGTCTTGGTTCACGACGCAGCCCGCCCCTTCCTCACCCGAGACCATGTGTCCCAGGTTCTGGGCGCCCTGGCCGAAGCCGAAGGGGCGATCCTCGCCCTGCCCCAGGCCGACACCCTCAAGCGGCCAGCCGGCGCCGTCCTGGAAACCCCCTCCCGCGAGGGGCTTTGGCGCGCCCAGACCCCCCAGGCCTTCCCCCGTGACACGCTCGAAGCCGCCTATGCCGCCTGGCCCGGCGACCAGGAGCCCACGGACGACGCGCAAGTGGTGACCGCCGCCGGCGGCGCGGTGGCGATCTGCCCAGGCGACCCGCTGCTGTTCAAGCTGACCTATCCGGAGGACTTCGCCATGGCCGAACGACTCGCCGCCGGCGCCCGCCTGGTTCGCACCGGCCAGGGGTTCGACGCCCACCGCTGGGGGCCAGGCGATGCGGTTTGGCTCTGTGGCGTGCGGATCGATCACGATCAGACCCTGGTCGGTCATTCCGACGCCGACGCCGGCCTCCACGCTCTGACCGACGCCCTGCTGGGCGCCATCGGCGCCGGCGATATCGGCGAGCATTTCCCCCCCACCGATCCCCAGTGGCGGGGCGCGTCCTCCGACCAATTCCTGGCCCACGCCGCCCAACTGGTGCGGAGCCGTGGCGGCGAGATCGTCAATGTGGACGTCACCCTGATCTGCGAACGGCCTAAGATCCGGCCGCACCGCGACGCCATGCGCGCCCGTCTGGCCGAGATCCTTGGCCTCCGTGAAGACCGGATCAGCGTGAAGGCCACCACCACTGAAGGCATGGGGTTCACCGGCCGCCAGGAAGGTCTGGCCGCCCAGGCCATGGCGACGGTAGAGACCCCACGCTAGCCGGGCGTCAGGGAAGCCAGGCCCAGATTTCCTTCATCCGCGCATACACCGCCCCGGGCAGGTTGGTGTAGGCGTCGGTCCAGGGCGCGGCCAGGGTGGGATCGATGGGGTCCCAGCGGACGTCATTCTCATAGGGCGCGAGGGCGTCTTCCGACCGGGCGACGATCACCACATCCTCGGCCGACTCCCAAAGCGGCGGGCTGCCATAGGCTGGCGCGTGCCGCTGCAGCAGGCCGGCCCCGCCGGCCGCCTCGACCACCGCCATGGCCGGCGAGATCAGGTCCAGATTGCGATTGGAGAGGTGCATGATCAGCACGCCATCCGGCTTCAGCCGCGCCAGATACATCCGCACGGCCTCCACGGTCAGCAGGTGGGCGGGCACGGCGTCCGAAGAGAAGGCGTCAAGCAGCAACAGGTCGAACCGGCCCTCCGGCTGGTCCTGCAGGGTCAGGCGGGCGTCGCCGATCACATAGTCGACCGGCCCCTGGGCGCAATCGCTTGTGTAGCTGAAATAGGCCGGGTCGGTGGCGATGGCGACCATCATCGGATCGATCTCGAAGAAGGTCATCCGGTCTTCGGCCCGCACATAGGCCGCCACCGTTCCGGTCCCCAGGCCGACGGCGCCGATGTTCAGGCTGGCCTTCTCGGCGCGCCTGGCGGCGAAGACCTGCCCGATGGGCGTCTCAGGCGCATAGTAGACGATCGGACGGCAGCGATGTTCGGGCGACGTGGCCTGGGCCCCGTGCAGGGTCGTGCCGTGGGCCAGCATCCGGACCTCGCCGCCCAGGGCTTCCACCGGCATGACCGACTGGCGCGCCACGCCGAAGAAGCTGCGCCATTGCTGGCGCACATCGACCCGGTCGCCGACCATCTGGGCGGAGATCAGCAGCATGACGATGACCGCCAGGAACAGCACCGTGCTTCGCCGGATGAGGAAGGCGGCGACCACCACGACCCCCAGCAGGATGCGGACGACAGACTCACTCCCCGCGTAGAGGCCGGCCAGCACCGGGGCGACGATGACCGCAACGACGGCGATGGCGAAGAGGCCCCAGCGCCAGGGCTTGTCCGTCGCCATGTCCCAGGGTCGCGCCAGGACGCCCAGGGCCAGGACCAGGGGATATTCCCAGACATTGGTGAAGATCACCGGGGCCAGGAAGGCGTTGAACGCCCCACCCAGAACGCCGCCGATGGAGAGGCAGAGATAGAATTCCGTGAGCCGCGCCGGCGGCGGGCGTCGCGCCACCAGGGCCTGATGGCAGACCAGGGCGGTGAAGAAGAAGGCCGCCAGATGGATGGCCAGCAGGAGCACCAGGTTGGTGGTGTGAAACGGCAGGACGACGGCGCAGGCCGCCAGGGCCGCGGCATGGACCACAAGAGCGACGTCCCGGGAAATGAGCGGCCGGTCCTGGAAGGCGATGACAAAGGTCAGCAGATAGAGGGCGAGCGGCACGACCCAGATGAAGGGCGCGGAGGCCACATCGGTGGTGATGTGGGTGGTGACCCCGAGCATCAGGCTGGACGGAATAGCGGCCAGGCCGATCCAGATCAGGCGGGTTCGCCAAATCGGGTCCGCAGCCGTCGCCAGCCCCTCGACCAAGCCCGCCGATGCTGGCGCTGACTGGCTCGGCATGCGCGCGACCATCAGGCCCAGGCACGCCATCAGGACGGCGAAGCCCCCATAGCCCAGGCTCCAGATGAAGGTCTGCGCCTGGACGGCCAGGGCCGGCTCCACGGCGATGGGATAGGCCAGCAGGGCGATCAGGCTGCCGAGATTGCTCGCCGCATAAAGGACATAGGGTCCCCGCCCCTCGCCCTCGCGATAGGTGCGGGCGTGCCAGGCCTGGGCCAGGGGCGCGGTGGCCGACAGCACCGCGAAGGGCGCGCCGACCATCAGCCCCAGGGCCCCCAGCAGCCAGAGGGCCGGATGGTCCGAGGTGGGCGGACCCAGCAACTCATGGACCCGAAGCGGCAGAACCAGGGCGGCCAACAACAGGGCGCCCCCATGAATCAACACCTGGCGGCGGACAGTGGCCACCCTCTGCAACAGGTGAGCATAGGCGTAGCCGAGCAGCAGGGCGGTCTGGAAAAAGGCCATGCTGGTGTTCCACACCGCCGGCGTTCCCCCCATGAGCGGCAGGAGCAGCTTGGCGGCCATGGGCTGGACCATGAAGACCAGGGTCGCGCTGGCGAAGACGGTCACGCCGAACAGGGCCGGCGCAACAGCGGGGACGGCCTGGGGATGAGGCGCAGAAAGGCTCATCGCGCCGATTCGGCTTGTAAGGTCATGGTCGCCGATGGTGTGGTCTGAGCCGCCCGGCGCCTAGCGCCATACTGAAGTTGCGTCGGAGAGCCCATGTTTTCCTTGGAAATCGAGACCTTGGCCCGCCTGCTCATCGACGAGGCGCGACAGAAGTCCCTGCGAATCGTCACCGCCGAGAGCTGCACCGGCGGGCTGGTCAGCGCCGCGATCTGCGCCATTCCCGGCGCTTCGGACGTGCTGGACCGAGGCTTCGTCACCTATTCCAACCGCGCTAAACAGGAAATGCTGGGGGTGCCGGGCGACCTCATCGCCGACCTGGGCGCGGTGTCCGAGCCCGTGGCGCGGATGATGGCTGAAGGCGCCCTGGAGAATTCCAACGCCCACCTGGCCGTCGCCATCACCGGCATCGCCGGGCCGGACGGCGGCACGCGGATGAAGCCGGTGGGGACGGTCCATATCGCCACGGCCCGGACCAACCACGGCCTCACCCACCGGGCCGAGTTGTTCGAGTTCGAAACCCGGTTCGAAATCCAGCAGGCCGCCGCCCAGGCCGCCCTGGAGATGCTGCGCGAACGCCTGATCTGAGCTCAGGCTGGCGGAGCGGCCGAGGCGGCCGGCGGGCCATACAGCACCTCGGCGCGAGCTTCGAAGCAGCCGATCAGCCGGTCCACCGCCTGGTGGAAGTTGGCGCTCAGCAGGGTCGCCAGCAGGCGGGACTTGAACTCGAAGTCGATGTCGAACTCGATCTTCGTCCCCGCGGCGTCGTCGTGGAACCGCCAGCGGTTTTCCAGCCGCTTGAACGGACCGGAGATCAGGCCGACCTGGATGGTGCGGCTATTGGCGTCGCGGCGCACCCGGGTGGAGAACCTCTCCTTCAGAAACGAAAACCCCACGGCGGCCTCGGCGTCGAGCATGTCGACGCCCGCCCCGGCCGGACGCTGGTTCCAGGTCCGCATGCCAGTGATCCAGGGCACGAACTCCGGATAACGCTCGACATCACCCACCAGGGCGAACAGCTGGTCGGGCCCATAGGGCAGGACTTTGGTGACGCGGTGACGCAAGGAACGGTCTAGGCCCGAACCGACGCCTGGGCGGCCAGACGGGCTTCCTGAGCGTGGCGGGCGGCCTGCAGCTTGGCGAAGTCTTCGCCCGCATGGTGCGATGAGCGGGTGAGCGGACTGGCCGAGACCATCAGGAAGCCCTTGGCCCGGGCGATCTCCTCATAGCCGGCGAACTCTTCGGGCGTCACATAACGGTCGATGGCCGCATGCTTGCGGGTCGGCTGCAGGTATTGGCCGATGGTCAGGAAATCGACGCCGGCCGAGCGCATGTCGTCCATCACCTGCATGACCTCCTCCTTGCTCTCGCCGAGGCCGACCATCAGGCCGGACTTGGTGAACTGGGCCGGATCGCGTTCCTTGACGCGCTCCAGCAGCCGCAGGGAGTTGTAGTAGCGGGCGCCGGGGCGGATCGAGAGATAGAGCCGCGGCACGGTTTCCAGGTTGTGGTTGAAGACGTCGGGACGGGCGTCGATGATCGTCTCCACCGCGCTCAAGGGCTTGCGCAGGAAGTCCGGCGTCAGGATCTCCACCGTCGCGCCCGGGGCCGCGGCGCGGATCGCGCGCACCACCTCGGCGAAGTGCCAGGCGCCGCCATCGGCCAGGTCGTCGCGGTCCACCGAGGTGATGACCACGTGCTTCAGACCCATCTTGGCGACGGCGTCGCCGACGCGTTCGGGCTCGGTGAGATCCAGCGCGCCGGGCTTGCCGGTGGTGACATTGCAGAAGGCGCAGGCCCGGGTGCAGATCTCGCCCATGATCATCATGGTGGCGTGGCTCTGCGACCAGCACTCGCCGATATTGGGGCAGGCCGCCTCTTCGCAGACGGTGACCAGGCCGTGGGCCTTCACCACCTCGCGGGTGGCGGCGTAGCCGGCCGAACCCGGCGCGCGCACCCGCAGCCATTCCGGCTTGCGCAACAGCGGCGTGTCGGGACGCGCCTGCTTTTCGGGGTGGCGGGGGCGCGGGCGGGCCAGATGGTCGATGACGACGGTCATAGGGCTTAGATCGTCCCTCGCAGGCTTCGGATCAAGCCGTGAATGCGCGCACTTGCGTCGCAGGGGGCGCATGGGCTGAAACTGCGCGATGCGCCACGCCCTCTTCCTCATCGCCGCCCTGGTTCTGGCGGCCTGCGATCCGGGCCAAGGCCGTGAAGCCTTCACCGACAGCCGGCCCCCGCCCAGCCTCTCCCCGCGGTTCCTGGCGCCGGAAGGCTGGGCCTGGGGGGTCGTCCAGGCCGAGGGCCAACCCCAGCTGCGCTATGGGGTCTCCTCGCCAGTGGGGATCGGGACCCGCGCCCATGTGCTGATCGTCCCGGCCTATGGCGAGTCGGCCGAGGTCTGGTTCGAGACCGCCCGGCAGCTGAACGCCCAGGGCTACGCCACGTGGGTGCTGGAACGGGCGGGCCAGGGTGGATCTGGCCGCTATCTGAGTCCCCACGACCTCGGCCACACACAGGGCTTCGAGGCCGGCGCAGAAGCCGTGCGGAGCCTCATCGCCGGCGTCATTCGCCCCGCGGACGATACGCCGGTGGTCCTGCTAGGCGCGGGCGACGCCGCTCTCACCGTCTCCATGGCCGTGCAAGCCGGGGCGCCGGCCAACGCGGTAATCCTCAGTGCGCCGGACTTCCGGTCCCAACCTGCGCCACGGCGATGGGAGTCGTTGGCCAGCCGCATGGGCCTATCGCGCCTGCCGGCGCCGGGCTGGAAGGCGTGGAGCCGCGAAACCCCGGACGACCACGCCACCGGCGTCGCCTCAGATCTCTGGCGAGGCAAGGTGCGCCAAGCCTGGCAGACGGCCAACCCTGACCTGCGGCTAACCGGCGCCAGCCTCGGCTGGGCCGCCGCCCAATCCCGGGCGCTGGCCGAGGTTCTGGCCGGGCCAAGCCTGCTCGCCCCGCTGCTGATCATCAGCCCCGCCAGGGGCGCTGACGCCGCCCGGGCCTTCTGTGACGCCCAGCCTAATTGCCAATATGGGGTGATGACGGATCCGGGCGCCGCGCTCCACCTGGGTGAGGATTCGCACCGAACAGCTTGGTTTAAAAAGATAAGCGACCTGATCGCCCAGACCGCGCGCCAGGCGCGGGCCGTGCCGCTCCCGCAGGAGGCGTGAAGCTCCGGGCGGGCCAAGCGCGTACAGCCACATAGCTTCCCAAGCTCGTCGGGCGCCTCTACGGTCCGCCTCAACAAGATGGGCGCCGGCATGAATTGGCGTCCACCAGTCGGAGGACCTCGCCCTTGACCCGTGACTTCGATCCGCGCGACGCCCAGGTCTCGATCTTCGACGCTCTCATCGAGGCCCGCGCCCGCTTCGGCGCGAAGACGCCGATCCTCGAGGACCAGGAGCGCAATCCCCTCACCTATACCGACCTGATCCGCGCGGCCTTCGCCCTGGGCCGCAAGATCGCCGGCTTCACCGCCAAGGGCGAGCGGGTCGGCGTGATGCTACCGTCGAGCGCCGGCGGGGTGGTCACCTTCTTCGCCCTGCACGCCATCGGCCGCACGCCGACCATGCTCAACTTCACCGCCGGCATCCGCAACCTGAAGGCCGCCTGCGAGCTGGCCGG